>Ga0105248_10003914_pt1 | contig 16468 bp, 7 predicted proteins | sample KBSS34metaG_FD_81524 | JGI IMG/M metagenome (GOLD analysis project Ga0105248, IMG submission 81524) | Switchgrass rhizosphere microbial communities from Kellogg Biological Station, Michigan, USA - KBS S3-4 metaG | ecosystem: Host-associated > Plants > Roots > Rhizosphere > Soil | place... | reverse complement strand
GCATCCAGCGCTCCGTTCGTTTTCGTCGGCACGCCCCACATATCGTATTCGTAATGAGCTTGGACGATACCAGACGAATCCGTCATGTCTCGAATCGAACCAAGATGGTCTTTTGTATAGAAATAGTTTGTACCGCTAATAGTCTGGCCCCAATTAAAGAACTGTTTTATCAGTGTGCTGCTTGAGTTTCGTTCTTCACAGATCTGCGAACCGCATCTGACAAACTGCTTGGTACTGGTAACGGAGCCGCTCGTTGTTTCAACAATTTTTACAAGGCCGCTGAAACCGTCATAGGTAAACTGGCTAAAGTTGTTGGTGCCCGGATATGTGATTTTGATAATGCGATTCTCAGCATCCCAAGCAAAGGAGTTCGTTCCGTCACTCGTCATATTTCCATTGGCGTCATACGTCGGAGTGGCGCTAGCCGGCCCTTTGGCCACAATTTTGTAGTTGTTTGATTTTACATTCGGTACTGCATCGGTTGCAGTAACTGCGACAGAATTAGCTCCGCTACTAAGCGTCGCGTTTCCTGAAAAACTCTGTGACCAGCTAAGCAGTGCAGCGCTTCCCGCTACTGTCGCCGACTTGAGAGCTTTGTTGGTGTTAGCTTGGAAAAGCGTCGGGCCTCCGGCAGCAATGCTGGTGAGCTCGTTGACATTGTTGTAGCCGTAATTGGTAGCACTTGAAGCTTCCGCCAGCGTAATTGTTTCAGTGCCCGTAACGGACTGTGTATAAGATGTTAAATAAACCGAAGTGGATTTGATATTAACAACCTGAGACGAGGAAGTTGCTGTCACGCCGATTGCCGTTAAATTAGCATTGGCATTTATAGCTGCCGCTACTCCTGTTGCGATTGTCGTGAGAGTGTCGGCAGCCAAGACAGTGTAAGTTACCGCCTGTGAGCCAGTTGCTAAACCAGCATCGAAGACAGTTATGGTTAAAACGTTACCGGTTGTCTTTGTCCCTCCAATGTAAGCGGTTTCCGTTCCATTTGCAGGAATATTTACAAGCACAACCTCAGTTCCACCTGAATTAACCGTCGATCTAAAAATTGTCTGATTGATGGAATTGGATGAGACTGTGATCACAGTGGCAGCGGAAGATGCACTAACACCAATATTTTGGAGGTTGGTATTTGCGTTAATAGCTGACGCGATTGCGGTGGCAATACTCGTCAAAGAGTCTCCGGCAAGTACAGTGTAGGCAATTGCCTGCGAACCGCCGGGCAAACCGGCGTCATAGAAGGTTGTAGTTATTATGTTGCCAGTAGTTTTGGTTCCAGCCAAACCAATTGTCTGCGGCCCATTCTGGTTGACAGACAAAGCAATAGTCTCGGTGGCACCAGCACTTGTAGATTGTGCATAAGTTGTTGCATTTGCCGATGTCGACTTAATTGTTATGACTGTCCCGACGACCGTGGCAGAAATGCCCGCAGTGGTAAGTCCGGCATTGGCATTAATAGCATTTTTCAGCCCTGTGGCAATTGTTGCAATCGTGTCTCCAGCAAGGACAGTGTACGTGATATCGGTTTTTCCACCGGCAAGAGCCGGGTCTATCACCGTTATTGTCACAGTATCGCTAGTGGTCTTAGTACCACCGACGACTGCATTTTCGACAAAATTGCCGGTCACACCAACAGAGATGGTTTCGGTACCAGTTACGGAACCGACATAGGTGCTCAGATTTGGTGTAGAAGATCTGACGTTCACGACCGCTCCATTGGAGGTGGCGCTTATCCCGGCAGTCTTGATATTGGAGTTAGAAGTTATCGCAGCAGCCAGTTTCGTAGCTATGGTAGTCAGTGTATCACCTCCAACAACTGTGTAGATAACAGCCTGTGTGCCACCAGTCAATCCAGAATTATTCACAGTAACCGTGACTGTGTTACCGGCAGTAACAGTCCCGCCAATGCTAATTCTGTCGACTGTATTCTGCTGCGAACCGGTCCTATTTGAAGCAGAATCATATGCAAAATAATTTTGTTTTATATATGCCGACGACGGCCCGCCGGAGGCAGCCTGAGAACCGGTAAGCTGACCGGCCTGGTCATAGCCTAAATTGTAAGCAAGGCTCTTGTTGTTTTGCAGCTGTTGCCACTGGGTAATCTGGCCAACCGGATCGTAGACCTGGCCATATTGAGAAATTGTTGCACCAGTAGCTGTCTTGCGATGCTGAATTAGTTGCAACCGCTCATCGCCAACGGTCGGGTACCAACTAAAATTGGTCACTTGACTGTTTGGATAAGTGACTGATGCCATCCTGGTAGTGCCGTTTGATGAGCCGGCAGAGTCATCAACGTAAGCATAACCAAAAGATCCAAGTGTATTTGATTCGGCTGTGACTCTACTCATCGCATCAAATGTCACAGTATCTGAATTTGCCACTCCGTTTATCGACCGGTTCGTTGTTCTACCTAAATTGTCATAAAGGTACGTGGTATCGGAATTAGTGATGGCCGCGTTGTGAACCAATTGTAGCCGACCACCACCAGTAGTTGCACCACCACCAGGCACGATGTAAGGATTGTAGGTGTATGAGAGAGTACCCCAATCATTTTGCATTGACGAAAGACGTTTGTAATAGGTGTCCCAGGCAGTAGAAATAACGGAAGTTGGGTTCACTGCTCCGACATAGCTCGTCTGATATGCAGTGTCATCCTGATAATACGAGTAATTTTTTGTCTGACTGAGGGCATCGGTTGAAGACACCATGCGTCCAATGACAGGGTCATAGGAATATGTCGTAAAAGTTGTGTCCTGATAAGTTTTTTTCGTCGTACGCCCCTGCAAGTCATGCTGCCAGGTCGTGACGTGACCGGCCGGATCGGTCACGGTCACCGGTGAGCCGCATGTGCACCAAGAATACTGTGTCTTACGGCCAAGCGGATCGACTTCGGAGCTAACCTGCTCCAAGGGATCATACGACTTTTGTGTTGAGCGACCAAGACGGTCTATTGTAATTACAGGATCAAGATTTGACCAAATAGTTTGTTCGGTCGTGCCATCGGGATAAAGAGTTTGCGTGGGTCTGTTTGCCGCATCATAGCTAAATGTTAGCGTGTATCCCTCAGAATCGGTCACGGTGAAAACTCTGCCGAAACCATCATATGTGAAAGAGGTTACGTCCTTGGTGCCAGAAAGTGGTCCATCTATTTTTGACAGATAACCGTATTTTGTTACCCCAAGAGTTATTGTGATTGCACCAGTTACTGTCCTAGTGTACGTGGTCAAATTGGCCGAAGTCGACGTGATTGTGATCACATTCGCTGAATTTGACGCCGAAATCCCAGCAGACTGCAAGTTAACATTTCCGTTTATTGACGCGACCAATCCCGCAGCTATTGTCGTTGTGGTGTCACCGGTATGCTCAGTAAATGTTGCCGCTTGTTGTCCACCAGGAAGTGCCGCGTCAAAAATTGTGATTGTTTGAAGGAAACCATTCGAAATCGTGCCTCCAACAGTTGCAGTAGTTGTCTGCGGATAGGTAAAGGTCGTCACGTTGGAGTTAGCATCGGTAATCGTCCGAAGCTGATTTGTGTAATTCAGGTAACTGTACTGCGTCACCCGGCCTGAACCGTCCGTCGCCGTCAAAGGCAGATGAGCAGAGTTATAAGTCCAAGCGCCCTTTTGGAAATTGTGAGCACCTTGCGTTTCTAGTGCCTGAAGTAGGTCGATGTTATTACCTGCATAGACATAGTTCGTCTTTCGTCCGGCGGGATCAATCGATTGAGTGATTTTTCCAATGGAGTTATAGACAGAACTCGTTAATTGAACTGTGCAATTCCGAATCTCCGATCTCGTTAGAGTCTCTGTACCAGAGCCTAGAATGCCCACGTCATATGCTTGTACATCTGGATTCCAAGAGATCAGGTTTATGACTGGTGATGCTCCGGCAGCTTGAACGTTGCTAGCCGTACACTGAAACTGCGGGAGTGTAGTGTCAGCATTGATCTTAGAAACAAGGTCTGTAGCGATAGATGTGGGAGTATCGCCACCTACAACAAGATGGTCAAAATTGACAAAACCGTGCCATGGCTGTGGTGTATAAACCGTAATTCTGCAAGTATCCCCAGCAGTTATTGTACCGCCCACAGTAATATTTGCTGTCTGTTGCGAAGGAGACAATAACTTGATTACTTCCGTTCCAGGAGGACTGCCACCAGAGTCAGTCGAGTTCATTTTATAGCTAGTAACGAGAGCACTATCTGAATGTACAGTCACAGTCGTACCTGACGCGACAGCTTTTACGCCCTCCGATTGCATGCCAGCGTTTCCATTTATTGAAGCTGCAAGATTTGTCGCAATCGATGTGAGGGTGTCACCAGCTAGAACCGTGTAGTCAGGTAATATGGCTCGGCCCACTGCCTGAAACTGAATCTTGTCGCCAGTAGTTTTAGTTCCACTAATATTCCCGACGGCAATCGGCGTGCCTATTGTCCGGCTAACTGAACTTGGCTTATTGATATTCCCAACGTAATCAGGAGAACCGCCAAACTGTCCGGCATAAGTATAAAAAATCTTGCTCGATTCAAGCGGATGGTTTTGATTCTGAGGCGTTGGCTCTGACCAGACTTTTGCGATGTTATATGTCCATTCCTGCTTTTCCGCGTGAGTATACGTCGTCGGATCTGCATTATTCGGCTCTTGAGGGTAAAGCTCCGTGGCGTGCCTATCCCAGAAGAAAGTTGTCTTCAACTCTCCCAGCCAGCTCTCAATCACTGTCGACGAACCATCTGGAAAAACACACTTCAATCCCTGCGCAGGCTTTCCGCTGCCCGTTGCAATATCTACGCCCGGAATATACTGATAGAAAGCTGACGTGCCATACGGCGTTTTGAGCTGCGAAACGAATGAGGAGCCGGTGTCGTACGAAAACGCAGAGACGATACTGATCACGTCCGTTATCGACGTGAGGTACGTGGTCGTAGAATCGTAATTGAAGGAACAACTTCTTGAGAACGGATCCGTTATCGATGCGATCTTATAGAAGCCGACATTACCAACCGTATTTGATTTGTAAGCGACAGTGGAAACTTGCCCAAGACTGTCTGTTACTGATGTAATTCTGAAATTCACGTCGTAAGCTATCGAGACTGTGTTTCCTTGCGGGTCCCGTTGTTGAGTCAAAAAGATGTGCTTGGGCGTAGCCGCGTCAGCCTGGTTAAATGTTTGCACGGTGCCATCAGGCAGTGACCGAGTATAAGTGGTCCCAGATCCGGCTAATACCGCTTGTGATACCAGATTGGGTGTAGGATATGCTCCCCCACTGAATGAAAAAAGTTCAGTACCACCACCCTTCAGCCGCAACGTGGCATCAGAAGTAACCGGATCGATTGTCAAATAAGACATCCAATTAAAGTTCCAATTCTGACCAAGGTTCGTGAATGTAAAAGTGCTCGGCTGATCGGTTTGAAGGTGTATGTAGTTCAGGTCGAAATCCATCTTCGGACCGACTGGTGGCGTATAGCTAAGCGGCGTGTCGAATAGATTCAGCGTCGCCTGAAGGCTCTGAGCAGACGGTTGAGTCATAGGGTCGCATTTTATCTGCGGACCTGCACCCTTATCGCAGCCACAGAACAACGCCGGGATAAGACACGGGTGGGGATAACATTTGCCTGTACTGCCACCATTTGTAGTATTTGGAACACCCTTACCCCAAACTTTCCGAGCTTCATTTTCGTCAACGTATGACCAACCAGACGGCAACTTTGTCTCGCTAGATACGAGGAAGTAACCATCGGACTCGGCATCAATAGCTTTCTGAGAAAGATTTCTGTGAGACTCAGCACCAAAGGTGGGATCCTGCAGAACATATTTGTCGCCTGTTTTAGACAAAAGCGCGCCAAAGTGCGAAACGGACCAATGCATCACTGATGGTGTAAGTATAGCCGCGCCCTTCACTCTCTTGGCAGCTCTGTACTTGAGTCCGGCCTCGTTTGCCCAACTTTCCAGCTGAGCGAGATTCGTTCCAACCTTTGTTGAAGCAGCTTTCTTAAAGACGGGATCAAACTTCTCAGTCTTATTCACAGCATTCTGTACGTTCATGAGCGCATAAGGGCCACAACAGAAGGACTTATCGGGCGATGAATTCATGGCCCTGTAGTTCTGCTGGGCAGAATTCACTTTCTGCTCGTCGCTTCCATAAAATGGATGGCCCTTTATTTCTTCAAACAGCTGCTTCAACTCATCCATATCGCCTATGCGCGAATCAAGCATGAGCAAATCGCCAACAGCATGGCTGGCAACTGTCTGTTGGGGCTGAGTTGTCTCGCTTTTAGATTCCGCCCAGGCCGAGCGCCATAGAGAAAGCGCCGCCGATGGGTAGCCGGTCAAATAGCGCATTTCCCCCATGTTTGTTTCCAGCGATGGCTTCCATCTGGATTTTGGATAGGAGGAGAGGAAACTTTCAAAGGCTGACAAATCTTCTAAATCTTCTTTCGCCTTAAATTCCTTAATAGCCTTGACCAAGGCCTGATTTTCTCCAGCCTGAGCTGGTCCAGACATCGGAATTAGAGGTTCCTGCAATATCGCGACTGATGTAATCTCCAAATCCGTAGGATCGCTTGAGAAATTTAAAGTCGGAGTGAAAATATGAACTTCTTTCGACCCCAGCTTGACTCCGCCTTTTGGCTGAGGAGCCGGCGGAATCTTGACGCTCTGAGCTATCAAAGCAGGGGCAACCGGTGCGCTCTCAGCAAAGGCAACCGGCAAATTCCAACTCACAAGCATGAATGCCAGTGTGGTGGCTAAGGCTTTCTTTGCCGTTTTATAAGCGTTCATTTTGCGAGCCTTGGTCATTGCGCTAATTGCCTTTGATTGATTTTGAATTGACGTTCTTGTTTTGATGCAAAAATTTTTTTTACTGAGGTGTTGAAACCGTCGGTAGCTGAAGATTGATCTGAAGTGCGGATGTGTTTGCCGCGTCTGGCGCAGGAAACTTCGTCGAGTCGAGCGTGTACACAGAAGTTGCCACTGCACTTTGTATTCCGTTCACGACTGACATAGCTTTTAGAGTCTGGCTATAGGCGATATTCACCGGTTGACTGTAAACCGGTGAACTTGTCAAGGGAGCCGTTCCGTCTAATGTTATGTACGTCGTAGCGTTCGGCGGTGCCGCGATTGACACATATGTTGGTGCGCTCAGCGTGCTCGTCGGGGCACTGATAATTGGAGTCGGGGTGGATTGAGAAGTAGCTATCTGGTACTTATTTGATAAATACGCAGATACTGAAGCCGTCTCACTGCTAGAAAGACCGCGCCCATATACGAGCATCTCGACTAACGTACCGCCCCAGAAGGCCGTTGACGTAAGAGCATTGCTGCCACCAATGTAGGTGACTGGTCTAGTTGTATTTGCCAGATTCTGGACCGTACCCGACAATATCAGGGCACCATTTACATCAATGTTGGCTGACGCTGCCCCGTTGTGCACAGCGTCCAGAGTCTGAAATGTTCCCACCGTCACTGGCCCAGTAGATGTCGTAACATTGCTTGCAGTCACGCCGTTGTTTGCATCAAATATGGCATTCGTGCTGTTGATCGATAAAGCAGTAAGGTCGGTCACACCAGTCTTAGAACATGAAAAAAGCGCCTTAGCGGCAGCCGAAGTCAACGGATTAACCACAGAAAATATCGATACACCGGTAGACAGATCATTAAGAAACGGCGTCACGGTCGAAGCTTGAGTGACGATAAGATATGACGAATTAGTCGTAGCTCCATTAAATGAGGCTGCTTGATAGCCATATAGTGAGTTCGTCACAACCGTAGGCTGATTTGCCGAAGTCCCTTGAGAGACAGTTGTTGCGTTTCCGGATATGTCAGTCCAGCCGGTAATGTTCGCGCCACTAGTGACTATATTATCCGATGTGAGCCAGAGCTGCAAATTCTTCCTGGGCACATCATAGTTCACGATTGTCGTCGTGATTGCGCTATTAACCGCAGCCAACCTGGCCATAGCCTTGACAGTAGAAAAATTAGGTACAAGTACACCTGTTGTGCCGCCACTGTATACGGTACTACTGGTTGTGGGCGTCGTTCCGTCGGTAGTGTAGTATATTGTCGCCCCAGCATCAGCCGTCATAGTCACGTAGCGCTGATTATGGGCGTAAAAATCTAAATGCCCACCTGACGTCCAATCTCCGGCACCAAGTCCTGGCGGATTGGTCGCCATTGCTGCCGCGGCTGAACTTACAATTGCGGAAAAACACACGACGAATAGCAACGGCATCCGGCGTACGGACGCTCCAAGAAAACGCAAAATAAATACCCTCTAGTTAGACATACGAAGAGGCACACACAATAATTGAACGTAACGAGCTAGGCCGCACTGCGCGACTGTAAGACAATATGCACAACCATCACCACTGGAGACTGACAAGGATACCTGACGAAGCATGACTCCAGATGTAATAGAAAAATTCAAGCCCGTCAGTCGCGGGAGACCCTTGACACTGCTGCCATACGGCCATTCAAAAACTCATTTCTTGCATCTATAAAACAGCCTATACGAGGCTCAGAAATCTGTAAAGGCTTGAACAGCAATAATTTCGCAATTGTCGTCCTTCAACAACAGATTTAATCTATGGCGGACAAGAGAGCGCCTTTCCGAAGTTGTACAAAACAGTCACAAGCTTATGTAGTGGTAGATAGGTAGTGAAAGCGATCATAGACGACAAAAAATTGGCGCCAGACGACCCTCCGGCTTCGCAACCGCTCAATCGACGCTACACGAACTACCATGTGGTTATATCAACTTATCGAAATTTTCCTCGAATCGATTCATCAATCCCTATGTACTCTCGTATAGCACTGACAATCCTCTCTTTAGCACTGGCCAGACATTGGCCATCAAAGCTATGTTCCTCCCGCGACAAATCACAAGTATAAAGACTCACCAGGTCATGCAAAAGACTTCGTTCCACGATATTGATGAAGCGCTCCTCTTCAACATCGCCGCATCTATCAGACCTATCGTTAGTCTCAAACATGCGTCCCCCTCCCGGTCTCACCTTCACAATTAAATAGTGAGACAACGTAGCCGCAAGCGCACTGTGCAATCGCACAGTAAGACTACAAATCACACTATTTCGGAACGGGCCTACTAGTTTTAAGACATAAATCCCAACGCCTGTGTAAAAATAGAACAGCTATATAACCTAAGCAATCGACAGAAAACTTGAGCGACAAAAAACCCGACCATCACGATCAGAATATTGAGCAGTCCCCCAACGACTCGCTCAAAAAGCAACACGACTTAAATACAACTAGAGCTCCCAGTTCAACAGAAGTATCGGAAGCAGAAAAGTCGCGTACAAACGCCAGCGATGGCTCTCTTAGAAGATACTCAAATGCTCAACTAGACGCACAAGAAGCAAGTATAGAGCTATTCTCTGATCACGGAACAGCCTCCGGCAAAACTGGTTTGCGAGAACGAGACCTCAAATCACCTGGCCCGCATAACGACTCCATTGGTCACATATTCGAATCCATATCCAAGCTTCCACCACAACAGCAGTTGGAGGTACTGGGCGCAGGTCTTTGGGCCGGACTGCAACAATACTCCGCCGAACAACGAGAGAAATCTCTCGGACAAGTAATCGGAACCGTCCAGGGCGTGGGCAATATAGCTATTAATCTGGCGACCATAGCAGACTTTGCTGCCGATCTAATCACAGGAAACAAGCAAGCCGCCGCTGACAAAGGGGGCCAATTCGGCGAGTCCATAGGCCAGATGATCGTCGGTGGCACTCAACTGTTCCAAGCCGCCGATAACTACCTTTTCCAAATTGGCTACACCGGCGACTACGCCAAACCATTCAAAGACATCTCAACTCTCGGCCATATCCTCGATGAAAAGTGGTCAAAGCTCCCTATTCGAGAACGAGAGAGAATAAAAGCCCAGCTTGTTACCGAACTGGTCGGCAACGCCTTATTAACTAAAGGTGGTGCTACAAGCATCACAAAAGCCAAAACACTGACTGAAATCCTCGACCAAGTAGCGCTAGAGAGTAAGAACGCTCTTGAAGCAGCTAAAGCCAGCGGAAAAACCCTCAAGTCCGTCCATGCCGCCTCCCAGGAAGTAGCTTCGCTAATCAAAACAGTCCTCAATCCACACGCACCAGCATTCGCCACAGAGGGCCTCCCAAATGCCTTTGGTGCCATTCACCAGGAGGAGTCCTTACGAGATGCCTTCGTCCTGGAGAAACGGCTGTTCACATCCAAGCTGGATTCAAGACATAGACTTACGTCAGTGGAGGCCGCCCGCGAAAACGCCCACATAAAAGGCCACCGTCTCGACGAGACCGCCTGGAAAAAACTCACACCAAAACAAAAAGCCGAACAACTCACGAAAGATGGCTATGAACTCCTCGAAGATCCACCTCCTCTAGAACCATTCGATTCAAGCACAGCCGATACCGCCTTCCGCGGCGATACAAATCCGTATAGCCCCGTTGACCGCTTTGACCTCCCAAAATCCCACATCGACAAATTCGGCAACCTCGTACCTGCCGACATATCAGGCAAGTACATGGGACGAGACATCACACTCGAAGACCACATACTTTCTTCAGCCAACATGCATGCAAAGGCTCATAGTCCCTTTACAAGCGTTGGATCAAGCGGAGTAATCTATAAATACGGCAAAGGCCATGGAATGGAAATAGACATGGTGGCATTGAGAAAAGCCATTGCAAAAGGCGAGGTAAAAACCTGTCAAATCATCGAACACCAAGAAGCAGTCAAAGCCATAGAAAACTCCCATAAACTTAGCCCCTTCGAAAAGAAAATGGCTCTGCGCTTTGCACGAAAAGACAATGAGTTCATTATCAAAGGCGTCGTCCCCGCTCGGTTCATAAAGAAGGTCTGACAATGCTCAAGCTTTTCCACAATGACATTCTCATCGGCCTCATTCCCGAGTCTGACGCAAACGGTATGGACATGCACGGCCTTATCGAACTCACAGCCGACGCCGCTCCGTACCAGCCCCTCTTCGCCTGGTGGACAGACCCAAATCGCCAACGCGGCCAGGAGCCACCATTCCCCGAAGAACAACTCGAAAACTGGTTTGTTGAAGACGAACAAGGCGAACGCCAGGAGATCGGGTTACCCGGAATCTATACCCAAAACAACAGACTTGAAATTTTGTGGCGACATTTTTAGGGCATTTAGGCAGTTGGCGCGAGGCTCCTTGAATCCATTAGTAGCATGCCAATGAACTGGATACAGGACTTCGCGCCCAAGAAGCCGCGAACTGTGGTCTTCCCCTCCGGCGACTACGCCGAAGCCAAACAGCAGGTTATTGAATTGACTACTAGCACCGGACTTGTGTTCAATGAAATGCATATTAGTTAACCTATAAACTGATTTGGGCATATTCCTCAACATGCCCACGTGCTCATAGAGGTTTTCTCATGCCAGACATGATCCTTCACTGCATCGGGTGTGGTGGTGAATTTATTTTTTCCGTTGCAGAACAAACATTTTTCGCTCAGCGCAAACTTCAAAATATTCCGAAACGTTGCCACAACTGCAGGGTGCTCGAAAAGGCTAAACGCACCACGAGCATCTTCAATTCACTATCTCAAGCGTTTTGTGAGGCTTGCGGTGCCGTTGCTATAGTTCCATTCAAAGCTAAAGGTCACAAGCCTATTTACTGCGCAGATTGTTTCGCAGCAACGAAACAACAGCAAGAAAAATCTCCTAAACCATAACAAAAAAAATGATGATCTCAGATGGGGGCAGTCACACTTTCGTTAAAACGGCTACAAACGATTTAGCCGAGAAACCCTACTAGCAAAACACACATGGATTAGGCAAAAGATATTTCGCAGGGTGTTTTGATGTACAAGAGTGACTTAACAAAACGGATTCACTGTCGCGACGCCTGTCACCAAGCTGCGATTACCCCAGTTTCACAAGGAGCTGGAGAGCTTTAAAGGCGACGACATCATAACCTCCATTGTTATCTATCTCGTAAATGATCGCCTGGCCAACATTCTTAAATCGGTCCTTCCAAGGACTATCGGCATCTCTTTTGCCGATGTAGTGATCCTAAAATCGGATGAAAATTACAAGAACCAAACATAGGGCTATGACTATGCTCCTGAACAATTACCGAACTTTATCTGGCTGAAAATCAGCAGTGAAGGAGGAGTCGACGACTTTGCCAAGCCTGGTAAAGGGCGCCTCGTTGTTTTAGAAAGAGCGCTGCATATACTTCGATCACTCAATTTGGAACGCTTCCAGCTCTAAGAAATAGAGTCATCCACACTATCTTATTGAAATCTTTCGAAGTGCGCGAACCACCGTTTCAGTTATTATCGGCTTGTGCTCACGCTCTTTTTTGACTCTTTCCTGCCAGCTTGTCAGGTCGTGTAACCGTTGCAAAAACGTTCCTTTAGAATTTGTGTTAAATCATTACTTGTACGTCCAACAAAAATCCTTCAAGGGTTATAATCCCGACGTAGGCGCAATGTACGATTTCGCCTAGGCAAACGGTATCCTGGAATCCCACATTTAGACAGCGGGCCGTTCTCACTAGCTTCTGTTGCTTTAGCATGCACTAACTGACGTTTCGGCAATTGGGACGTCGGGTGACGTTAATTTGGGGGAAAGCCCTCAAATTGTAAAACGTCATCGCTCAGGCTAGATACTTATTCGGAGAAGAGTAATGAAAAAGATCACCATCGGTGCATTAGCAGGGGCGTTTTCTTTTTTGCAGATGGCAACCTGCGCCATGCCATGGCAGAAGGCTGGAGCGGCGTGGGCACAGAACTCATCGACACCTTTGCATGGCCTAGCTAGTGATAGCACGCCGGAATCAGCACCGGTGCAGCGGACTATTCTTCGCGGTGGACTGTTTAAAGCTGGCACCCTGAACAACCTTGAAACCATCAATTCGGAACGACTTCGATCAACGGTGCGATTTATGAACGGACTGAATCATCAGCACCAAGCGGAAAATTTAACATTCCACAATCCACTATCTGTGACTATCGACAAGTCAGAGTTCATGGGTGAGCCACTGATCGCAAGACTCTCAGAAACTCGCTGCAAAGAAGAGTCGACCGCGTTTGAGCCGGCGGCAAGCGCCAAGCTGTCATCCAGTTCGTACGATTACTATTTGATTGTTTTTCACTTTAATGTACCAGCCGTTAAATACTCAGTGGTACCCACATCTTATGGTTTCGCTCGTTTTACATTTGACCTACAAGTTTTTTCGCCAAATGCTGCAGCGTCTGCGCACAAAAAATTTGGTCCAGAGAAAATAGCTAAGATGTATACAGAAGCGGGAAACCGCTTTAAGGACAAAGACGTGCAAGGAGCCGTTCAGGCATCTGCAATTTGGCCAGTACGAGTTGTTTCGATTTATCCGGTAAATGAAGTCTTGACTGTAAATCGCGACGATACCAACGAATTTGAGGCCCAATTCAAACCGGAATTTCAAGGCGGTGCCGCTGGCTCGCTAACTTATAGAAAAACTTTAAAAGACACATTCGCGTTTGACCTCCCGAAAGTTGTTGGAACTGGCAGTAGCGCAGGATCTGTGAGTTGGACGTTTTATCCAGCCAAAGCTCAGCCGTTGATGCTCGGCTCCAAGACGACAATGGCAATTGTTGGGGTTCCCGCTGGACTTAATTACAAAAATCTCGGACTGCGGGTCTTATCTAGGTTTGACTATCAAATTACGAAAGCGAAAATCCCACTTCTTTGGGGCAGCTCAGTTTATGACGCCAAACAAGTATCGCTGATAGATGTCCCGAGCCTAAAAGAGGTCACTTCCCTTCATTCCATCGATCTTCCAAAAGAAATTCGGCAAACAGTCGCAGATGTCTTCAAGGCAGATGTGAAGGATAAACCTGCAGTATCCCTCGTAAAAGGTAAAGAGCACGACTACCTCATCGATCGGGATACAGGAGCAGTCTATCTGCCCGGCGGCGGATCCTGGAATGCCATTCAATTAACACCACCTGCAGATGAGTCCATCAAATTGCAGTCATCGAACTAAGCGCTTACGTATGTCAGGAGTTTGAAAATGGACCATTTCGTGATGTTTCCGGTAAACGAAAACGGAGTTTTCTGGCAACCAGAGAAAGTCGGTCCGGCACTTCAAGATGCCATGTCGAGCCCGCCATTTCCATTCGAAGATGTGTTTGTATACTCACACGGCTGGTGGACTATCGCAAATCAAGCTATGGTCCAATACGGTCAGTTTTCCATTGAATTTACAAAGAACCTATTATCCGGCAGCTGTCAATTGCAAAAACCCCCAAAACATTCCTTTGGAATGGGAATTCACTGGCCATCAACCCTTAGCGAAGACATGGCTGGCCTGAGCAATGCTCTACAAGTCACCACTTACTATCAAATGGGCGCTAGGAGTGAGCAAGTTGGCTATGCCGGCTTATATGCGACGCTTTTACTTATGTTTAAGGCACGCTATCAGTCGAACAAAATGGCTATCGAGACGGCGGCAGCAAATCATGTGCCACTTCCAGGCATATTTCGTCTTAACATCATCGGGCACAGCTTCGGTTGTCGTGTAGTTTCAAGTGCACTTCAAAGGCTGATTGTCGAAATCAACAAGCCCAATATCGAAGAAAATTTTGCACGGTTTGTTAAAGAAACTCCTGTCAATCTCGTGTTGCTTCAGGCCGCACTGAAGAGAAAGGAGCTGGACGAGATTGGGAATTATGACAAACTCGTGACCCTTCCCAACCTGAAAATGCTGGTAACAACTTCTAGGTTTGATACCTGCTTGATACGTTGGTTCCCTCTTGCAGAAGCAGCAAACAATATTGTGCATCTGTCCCTGGCTGATGTGATGCACGACCCTAAACCGAATGCAATTGCACTGGGAGGAGGAATAAACCCGAAACAAACAAAAGCGCCATTTAGTGCTTCGCTTACTGGTGGTCCAACGGCCAGGACATGGGAGACATTCGGTGAGTCTCCATTAATCACAAATGTAGCTCCAGGTTTCAAATGCGCGGATGTTCCGATTAACCGCCGCCTGGTCGTTGCCGACTTGTCCGATCTTCATCAGGCACGTGCAGATGCAGGTCTTTATCAACCGGATTCATTTGGTGGCAGCCATTCGGATATATCGAGCCCCGAGCTCTACAGTCTAATTTCAGGCTTCTGCTTCAATTAAGATTGCTGAAATTGGTCCGCATCCGCAGTTTATTGTTCGTCGACACCCGGTTGCTGTCCCGCAACACTTTCGAGGATATCCAATGGCTTTTTCCAAGCTCGCTTTTGTCTCGCTCTCTGTCAAGTTGTCTATTGTCGTGTGGGGAGTGGTAGCGCCGATTCAACTAGCCGTTCAGGCCACAGAGAACCATTTTGTCACGGTGCCAGTATATTTTGCAACGAGCAGAGAATATGATTCAGACAAGGCTGCCTACAAGGGAACTCGCAGCCCTGAACATAAAGATCATGGTATTGAATATGGCATCGTTACAACTACAGTAGCAATGCCAAAAGAAACAGATTCGAAGGCATTTTCAATACCCAATTTAGAAGAGAAGGAAACCACGAAATCAAGCAAGAAACAGAAAGCTCATATACTGAAATTAACGCGAGAAGAATTCTACAAACGCCTGAAAGAATCAAATCAGGGGACGTCCTTTGAAGAAACTTGTCTCTTCATTCACGGTTATAACAATACTTTTGAAGCTGCTGCAAAATCTGCTGCGAGACTAGAGGTCGCACTGAAAGAACCCGTGGTTCTGTTTTCTTGGCCCTCTGCCGCGAAGACTAAAAACTACACGGTTGACGAATGTAACGCTGAATGGAGTGAGCGACCATTTCAAATATTCGTTCAAAATTTGGAAGAGTCTATTGGATGTCAGCATTTGATGACCGTCTCCCATAGCATGAGCAATAGGCTAATCAATTGGTACATGCAGTCCCGTTTTGACAAAAACATGGGCAAGCCAGCACATTTTCGAGAGATTGTTCTAACCTCTCCAGATATTGACAGAGCGACATTTAAAAACTACTTCTACAAGGTAGCGAACAACAGCGACAAAGTTCGATTGTACATCTCAGACAAGGACACGCCGCTTAGACTGTCAAAGTTTATTCACGGCAGCGCGAGAACTGGTGCTGGACTCGCCGCAGGAGAAAAAGTCTGGAGCATGCCGGGCAACATTACGCCAACGCAAACGGTAAATTTTACAGCAGTAGATGATTCATCGATTGGTCATAGCATTCAGTATGACCTGATTGGCAGGATGCATAGGGAATGCACTCCTGGTAAGGGATTAACCCTGATTCCCGATAGTCAATTCAAAGGTGACTATGTTCGCGTTTCTAAAATAAAGAACTAAATCTAAACATGCGTGATTTCGAAACCAGGCGATATTGTTTCTCGATAAATGGGAACTGTAAAATGAACGAGTACTTAAAAATCGCCTCGGACTGGACTTGCACGCCCACCGCTGCAATACTTTGTGAATACG
>Ga0105248_10003911_pt1 | contig 16473 bp, 15 predicted proteins | sample KBSS34metaG_FD_81524 | JGI IMG/M metagenome (GOLD analysis project Ga0105248, IMG submission 81524) | Switchgrass rhizosphere microbial communities from Kellogg Biological Station, Michigan, USA - KBS S3-4 metaG | ecosystem: Host-associated > Plants > Roots > Rhizosphere > Soil | place... | reverse complement strand
TCCTCGCCCGACTTGAGTTCGTGCAGCTCGAGCGTGCGCTTGGTTTCGCGACGGCTCACGAAGCGGTTGATGCGCCCGTCCGAATCGCAGGTGATGTCCGCCAGCACCCCGTTGCGTGTCGGTCGCTCGCACAGGCGGTGGACCGGCATGATCGGGAACAGATGATCGATCGCCCAGCTGTCGGGAAGCGACTGGAACAGCGAAAAATTGCAGAAATAGATGTCGGCGAGCACATCCTCCAGGTCCTCGAGCTCCTCGGGCGTCTGCCCGAGCTTGCGGCAGCAGTCGCGGATCTTGCCGCAGGCGGCCCAGTACAGCCGCTCGACCAGCGCACGGTCGGCGAGCGAGAGTAACCCTAGGTTGAACATCTGCAGCGCCTCATCGCGCGCGGTCTGCGCGTCGTGATAGCACTCGATGAGGTGACGCTCATCGACGGCGCGCATCGCATCGTACAAATCGCGCAGCGGCTGGGGCGTGCCCTTGGCCGTCACCCGCGCAAGGTCGGGAGTCAGCTGGAACTGATCGAGCCTGGAACTGCCCAGGATGTTGAAGATCAGCACGCTGTGGTGGGCGGCGATCGCGCGCCCCGATTCGCTCACGATCATCGGGTGCTCGACGCCGCGCGCGTTGCAGACGCTTGCGATCCGGTACACCACATCGTTCGCGTACTCATCGAGCGTGTAGTTCATCGAGGAGGAATAGTTGGTGCCGGTGCCGTCGTAGTCGATCCCTAAGCCCCCGCCGATGTCGATGTACTCGAGCCCGGCGCCGGCCAGCTTCAGTTCGGCGTACACGTGCGAGAGCTCGTTGATCGCGTCCTTGACGCGCCGGATGTCCTGCAGCTGGCTGCCCGGGTGGCAGTGCACCAGCTTCAGGCAGTCTTCCATGCCCTGCGCCTTGAGGGTCGCCAGAAGCTCGATGATCTCGGTGGCGAACAGTCCGAATTTAGACTTTTCCCCGGCCGAGTCGCGCCAGCGGCCCGAGCCCTCGCTCGCCAGCTTGACGCGCACGCCGATGCGCGGGCGCACCTCGTAGGTCTTGGCGTGGCGCAGGATCAGCTCGAGCTCATCGAAGTTCTCGACCACCGGGATGATGGTGCGCCCGAGCTTGGTGGCCAGGATCACCGCCTCGATGTAGCTCGAGTCCTTAAAGCCGTTGCAGATGATGAGCCTATCGCTCGCCGACTCGGTCACCGCCATGACCGCCAGGAGCTCGGGCTTGGAGCCGACCTCCAGGCCAAAGCCGAACTCGCGCCCGTAGCGGTAGACCTCATCGACCACCAGTCGCTGCTGGTTGACCTTGATCGGGAACACGGCCGCGTAGCGGCTGCGGTACTCGCACTCGGCGATCGCCCGCGCAAAAGCATCGTTCAGGTGGCGCAGCCGATTCTTGAGGATGTCGGAGAAGCGCACCACCACGGGGGCTGCCAGGTCTCGCGCCTGCAGGCCCTGCACGACCTCGAGGAGGTCGATCTCGCGCGCCGCGGTGCCGTCCGGGCGCACCACGACATTGCCCGCCTCGTTGATCGAGAAGTAACCCGAACCCCAGGCCGGCAGGTTGTAGAGCTCCAGCGCGTCGGCCACGGTCCAGCCCGGGTTGCCGCGTTGCGCCACCGAAAGTTGCTGTGCCATTGCCATCGTCTTGCCCATATGGCCGCTCGCGATGGCGCGCACCATAGCAAAAGGCGGACACAAATACAGGGCGGATGCGAGCGGCAGGCGCCGCCCACCGCCCCGAGAGGCGGCCTAAGCGGCTACAATCGCGGGCAACACATGGCTATCGATCTGTACTGGGGAAGCAGCAGCGCCTATTGCTGGCGCGTGTTGCTCGCGCTCGAGCACAAGGGGCTCGAGTACAAGAGCCACCTGCTCAAGTTCGACCAGCAGGAGCACAAGGCCCCGCAGATGCTGGCCATGAACCCGCGCGGCCAGCTCCCGGTGCTGCGCGATGGCGACTACGTGGTGTTCGAGTCGGTCGGCGTACTCTATTACCTGGACCGCAAGTACCCCGAGCCGCCGATCTTCGGCCGCAGCCCCGAGGAGGGCGGCGTGATCATGCGGGTGATCTGCGAGTACCAGGCCTACGCCGAGCCGAGCCTGATGCAGATCGTCGGGAACCTCTTGTACCGGCGCGAGATGGCGAGCGGCGATGGGGTGGCCGAGGCGATGTCGGAGGCGATGCACCGCGTGGCAAGCGAGGCGCGCACCATCGAGCGGCGCCTTGCGCAGGGCGACTGGGTGGTGGGCGAGAAATTTTCGGCCGCCGACATGGTCATCTATCCGGACATCCGTCTGCTGCTGCGCGCGCTGCAGCGGCCAGCCGCGCGCGAGCTGGCCGCGCGCTTTCTGCCGATGGACATCAACTATCCGGCGCTCGCGCGCTGGCTCGATCGGGTCGCGGCCATCGCGCCCAAGGCCGCGCAGGAACCCGTGGCCTGAAGAAAATCATCGCGCGGCCTGCAAACTGGCGCCGCCGACGCCCGATTGGTAACCTCGTTCCCTCGCGCCGGGGGGCATAACGAGATAAATCATGACCAGCCAGTTGCACTTCAAGGATTTTCCGGGACGCATCATCATCATCGGCTTTGGGGCCGTCGGTCAGGGCGTGCTGCCGCTGATCCTGCGCCACATCGGCTGTCCGCCCGAACGCATCACCATCATCAATGCGGACGAGGAGGGGAGCGCCCTGGCCTCGGCCCACGGCATCAAGTTCATCAAGGAACGACTGACGCGCGAAAATCTGCGCCGCACGGTCGAGCCGCTGGTGGGCCGGGGCGATTTCATCCTGAACGTCTCGGTGGACGTTTCCAGCGTGGCACTGGTGCGCCTGTGCTGGGAAAAGGGCGCCATGTACCTGGACACCTGCATCGAGCCTTGGCCCGGCGGCTACACCGATGCGGCGACGCCGGCGGCCAAGCGCACCAACTACGCTTTGCGCGAGGAGGCACTGCTGCTGCGCAAGGGCGCCGAGCGCCAGCCCACGGCGGTCCTCACCCACGGGGCGAACCCCGGCCTGGTCTCGCACTTCGTCAAGCAGGCGATGGTCAACCTTGCCGCCGATCTGAAGGTGCCCGCCGGCAAGCTCGAGAAACGATCCGACTGGGCGGATCTGGCGCAGCGCCTGGACGTGCGCTCGATCCACATCGCCGAGCGCGACACCCAGGTCTCCTCGATCCCGAAGGAGCCCAACGAGTTCGTCAACACCTGGTCGGTGGACGGCTTCGTGTCCGAGGGCTCGCAGCCCGCGGAACTGGGCTGGGGCTCCCACGAGCGCAACTTCCCGCGCGATGGCAAGCGCTTCGACTTCGGGGACGGCGAGGCGATCTACCTGATGCAGCCCGGGGTAGCCACTCGGGTGCGCAGCTGGGCGCCGAAGGCGGGGCCTTTTCACGGCTTTCTGATCACGCACGGCGAGTCGATCTCGATCGCCGATTACCTGACCGCGAATGGCGACGCGGCCACGCTCTACCGGCCCACCGTGCACTATTCCTATCACCCGTCGGATAACGCGGTGCTCTCCGTGCACGAGTTTTCCGGGCGCAACTACACCATGCAGGAGCGCAAGCGGATCATGATGGATGACATCACCACCGGGATCGATGAGCTCGGGGTGCTGCTCGGCGGCCACAAGAAGAATGCGTATTGGTACGGCTCGCAGCTGTCCATCGACGAGGCGCGCAAGCTCTGCCCGCACAACAGCGCCACCACACTCCAGGTGACCGTGGCGGTGCTGGCCGGCATGGTATGGGCCATGGAAAATCCCAACCGCGGCATCGTCGAGCCCGACGAGATGGATTACCGGCGGTGCCTTGAGATCTGCAATCCCTACCTTGGACCTGTGGTGGGCGAGTACACCGACTGGACGCCGCTTACCGATCGCGAGCGGCTGTTTCCGGAGGACATCGACAAGTCCGATCCCTGGCAGTTCAAGAACGTCAGGGTCAGCTAGATAGCGCTGCTATGCCTTACTGAGAGTACCGCGCCCCTACCTGTTGTCGCCGTCGCGGTGCTGTTCCTTATCGTGCGGACTGTCATCGCCCTGCGCCTTGGCCGTGCCGGGACTCGGCGGGCGCACGTCCTTGTCCACCTGCCCGGGTGAACGTTGCTCGGGCCGTGCCGGGCCCTGCTGATACTGCTGCTGCGCATGCTGAGGGGGCTCCTGCTGCGGGTGCGCGGGCTCGGGGCGCCCCTGGTATTGCTGATAGTGCTGCTGCACCGCCGGGTCGCGCGGCTGATAGTGGTAGTTCTGGTTGCTGATACTGCGCTGCTCCTCGTAGCTCGGGTATTTCTTCCCCGCGTAGGGCTGCTGGTAGCTCGGGAGCGGCGCGGGCGGCGGCACGATGTTGCTGTTCCAGTGATTCCAGCCGGCGCGCTGGCGTTCCCAGGCCTCGCCCCAGTGAGAGTCCCAGCGGGGCGCCGCGTCCTGACGCCAGCCGCGGAAGTACACCGGCGGCTCGCGGTAATAGCGCACCGGCACGCGCAGGATATATACCGGCACCGCCATCGGTGAGATCAGCGACCAGGGGCCGTTGAACCAGGAGCTCGCGTACCAGTTATCGTTCTGGTACACCCAGTACAGGCCATCGTAGAAGAAATAGTTCGCGTCGACCTGCGGCGCGTAGTACACGGGGTAGCCCGGCACCGGCTGCAACTGCGGATAAACGGGGAAGTTGATTCCCAGGTTCACCCCCGCGGGCGTGCCGATCATCTGCGAATTCGCCGGAAGCGCGGCGGCACCCAGCAAGGACAGCAGTACGATGAACTGGCGCATCTGATCCTCTCCTTAAATGTCCGGGCCGGCGAGCCTCAAAGGCAACGCCATCGCCCCACGTACACAATAGACATGCGCCGGCGCGCTTCGAGCAGGTATCGCCACCGACATTGCATGCAGGCTCAGGCCTACAGGGATGGGGAAAAGCGCATTTTTCTTGAGAACAAATAATGTTCCGCCCCGATCTAATTCCGCATGAGGGCAGCGGAATGCAGGGCAGGGCGGGATCGAAGGGCTCAGCGCCTAGGCGGAGCGCGGCCCGAAGGCGTCGTAGCTGATGCCGACAATGAGGTATTGCTCCTCGCCCGCGGGCAGCGCCACGGTGATTTCGGCGTCCAGCGGTTTTCCCAAAAGCGCACGCGCGAGCGGCGCGTCCATGCTGATGCCGCCGGCTTCCTGATCGAACTCATCCGGGCCGATGATCCGGTATTCGAAGGTGGCCCCGCTCGCCGCTTCGAGCGTGACGCGCGCGCCGAAGAACACACGCTTTCGATCGCTCGGCGGCTGGCTCACCACCACCATGCCCTCGAGACGTTTGCGCAGGTGCCGCACGCGAGCATCGATCTCGCGCAGGCGCCGCTTGCCGTAGGTGTATTCGGCGTTCTCCGAGCGATCGCCCTGGGCCGCGGCGGCCGCCACCGCCGCGGTCACGCGCGGCCGCTCCACCCGCCAGAGAGCCTCGAGCTCCTCGCGCAGCCGGCGCTCCCCGGCGGGTGTGATGTACTTCGAACTTTGCGCGGGAGGAGGTCGGTAACGGGTCAATTAGGGGCTCCGTCGGGCGGGATATGTGCAACGGCTCACAGCCTTGCGCCCAGCGCCTGCGTAGGCTTTTGACCCATGGGTAGCAGGTACTACGCCCATTTTATCGCCGAATCGCCCAGCGTGGCGCAGGCCGGCGAATGGAGCGGAATCGTCGAGTTGACACGACCGCTGAGTGTGCGATCCGAGGAGCGTGAGCTCTCGCAGGTACTCGCGGGCAGCATGGATCTGCAGGCGGAGGAGATCCGGATACTCGACTGGGCCTGGCTGCACTGAACCGATCCCCTGGCGGACTTTACTCCCCCTCTTGTAAGTCCGCTCCTCCAATGCCCCGGCTTGCCGGGGCATTTTTTTTTGTTCAGGCTGCACGCCTGTGAAAGCCGACGACTACCCGGAATGCACGCGCGCTGGCCATCGCGCGCGCTGGCTCACCAGCGGGGATGCCACGTTCGCCGCGATGCTCGAACTTATCGACGCGGCGCGCGAGAGCGTGTCCCTGGAATCCTACCTGGTGAAGGCGGGCGAGCCGGCCGAATCGCTACTTAAGGCGCTGGTGCGTGCGCGCAAGCGCAAGCTCAAGGTGCAGGTGCTTTACGACGCATTCGGCTCGGAAGGGCTGCCCGTAACATTCTTTCAGGCGCTGGAGGAGGCCGGTGGCGAGGTGCGCGTGTTCAGTCCGGCGCGCCGCCTGCGGCTGGCGTTTCGCGACCATCGAAAGCTCCTGGTGTGCGATGAGCGCCGCGGGATCGTGGGCGGCAACAACATCGGACCTGAGTACACCGGCGATGGCGTGACCCACGGCTGGCGCGACATGGCGTTGCAGATCGAAGGTGCGATCGGCAAGAGCCTGGCCTTGAGCTTCGAGGCGATGTTCGCACTTGCCCCCATCAGCGCCTCGGGAATCCGCAAGTTCAGGGCCACGGCGCGCTCGATCCCGCCCGCCACCGGGGCAGTGAGGCTCTTGACCAGCGGACCGGGCTGGCGGACCGGTGTCTTGAGCACCAGCCTTCGTTTTGACTTAAGACACGCGCAGAGCGTGCGCTGCATGGCGGGCTACTTCCTGCCGCCCTCGCGCATACGGCGCGCGCTGCACCGCTGCGCGGGGCGCGGCGGCCAGGTGCAACTGCTCCTGGCGGGCAAGAGCGACGTCCCTGTGGCCCGCTACGCGGCCGAGCACCTGTACGGGACCATGATGGCCGGGGGCGCGGAGCTCTACGAGTATCAGCCGCAGAACATGCACGCCAAGATGGTGCTGATGGATGACATTGTTTACGTCGGCTCCTGCAACCTCGACCGCCGGAGCCTTGACATCAACTTCGAGCTGCTGCTGCGGCTTGACTGGCCCGAGCTGGCCGCCCAGGGCCGCGCGCTGTTCGCCGAGGCGCTCACGCACAGCATCGCGGTGCCCCCGGGCGAGTGGCGCCGGCACCGGCGCTGGTGGCAGCGCCTGCGCTCGCAGTTCGCCTATTGGCTGCTTACGCGCATCGATCCGCTGATCGCGCGGCGCCCCTTGCGTTCGCTCGATTAGCCCCAAAGGTGGCCTTACAGGACCTGCTGGCCGAGATTGGCGCGGAGTGGCCAATCCCGGTATCGTGAGCCTGCACGGGTTAAGTTAAGAGGGTGCGAACATGAAAGCGATCCGGATCATGGGCGGCGTGCTCGCGGGCCTGCTGCTCAGCGGCTGCGGTTACAACACCATTCAGACGCAGGACGAGGCGGTCAAGGCGGCCTGGTCCGAGGTGGTCAACCAGTACCAGCGACGGGCCGATTTGGTGCCGAACCTGGTCAACACGGTCAAGGGCTATGCGGCACAGGAAAAGAGCGTGCTCATTGGCGTTACGGAAGCGCGCGCCAAGGTCGGCACCATCCAGGCGACCCCGGAACTGGTCAACAACGAGGCCGCGTTCAAGAAATTCCAGGCCGCGCAGGGCGAATTGACCGCGGCGCTCAAGAGCCTGATCGCCGTGAGCGAGAACTATCCGCAGCTCAAATCCGACCAGAACTTCCGCGACCTGCAGGCGCAGCTGGAAGGCACCGAGAATCGCATCACCGTGGCCCGCAACCGCTACATCGACGCGGTGCGCGCCTATAACGTGACGATCCGCTCCTTCCCGAGCAACCTGACGGCGATGATCTTCAAGTACAAGGACAAGCCGAACTTCGCGGTCGAGAACGAGGCGACCATTTCCAAGCCGCCGACCGTGGACTTTGGCACCAGCCCGGCGCCCGCCAGCAGCCCGCCTGCCAACTAGCGGCTGCGGCGCCAGAGAAAACGTGAGCGCGCAGCCGGGCACCCTTAAGCGCTCGCAGGCATGGCGCTCCGCCGTGGCGGCGCTCGCCTGCCTAAGCGTCGCGGGCGCGCTCGCACACGCGCAGGCGCTCCAGCCGGTGCCCAAGCTCGAAGCGCGCGTGACGGATACCACCGGCACGCTCACTGCCGCCGAACAGGCGGAACTCGAGCAGAAGCTGCGCGCCTTCGAGGAGCGCAAGGGCGCGCAAATTGCGGTTCTGGTAGTGACGACCACGCGCCCTGAGGAAATCGAGCAGTACTCGATGCGGGTGGTCGAAAGCTGGAAGCTCGGGCGCGCCAAGCCGGATGATGGCGTGCTGGTGCTGCTCGCCAAGGACGATCACACGACGCGCATCGAGGTCGGTTACGGGCTCGAGGGGGTACTTACCGATGCCACCTCCAACCGCATCATCGATGAGACCATGATTCCGCTGTTCAAGCAGGGCCAGTTCTTCGGAGGCTTAAGCGCCGGGGTCACGCAGATCATGCAGGTGGTGGACGGCGAACCGCTCCCGCCGCCGGATGCGAGCTGGAAGCGCAATCCCGGTGGCCTGATCCACATGCTGCCGGCGCTGTTCATCGGCTTCTTCGTACTCTCATCGGTCCTGCGCGGCCTGTTCGGTCGCGTCGGCGGGGCGGCGGCCAGCGCCGGGCTGGTCGGAGTGGTGACCTATATCCTGAGCCAGGTGCTGGTGGCGGCGCTGGGGCTTGCAGCCCTGGGGTTCCTGCTCTCGCTGGTGCTCGGCCTTCGCAATGCCGGCTGGATCTCGGGCGGGCGCGGCGGTTTTGGCGGTTACGGCGGATTCGGCGGCGGTGGATTCGGGGGTGGAGGGTTTGGCGGTGGCGGTTTCGGTGGAGGCGGGGGCGGCTTTGGGGGCGGCGGCGCCTCGGGACGCTGGTGATGTCAGTCTCCAGGCTTTTTCGCCATTGGCTGCAGGGCCTAAGGCCCGCCCGCAGGCTGCTGCCGGCTTCGGCGCTGTCGCAGATCGAAACTGAGATCCAGGCGGCCGAGCGCACGCACGCGGGTGAGATCCGCGTGGCGGTCGAGACCGCGCTTGGCTTCCACCAGCTGTGGCGGAACACGAGCGCGCGCGAGCGCGCGCTGCAGTGCTTCGCGGCTCTCGGCATCTGGGACACGCGTCATAACAACGGCGTGCTCATTTACGTGCTGCTGGCTGATCGGGCCATCGAGATCGTGGCCGATCGGGGGATCGCAGAACATATTCCGGAGGCCGAATGGCAGGCGTTGTGCGAGGAGGTCGGCGAGCACTTCCGCAACGGCGATCCGGCCTCGGGCTGCTGCGTGGCGGTGCGCAGCGTCGGGCGGCGGCTGGCGCGATTCTTCCCTGCCAGCGGTGGAGACGGCAACGAACTGCCCAATCAGCCCATACTTCTTTAGAATTACTTTAGAATTAGCGGCATGAAGCTCAAGACGGTTTGGGTTCGTGCCGCGATCGTGGTGGGCCCTTCCATTCTGGCCGGTTGTTCGCTCCTGAACGAGCCCTGGCGAAAGCAACCTCCGCCAACGCCCGTGGCTGCCAAACCCGCACCTCCGCCGGCGCCGGTGCTGCCGCTCCCGGTGTCCACGCACGAGTTCGAACTCTCGGGGAGCGACACGGTGCTGGGCGTGGTCCAGCGCACCACGGTGGGCAAGGAAGACACGCTTCCTGACATCGCGCGGCGCTTCAATGTGGGCTACGAGGAAATCGTGCGCGCCAATCCGGGCGTGGATCCGTGGATCCCGGGCGTGGGCCGCGCGGTGGTGGTGCCGACCCAGTTCATCCTGCCCAATGCACCGCACGAGGGCGTGGTCATCAACCTTGCGGCCATGCGCATCTATTACTACCCCAAGCACAAGCGCGACGAGCCGCAGCTGGTCTACACCTATCCGATCGGCGTGGGCAAGGTCGGCTGGCGCACCCCTGAAGGGGTCACCAAGATCATTGCGCGCGAGGAAAATCCCACCTGGCGGCCGGGCGCCGGGGTGCGCAAGGAGCACGAGGAGAACGACGATCCGGTGCCCGCGGTGGTGCCACCGGGGCCCGATAATCCGCTCGGCAAGTTCAAGTTCACGCTCGGTTGGCCCGAGTATCTGATCCACGGGACCAACAAGCCCTATGGAGTGGGGTTGCGCTCCAGCCACGGCTGCATCCGGCTGTACCCCGAAGACATCGAGATGATGTACAACGCGGTGCCGCTCGGCACGCAGGTGCGCGTGGTCAATCAGCCCTTTCTCTTGGGGTGGCACGAGGGGCAGCTCTACCTGCAGGCCTATACGGTGTTCGAGGACGACAAGCGCGACTGGAGCAAGGCCGAGAAATCGCTCCTGAGCAAGTCGATGTCACCGCAGCTGCAGAAACTCCTCAAGGAAAGCGGCAAGGACATCGACTGGAATGCGGTCACCAAGGTGATCGAGGCGCCGCGCGGACTCGCCGTGCCGGTCAGCGTCACGGCCGGGAGCGTTGATGAGGTGCTCGCCGCTTCGCCGCTGGTCCAGAACCGCATTCCCGAGGGTTCCAACTGGGATGGGGCGGACGAAGTGGACGCCGACGCGCAGAGCTACCAGCAGCTGCAGTCGGAACGAGAGCCCGCTTCCGCCACCACCGGCCATGCTGCTCAGCTCAAACCCGGCGGCTGAGCCGGCCTTTGTCGCTGAGCCGGCGCGCGCCGAGCTTGCTGCTCCCGCGCCGATCGAACGTTTGCCGACCGCGGTCACCGCGTTCGTGGGCCGCGCGCTCAAGGGCCCGCTCAATCTTCCCGTCGCCCTAAAGAGCTTCGCCGAGTTCCAGCAGCTCTTCGGGGGCCTTTGGCAGCCGGCGACCTTAGGCTATGCGGTCGAGCAGTTTTTCGAGAACGGCGGCACGCAGGCCATCATCGTCAGAGTCGCGAACGGGGCGCGCGCCCCGACCCTGAGGCTCGCGGCCGGGCAGGGCGAACTGATTCTCCAGGGGCGACACCCCGGCACGCGCGAATACTTGCGCGCCTCGGTGGACTACGATGGCATCGCGCGCACCGATACGGATCAGTTCAACCTGGTGCTGCAACGCTTGCGGGTGCCGGACTCAGAGCTCATCGAAGAGCAGGAGATCCTGCGGCGCGTGTCGATCCGAGCCGATTCGGAGCGCTGCGTCGAGCACCTGCTGGCGCGCTCTCGCCTGGCCTGCTGCGCCTCGGCGCTCCCGGCCGAACGGCCCGATCGGACTTTGTCGGGCAATGGCGGGTTGATCGGCTATGTCACGGCCAACAACGACGGGGCGGACGGGACCGACCTTACCGATTACGACCTGATCGGGGACAAGCGTGCCAGCACGGGAATGTTCGCCCTGCACGGCGCGCCGCACTTCGATCTCTTGTGCATCCCGCCGCTCGCCCGCAGCCAGGACATCGGCATGGCCACCTTGCTCGTGGCCACGCGCCTCGCCCGCTCGCGCCACGCGCTGCTGGTAGTGGACCCGCCATTGAGCTGGGACAGCGTCGAGGCGGCGATCAGCGGGGTGAGCCAGTGGGCTTACCGGAGCGAGGACGCACTGCTGTATTTCCCGAGGATCCGGGCGCTCGACCGGTTGCGCGGCCGCACGGAACTCTTCGCCGCCTGCGGGGCGGCGGCCGGACTGATCGCACGCGGTGATGAGGCGAGCCCGCTGTGGGCCGCGGCCGCCGGCGAAACACCGCTCCTGCGCTCGCCCTTCCGGTTGCAGTTCGCGCTCGATGAAGGACAGCGCGCGCGGCTGGCGCAGCTGGGCGTGAACTGCTTCGATCAGCTCCGGCCCGCGTATGGCGCGGTACGCAGCGCCCGCACGCTGCTGCCCGAAACGGCCGCGCGCGGCGAGTGGCGCTATCTCCCGGCGCGGCGCCTGACGCTCTGGCTCCAGGCCTGCATCCTCGAGGGCACGCGCTGGACGCGGCTGGTGACCGGCGGACCGCAGCAATGGGCGCGGGCACGCGAGCAGGTCGAGCAGTTTTTGGAATCGCTCTCAATCGCTGGGGCTTTCGCCGGCCGCGACTCGGAGGAGAGTTACTACGTGATCTGCGATTCCAGGCTCAACAGTCAGGAGTGGATCATGCAAGGGCGCTGCTGCCTGCTGTTCGGTTTTGCCGCCTGGCGGGCCGGCGAGTTCCAGTCGTACCTCGTCACCCACGATCGGAGCGGGAGCACGGTGCGCCAGGTCACCATCAATCGCCTGGCGACGCCAGGCACGCGGGTGGCCGAGGACATAGAGACTGCGATACTGCGGCAGCTCGCCGAAGTATGATTCTTTAAGATTGCCCGAGAGCAGCCCAATTTAAAACCTGGAACCCACTGTGCCGGAACGCTACGTCATTTTCTCCCACGGCAAGGACGGCGAGCCCTGGAGCCGCAAGATCTCAGGGATGGCTGAGATTGCGCGTGCGGAAGGCTACCGTGCCGATTCGCTCGACTACCGCGGGCTCAACACCCCGCGCGAGCGCATCACCAAGCTGGTCGAGCATTGCCAGAAGCTCCCGGGCGAGCTGGTTCTGGTGGGCTCGAGCCTCGGGGGCTACATCGCCGTGGCGGCGGCGTCCCTGCTGCACGCGCGCGGGCTGTTCCTCCTGGCCCCGGCGCTCCTGCTGAGCGAGCTGCCACCACTGCGGCAGAATGTCATCGACTGCCCGACCACGATCCTGCACGGCTGGCGCGACACCATCGTACCGCCCGAGCAGAGCATTGAGTTTGCAAGGCAGTACAAGGCGAGCCTGCACCTGCTCGACTCGGACCATCGCATGTACGACCAGCTGCAGACCGTCAATTACTTCTTCGAGCATTTCCTGATAGCGATCGACCTGCGTCTGGGATACCGCTAGGCTGAAATAAGGCCATGGAATCGATCCTTGCCCGGTTCGTCGCGCTGTGGACGCGCGCCCGCCTCGATCCGGCCGATGCCGGCGCCCGCTTGCGCGAGGGCACCGCCCCGGTCTGCTACGTGCTGGAGCGCTACAGCGCGGTGGACTTCGCCGTGCTCCATTCGCTGTGCAAGAACGCCAAGCTGCCGCGCCCGCGTCGCCGGCTGCTGCCGGAGAAGGCCCCGGCGGTGCGCGCCGCCTTCGCTCTCGAGCGCCCGGTGGGCTTCTGGCGCACGCGGCTCGACCGCCGCTCGCCCAAGGAGCTGACGGTACTGATCGACGCCCTGCGCGCTGATCCTGAACTTGATGTCGCGCTGGTGCCGGTCGGCATGTACTGGGGCCGCGCCCCGCAGAAGGAACGCTCACTGATCCGGCTGATGCTCTCGGAAGACTGGGCCTTCGGGAGCCGCCTGCGGCGCGCTTTCTCGGTGCTGGTCAACGGCCGCAATGTCTGGGTGCAGCTGGGCGATCCGATCTCGCTCCGTTCGCTCCTGGGAGGGGAGGCGGACACCGCCTCTGCCGCGCGGCGCGTGACTCGGGCACTGAAGGTGCAGCTGGCGCGCGCGCGCGCCGCGCGCATCGGGCCCGACCTTTCGCACCGGCGCACGATCGTCGCCGAGGTCCTGCGCTCGCGCGCGGTGCGCCAGGCGGTGGCACAGATGGCCAAGGAAAAGCCGGGCACCACGCGGCGCGACGCGCTGCTGGAGGCGCGCCGCTGCATCGATGAGATCGCTGCCAACTACTCGCACCGCTTCGTGAGCGTCGTCTCGCACTTCCTGCCAAAACTATGGAACCGGCTCTACGAGGGCATCGAGTTCACCCACCTCGATACGCTCCGCCAGGTGGCCGACGGGAACGAGGTGGTTTACGTGCCCTGCCACCGCAGCCACATGGACTACCTGCTGCTTTCCAACTCGATCTACCAGCACGGTTTTGCGATCCCGCACGTGGCCGCCGGCGTCAACCTCAACCTGCCGGTAGTCGGAAGGTTCCTGCGCAAGGGCGGGGGCTTCTTCATGCGCAGGAGCTTCCGCGGCTACTCGCTGTACACGGTGGTCTTCAGCCAGTACCTGGCCGCCATCATGGCCCGCGGCCACCCGCTCGAGTACTTCATCGAGGGCGGACGCAGCCGCAGCGGCCGGCTGCTGGAGCCGGCGACCGGAATGCTGTCGATGACGGTGCGCAGCTTTCTGCGCCAGCCGCGCCGGCCGGTGGTATTCCTGCCGGTGTATTTCGGCTACGAGCGCATCTGGGAGGGGGCCACCTACATTGGGGAGCTTTCGGGACGCCCGAAGGAAAAAGAGAACATCGGCACGCTACTGAAGAGCCTGTACCGCCTGCGGGAGCGCTTCGGGCAGGTGCACATCAACCTGGGCGAGCCGATATTTTTGAACGAAATGCTCGAGCGGCACGCGCCGGACTGGCGCCGCTACACGGGCCATGCGAGCGAGCGCCCGCGCGGAATCACACTCATGGTCGGGGAGCTCGCCGCGACCATCATGCGCCACATCAACTCCGCGGCTAGCGTCACGCCCGTGAACCTGCTGGCCTTAACGCTCCTGGCCACCCCTCGGCAGATGGCCTTAAGCAGCGAGCTGGAGCAGCACATCGCGACGCTGCTCGCGGTGCTGCGCGCGGCGCCCTACAGCGACCGGGTTACGCTGACCGCGCTTTCGCCTGCGGAAATCGTCGAGTACGGCGTCAAGCTGCAAATGATCACGCGCGAGACGCACCGGGCGGGTGAATTCGTGCGCATGAGCCCGGAGCACGCGGTGCTCGCCACCTACTACCGCAACAACGTGCTTCATCTGGTAGCGCTGCCATCGCTCGTGGCCTGCTGCTTTATCGCCAACACTGAGCTCAGCACGGCCGACATCCAGCGCTTCGCCCGACGCATCTATCCGTACATCGCCGCCGAACTCACGCTCCGCTGGCGCGAGGACGAGGTCGCCGGCGTAATCAACGGCGTGCTCAGCGCGCTCGCCCGGTGCGGGCTCCTGGAAGCGACCCCGGGCGAGTGCTGGCGGCGGCCGGCTCCTAGCACGGCCGCGGCCACGGAACTCTCGCTCCTGGCGCAGGCCACGCTGCAGACCATCGAGCGCTACTACCTCGCCATCGCCCTCCTGGCGCGTGCCGGGAGCGGCGAAATCTCCCCGAAGGCGCTCGAGGAGCAATGCCAGCAGATGGCCCAGCGCATGACGCTGCTCTACGGGCTCAATTCGCCCGAGTTCTTCGACCGGGCGCTGTTCGGGAGCTTTATCAGCCTGCTGCGCTCGCGCGGGGTGCTCAAGGTGAACGCGGGCGGGTGCCTGACCTTCGATGAGGTGCTGATCGCCGTGGCGCGCGATGCTGAGATCGTGCTCTCCGAGCAGATCCGGCATTCGATTCTGCAGGTCACGCACGGCTAGCAGTGCACGCCCTAACATCGGTTGCCAATGCGAAGTGTCGTTGGGCCGGGCACGAACGCGCGCTGCGTGCATGGCGCGTATGTGTTGCGATTCCGAAGGGGAGCGCGCGGCTCTTAGCCCGCGGCGCTATTTCGGCCAGAGCCAGCCGAACATGCCGGCTGTCAGGCAGGCGTACACCAGCCCCTCGATCATCTCAACAATGGTCACGCGCCAGTTGCGGCGGTACCAGATCGAGGCTTGAGGGAGTGCCAGCGAGTAGCCCATGAAGGCGCTAAATCCCACCAGTCGGAACACGGTCAGGTACGGAGCACCCGCGGCCAGTTCGCGACCGGCGATGTAGGCGCAAAAGATGCCAACCACCGCCAGGTACACGAACCACTGCACGAGATTCCTGGCAATCGACATGGTGCCCGCTGCCGAGACGTTCATCAGCATCACAGGTCCCCGCGCGTACAGCGCCTTGAACTCGGGGCTGCGCATCTGCTGCATGTCGTCAGCCTTGGGAACAGCGTAATCGCCCGGGGCTAAGTTCAATCCCCGCAGCGCGTCCATGGCGGCTGCCTGATTGGGCACGGCGCGAAAGTCGTTCCAGTGATAGCCCAGCACCGTGTGCATGAGCGAGCTGGCGAAGAAGACCACGACGGCGGACAGCAATATCGGCAGCCAGAGCGAGGCGATGGTAATCATGGTGTCTCCCCTTGTCGTTCGTCATCAGTCGGCGTACCGCACCGCGCCGCGCAGGCGGCGATTACGACTTGACCCAGTTCCCCGCGAGAGGGGTGGCGCGTAATACGAGAAGCCCAGGGCGCGGGCTCAAGCCCGCGCCCTGACGTTCCTTTAGGTGGTCGCTGCGCTATTTCTGCTTGTCAAAGACCAGCGTGTCGTCGTAGGCCTTGCCGTCCGGATGGGTCCCCTTGTTCTCGACGGTAAGCGTATTGCCGTCCTTGGAGAGCACACGGTGCACGGTTCCGACTTCCTTGCCATCCCTCTTCATGATGAAGTGGCTGGTGTTGTTATCGATTGACTTGCCCGAGACCATGTCGGCGTCCGGATTGCCCGTGATCGCATGGTCCTTGCCGTCCATCGTGACCGCCGTGTGCATCTTGCTCTCTTTGCCATCCGCAGCGGTGATGGTCTGATCCAGCATGGTGCCGTCGGGTGAGTTCCGGTAGGTACGGGTGATGTCCTTGGGCGCCGTGCCGCTGAAATGCGAGGCGGCCATGTTGAGCTTCCAGTTGCCCACGACCGGATCGTGATCGCCCGCAAAGGCGCTGGTGGCCACAAAGGCAGCGCCCAGCAGCGCAAGGGTTACTGCTCTCTTCATATGAAATCTCCCTGGGTGTCTTTAAGTTATTGTAATTGTCGGGCCTAGCCTCGGAGCCT
>Ga0105248_10003908_pt1 | contig 16478 bp, 15 predicted proteins | sample KBSS34metaG_FD_81524 | JGI IMG/M metagenome (GOLD analysis project Ga0105248, IMG submission 81524) | Switchgrass rhizosphere microbial communities from Kellogg Biological Station, Michigan, USA - KBS S3-4 metaG | ecosystem: Host-associated > Plants > Roots > Rhizosphere > Soil | place... | reverse complement strand
CTCGAAAATCCGCTTGGTGGTTTCCCCAAGCTCGAGGTCCGAGGAATATAGCAGGCTCTGCTGCTGGTCTTCGTCGAGAAGACTCTCGGGGGGAACGAGCTCGAAAATGTCGATCCCGTCGAACGACCAACCGTGCGACGCAGCGCCGGCGCGCAACTCGTCCTCGGTCTCCGACAAGGTGATGTAAAGCGCGCGCTCGCCCTCGGCCGCACCGGCCATCAGGAATTGCGTGGCGATGGTCGTCTTGCCCGTTCCCGGCGCGCCCTCCAGCAGGAACAGTCGCCCGCGCGACAATCCGCCATCGGTGATATTGTCGAGGCCTTCGACCCCGAGGTTTGCCTTCTCGGTTTGTTCGATCACGTAAAATGCGCTTTCGCAAAATCGGTTGGCTCCATCTAACGCAGCATGGTGCCGTAACGATCCGCGAAATGCGCACGTTCGAAGGCCGTCGCCGTTAATTTGCCTTAACCAGAATCCGTCATTCGCCGCTAACCGCGAGCGGGTTAATGGAGAGTCGGCAGCGCTTCCCTCTTTAGCGAGCTCGGGCGGCGCAGCCGCGAGCGTTCGAAGCCCTGCCTATAAGGCGCATCCCCTCGCCGGCAGGGCTTCACCGCCCTACCCGATCCTTACTTCGCGAGTTCGGACGCCAGCAGTTCCGCCTTCATCCGCTCATGTTCGTCGCGCATGCGAATAGTGCGCGCGGCGCGGTCGGCGAGCGCTTCCCATGCGGCCTGCGATCGGCGGCAACGGTCCCGGACATGGTCGAGAGTGGCCGTGTCAGCCTCGCCGCGCGCCTGAGCGGCGCGGGCGAGGTAGAATTCAAGATCGGTCGAATGGCGCATGGATGCGCCGATTACTCGGCTTCGCCGGCGTCACTGTCGTTGGCCGCGTCGGCGGCGCCCGCCTGGCCAGCCGGTTCGCTGCCCGCTTCGTCGACGGCCCGCAGATTGGTCGCGGCCATCTTACCGCGGCGGTCAGCCTCAAGGTCGTAGCCAATGCGCTGATTCTCGCGCAGCGTGCGCATCCCGGCGCGCTCGACGGCGGTGATGTGGACGAACGCGTCATTTCCGCCCTCGTCCGGCTGAATAAAGCCGTAGCCCTTGTTTTCATTAAAGAATTTGACGATGCCGGTGGGCATAACCTTTTCCTTTGCGCTGGCGGGCCGAAATTGCCGGTCCGCTTCCTGCTAGAAGTGCGAGAAGAAGGAAAAAGGAGCCGCAAAGCGCCCTGAGACCGTCCATTTGCGACTAGTAGCGTCAGCCCTATGCGCTCTTTGCACGCAAAATGCGAGCCTGACCGGAAGCGGCCGCCGATGACGCGTGCGCGCTTCACTCGCGGTTCAAGTCCAATCGCGCTACTGCCGCCGCTCACGCGACGCACACCCTTATCCCAGCTTGGCCGCCTATCGCCTCTCCCTGCCCTACGAACGGCCGCCGCTCCGCCGCCGAGCGTCGGGCCTCGCCCTGGCGATCGCGGTCAATCTGCTGCTGTTCCTCATCATGCTCAGCCTCGGCGTGCGCCTTCCTACACCGAAGGGAGGTTCGGCTGCGCTGGTCGTCAATCTCCTGCCGCAATCGGACAAAGCGGAGACCGAGGCGAGCAAGACCGAGCCATTGAGGCCGAAGGCGCATCGGCCAATTCCCAAACCCCCACCGATCATCCTTCCCGCCAAGCCTACAATCAGGGTCGAAAAGCCGCTGCCAATGATCGAGCTAAGCAAGGAAGAATATGCCGCGACCGACGTGGGGGCGTTGCCCAAGGCGAACGCCGCAAGTTCCACGGCGGAGGATTCGAAAGCGATCGGGCGCGGCCCCAACGGCGAGGTCCTCTATGCGGCCGAATGGGCGCGTGAACCGACCGACCAGGAGTTGGCCTTCTATCTGCCGAGAGACGCGCCCGAAGGATATGGCCTGATCGCCTGCAAGACCTATCCGCAGAACCGGGTCGACGACTGCATCGCGCTGGAAAGCCATCCGGCGAACTCGCATCTCGCACGAGCGGTGCTCAATGCCGCCTGGCAATTCAAGGTCCGCCCGCCGCGAAGAAACGGCAAGCCGATGATCGGCGAATGGGTCGAGATCAAGATCGACTATATCGGCCGGTCGACCGACTGACGTTCCAGCTGAAGCTGCGGCTATCCGGCGGCGATCAGGCTACCGCGCTTCTGGTCGCTACCAGGCACCGGCTCGGCCGGGTCGTTGCCCACCTTCACCACGCGATTCTTGTCGTCGACGTGAACCACGTGGGGCTTCATCGCCTTCGCCTCGGCGTCACTCATGACCGCATAGCTCATGATGATCACCAGATCGCCCGGGTGGACGAGATGCGCAGCGGCCCCGTTAATGCCGATCACGCCGGTCCCCGCCGGTCCCGGGATTACATAGGTTTCGATGCGCGCGCCGTTGGTGATGTCGACGATCGCCACCTGCTCGCCTTCGAGCAAGTCAGCAGCCTCCATCAACGCGGCGTCGAGCGTGACCGAACCGACATAGTCGAGGTCGGCCTGAGTCACCGTCGCGCGGTGGATCTTCGACTTCATCATGATCCGCATCACCGAACCGAACTCCTTTGGAGGGCGCGCCCTACCAGATTTGCGATGAACCGCCGCTTTTCAAGTGCTGCAGCGCAATATCGCACTTGCAGCATAAGGTGCAAATTCCCAAATCATGGGCGGCAGATTGGCGTCGTTTGCGAACCCTCTCGTCGGCGCCATAGATAAAGTATTGGTAAATATCGTTTTTCTTGTTTGGCACGGCTCTTGCTCTGTAACAAGCAACAGTTCGCCAGGGAGTTTGAAATGCACGCGCAGAATGGTTCAGTCGACCAGGGTTACACGCCGCTTCCGCTTCGCGCCCACACGATTCTGGGCGTGTGCGAGGCGATCGGCGAGGACTTCGGGTTCAACCCGGTTTTCCTGCGCATTCCTTTGGCGGCTTCGGTCATCGTCAACCCGTTGTGGGCGATCGCAACCTATTTCGCGCTCGGCGCGGTTGTGCTGCTGTCGCGCCTGCTGTTCCCGCGGCCGAAGAAGGCTGAGGCAGCCGCGATAGCTCAGTCAACGCCCGCGAATGAGCAGAACGAACTAGCGAAAGCGGCTTAATAATCGCCGCGCGCTTCGGCGCGAGCCTCGAGCAAGTCGAACAAGGCCCGGTGCTGGAGGAGCAACTGCTCTCCCCCGAACCCGAGCGCGCGCGCAGCGGCCGCGACATCCGAACATTGGTCGATGACCGCGATCACGGACATTTCGTCGGGGAGCGACGGCGCCGGCGTCTCGGTCCCAGCACGTGTGGCGACGCGGTCGAGCAGGCGGCGGATTGCCCACCAGTCGCCGACGAGCGCCGTCGCTGCACCAAGGGCACACCCATTGCGCTCGGAAAGCGCCAGTGTCTCGAGCGCATGGCGAGCGGCCAACAGGCTTCCCTCGGTTTCCGCGGCGCCGGGCGTGCTCGGCATTGGACCGACTGAGGACGTCAGGCGGACAAGGTAAAGCCTTTCCCGTTCGAAGGCCTCGCTGGCGCGCGACAGCCAGGAATGGACCGGCCCTTTTGGGCAGCGCTGGAGCGCGAGCTCGATGAGCCCCGGGTAGCGGCCATGAAGAGCACACAAGAGGTGTACCGCATCCGCGAAGTCTCGGCCGGAGTGAGGGCCCGCGCTTTCCAGCAAGGCGTTCAAATACGGATGGCGCGCGCATCCGTCTCCCGCAACACGGGCGAGCTGCGCTTCGGCAACGCTGACCGGGTTGTTTGCGACAGACCGATTGATCGCCATTCTATCCCCTCGTTCGCTTGAGCTGAGGCGGAGCCTATTCCAACCGGTCCTAAACCAAGGGCGTAAAGAGGAGGTTTATGGCGGCGTAAGATTTCCGAAGGGTCAACTGTCGCCGGAGCGGGCGCCCCGTCCCATCAGTCGTCGCGGTAAGCGAGCTCGAAATTGCCCCAGCGGCGGCCCTTGATCCACAGCGGAATGAAGATGTTCTTCACCGCGATGAACTTGTCGCCGAGCTCCATGCGATAGGTCGCAAGGGTCGCGGGCTTGTCACTGGCCAACGCGTTCCGGGTCACGTCGTCGATCATGATCCGCTTGTTGCGGCAGTGCTCGTCGTTCCAAACGGGGTCCGGCCCCTGCGGATGACAGCGCTCCGACAGGTGCGTCGGGAGATAGCCGTTCATGTCGCCGATCGCCGAGCCGATGATGCGATTGTCGGTCGCCTTGTTGCGATCGAGGATCGGCCGAACCAATCGGTCCGCCGCTCCGTTGAAGCGAACGTCATATTGGACCGGGTTTGATCCCTCGACGACCTTATAGTCGCGGTCGAACACGTCCTCGACCGTGATTTCCCCCTCGTCGATCGCACGCTCGATCGCGATCGCAATCTGGCGGGTTGTTTCCTGAGCCTTGAGGATGAAAGGCGTGTCGTCGATCTCGGCGCCCGAATTGGCGAGCGTGTCGAGCATCGTGTTCGACAACATTTCGAGATGAGCCAGTCGCTTTTGCGCGGTTTGGAGCTCGCTGCCGTTGGCGCGCGCGTCCCCGGCGAACTCGGTTAGGCCGGCCTTGACCCGGTCAACGCTGGTCTGAATCATGTTGGTGGAATGGGCGATGCCTTCGGTCTGGCGGTCGACCATGCCCACGATCTCGCTCACTTCGCGCACCGTCTCGCTGATCGTTCCAAAGCCCGACTGGGCGGCACGACTGCGCTCGACGCCGGTCTTGATCTCGGTGGTCACGGCGCCGGCCTCACGCGTAAGCTCGCCGATGGTCGAGGCGATCTGACTGGTCGCGGCGCGTGTGTCGTGCGCAAGCTTTTTCACTTCTGCGGCGACAACCGCGAAGCTGCGCCCGGCGTCGCCGGCGCGAGCCGCCTCGATCGTCGCATTGAGCGCGAGCATGTTGGTCTTGCGGGCGATCGTCTCGATCGTCGAGGAGACGGTCTGAACCTGAGACATCGCGGAGGCGAAGCCGGCCATGCGCTCGCCCAGCTGGACGATCAGCTCGGTCAGGCTCTTGAAGCCATCGATGGTGCCCTCGATTGCTTCACGCCCAGCATCGAGCTTGGCCTTGGCCTGTTCCGACAGCAGGCGCGCTTCGTCGGTGGAATCGCTGACGCGCGCCTGGTCACCGAGGAGCCGCGTCGTCACTTCTTCGAGCTGGTCGAGCATGCGCAGATGCTCGCCGATGCGCTCGGAGACACCCTTTACGTAACCGGAAACGTCGCTGCACTCCATCGACAGCGAGCCGCAATCGCGCGCCACCGCGCGGATCGCATTCTCCGTGACTTCCTCGATCCCCTGAGTGGCCATTGACCGCCCGCTCCCACCAACAACGTGGAAGCGGATTACGGATAACGTCCTACTTCTTCGTTAACCACGACCGGCGCCGGCTCTGGCCAGAGCAAAAATCAAGCGAGACAGCCCGGTGAAAACGGGGTTCGTCAATTGCCCTGCATGATCGTGTCTTTGTTTTGCATGTGCTCGACCGAATCCCGGGTGAGGCGTTCCTGGCGCGCCCACTCCGCCTTAGTAAGGCATTGCTTGGTCGTCGCGATCCACGATCCCGTTGAAACGTCCTTCCGGCAGATGAGCTTATCCGGCTTCGGCATCGTCTTGTCCGTCGATGCGATCGCGATCTTCGTCGCGCCCGAGGGGAGCTTCCAGGCAATGTAGCCGTTGGTGTTCGAGCGGATTGCCCGGCCATCGGAGTTTCGCACTGGCTGAACTTGCGCATATTGGCTCATAATCTCGCAGGTCTCCGCATCCAACGCCTTGAACCCGCTGCTCTCGGTGACGTCGCACGAGGAAATGACACCCGTAGGCTCGATCGTCAGCCTGAAGGCTACCCTGCCCTGCTCGCCGCGCTTCAGAGCTCCGGGAGGGTAGTATTTCCACAGGAATTCGCCGTTCTGCGCCGCGCGAACCATCTGGTCATTGGCGTCGGGCGCGCCGCTACCCATGGTCCACAGCATCGCGGGAATCGAAGCGGCTAAGAGGAAGGGCATCATCGCTATTCTCCGGTCAAATTGCACCGTCGTTCATAGGAGGAATACCGACGAACATAAACCAAGGAAATAACAACTTTAAGGTATGCGGCGTCGAATGCCCGTAAGTTTGAAGGCCTAGGAGCGGGCGGACTCAGGCGCGTCGCGCGGGGACGAGTGTCAACGAACTAATAAGAGTCGATAATCTGAAACAGCCGCACGATCGCCTCTCGTTCGTCTTTGCTGAGCTCGGGCCGCCAGACATCGAAGATGAGGACCAGCCGGTCGCGATCGCCGTCGTTTCTCGCCTCATGCTCGACCGTATCATCGAAGAGGATGATTTCGCCCTCGCGCCACTCGACGGTCCTGCCGCCAACGCGAAAGCTGCAGCGCGGAGGAACGACGAGCGGCAAATGCACGATGTACCGAACGTTGAGCATCCCCGTGTGTGGAGGAATATGCGCGCCCGCTTTCAATAATGAGAGCATGACGGATGGAGCTCTCACCCCAATATGGCACAGGGGCGCGTGATCGATCACGGCCTGATAGATCGCCGGACAGCGCTCCACATTGCGAGCCACCGGAACGCCGCTCTCGAACAGGTGCAACGTGCTCCAGTTCGGATTCTCGAGCAGCCCGTGCACGTCGCCTTGCGGACGCTCCTTGGTCGCTCTCACATAAGGATTGAATTGGGCGGCATCCTCCAGAAGCGCCCAAGCTTCGTCCCGCATCTCGGGAAAAGATGCTTCCAGTGCAGAACGCCAAGCGAAATCGGCCGGGTCTGCGAAGTCGATGTAGGGTAAGCCAGGATAGAAAAGCCCATTCGGTAGCTGGGGATACTCTTCTGAAACCGGGTCACGCTCGCGCCCGCCGAGCAGTATCTCGAGCGCATGTTGAAATCGTTCGGGCCGCTTCTCCCTCGGAAGCCCGGCAGCGTCGAGACCTGCCAGCAAATGGTTTCGAAACCGCTGGTCGAGCCACTTGCCCATCTCAGCGGCATGTTCGGCCGCTGCGGCCGCCGCCGGGTCGGCGACCCCGCGCTCGCGCGCGACCTTCGCTGCCACTTTATAAAATGCCCCGGCGGCACGATGATCGCCGGCATCGAAACGATGGCGGCCCTTGGCCGTCAAAGCGAGGATATCGAACCGGTCGTGATGGAGCCGGATCTCCGCTTCCGCTTCGCTCATCGTTGGGTCAGGCCCCTGAGGGAGCGACTCCCGCTGACTGCTCATGAATCTCGAGCTTCGCTGAGAGCGGCGCGCCAATCCTCCTCATCCGCGTGGGCTAAGGCGTCCAGGTCCGCAGCGACCGCCTCATCATCATCGACCCACTCGCGAAGCAGCGGCGAGCCGTTGATGACGTCGATCGCGAGCTTCCCGAATTCATATTCATAAGGAAAGTCGCGCCACAGCTCATAGTCCGGATAGAGCCCGCGGATCGCCTTGAACGCGAGTGCCTGCAGCCGCCACGGCTTGAATGCCTGGTGATCATACCACGCGCCCTCCGCGTGAATATGGACGCCGCGACACATCTCCCCGACATGTTTGTGAAAGGTGGGCTGAAAGGTGACTTCCCGCAGTTTGCAGCCGGCCAGCCACTCCGGCGCCAGACGCTCCATCTCTGCGATGATCCTGCCCGGGTCGATGTCGGGCGCGCCGAACAACTCGAGCGGGCGCGTCGTTCCCCTCCCCTCGCTGAGCGTTGTGCCCTCGAGCATCACGGTCCCCGCGTAGCAGCGGGCCATGTTCAAGTTGGCGGCATTCGGCGACGGATTGATCCACACGCGCTCGGGCGGCCAGCCGAAGCCCGGTCCGTCGTGGGGCTTCCAGCTCTCCATCCCGATCACGCGATAATCGACGTCGAGCTTAAAATGATCAACGAACCAGCGCCCCATCTCCCCCAGCGTGAGGCCGTGGCGCATCGGCATCGGTCCGGCGCCGACGAAGCTTTCCCATCCTTCGCGTAGGATCAGCCCTTCGACCGGACGACCGGCGGGATTTGGCCGATCCAACACCCACACGCTCCTGCCGTGCTCGGCTGCCGCTTCGAGAATATAGAGAAGCGTGGTGATGAAGGTGTAGATCCGGCAGCCGAGGTCCTGGAGATCGACCAGGATCGTGTCGAATGTGCCGAGCGACTGGCCGGTCGGCCGGCGGACCTCGCCGTAGAGGCTGAACACCGGAATGCCGTGAACCGGATCGGTGAAGTCCTCGGATTCGACCATATTGTCCTGCTTGTCGCCACGCAGGCCGTGCTGGGGACCGAACGCGGCGGTGACGTTGAGGCCGGCGGCCACGAGCGCATCGAGACTGTGCGTGAGGTCGCGCGTCACCGAGGCCGGATGCGCGAGCAGGGCGACGCGTCGGCCCTCCAGAGGCTTGCGCAACTCAGACTCGATGAGCAGCCGGTCGATTCCGAACAGGGTCATTGGCGGCTGTCTAAGGAAGCTTCGCCGCGAAGCAATCTGCCGCGTGAAAATCGGGCTTGTCGCCGGACGGATGCGCCAGCGCCCAGTAAGATTTCGTGCCGTCCCGTTCCTCGAGAATGGCGGAAAGCCCCAGCGCCCAGATCGTCTGCGCGTCCACCGCGAACGTCGCCCCGAGCGCCCACCAGGTCAGATTGTCTTCCAAACGGATGTAAGGCGGCGCGACGTCGGCCTCGACCCGGCTCTCGCGATGCGCTTCGAAATCGTAGGCGGCCCATTCGCCCGACGGCGCGAAATTCCATTCGCTGTACGCATCCTCGCCAGGAACTCGAAGGAACGCCTCGAAGCAGGTCGTCTGCCACAAATCCTCGGCGCGCGCAGGCTCGCGAGCTTCCGGAATCACGAACCACGCCGCCGGCGCACCAACTCCGAACCAGATATTGGTCGAGGCCACCATACTCAGTGCGCCCGAATGCTCGACGTTGGCCCAGACCTTGAACGTCGCAGAAGGCGGGGCCGCCGGGTGCGGGACGAGATTGAAGTGCATCGCCATGCAGTAGCAGCGCGCGCAGCTTGACGCTAAGCGCACGTGCATGACGTCCTACCGCTCCGCTCTACTCCGGCTGCTCGACGAGCGCGGCTACATCCACCAGGTCACCGACGCCGTGGCGCTCGATGCGCTTGCCGATCGGCAAGTCGTGCCGGGCTACATCGGTTTCGACGCAACCGCTCCGAGCCTCCATGTCGGCAATCTCGTGTCGATCATGTTGCTGCGGCGCCTTCAACAGAGCGGCCACAAACCGATCGTCGTCATGGGCGGCGGGACGACCAAGGTCGGCGACCCTTCGGGCAAGGACGAGAGCCGAAAGCTGCTGGGCGACGAAGAGATTCGCCACAACATCAGCAGCATTCGCAAGAGCTTCGAGCGGTTTCTGACATTCGGAGACGGACCGACCGACGCCATTCTCGTCAACAATGACGACTGGCTTAGCGGGCTTGAATACATCCCGTTCCTGCGGGAGGTCGGGCGGCATTTCACGATCAACCGCATGCTAACCTTCGAGAGCGTCAAGCTCAGGCTCGACCGCGAACAACCGATGACGTTCCTCGAGTTCAACTACATGATCCTCCAGGCGTACGATTTCCTCGAGCTGTCGCGGCGCGTCGGCTGCCGGCTGCAGATGGGCGGATCGGATCAATGGGGGAATATCGTCAACGGCATCGAACTCGGGCGCCGGATCGACGGAGCCGAGCTTTACGGCGTGACGACGCCACTCATCACCACGGCCGATGGCGCAAAGATGGGGAAGACTGCTCAAGGTGCGGTGTGGCTAAGCGACGAGCTGCTGAGTACCTACGATTATTGGCAGTTCTGGCGGAATACCGCCGACGCGGACGTCGGCCGGTTCTTGCGGCTGTTCACCGACCTGCCGCTGGACGTGATCAAGCGCCTCGAGGCCCTTCCTGGCGCCGAAATCAACGACGCCAAGATCGTGCTCGCCACGGAGGCTACGGCGCTGCTCCATGGGCGCGAAGCAGCCCATGCGGCCAAGGATACGGCGCGCACGACCTTTGCCGAAGGGGGTTCGGGCGAGGACCTGCCCAAACTATCCATCGGCGACGGCATGAATGTCGCCCACGCGCTGACAGCGTTGGGATTCACGCCGTCAAACAAGGAGGCCAAGCGCAAGATCGCAGAGGGCGCGGTGCGGCTGGACGACGTGACGGTGAACGACCCTGGGCTACTGCTGACTGGGAGCGACGAGCCAATGAGACTCAGCCTCGGCAGAAAACGCCACGCGCTGTTGGTCCGCTAGCCCGAGCGGATTAGCCCGATCGCCTGGTCGCGCTCGAACAGATAGAGGCACACGCGCGCGGCCTGCCCGCGGGGGCCCGACAGCCCGCCGTCGCGCTCGAGCAGCAATTGCGCGTCGCTTTGCGCGACCGGCGCCAGCGCCTCGACATCCTCGGGCCGCGCGACCCTGAACCCTTCCTCACCCGATTGGCGGGTGCCGAGGATCTCGCCTGGTCCGCGCAAGCGCAAATCCTCTTCAGCGATGCGAAAACCGTCATTGGTCTCGCGCATCAGAGCGAGCCGGGCGCGCCCTACTTCGGTAAGGCTGGGCCCGCGAATCAGCAGGCACGTGCTTTTGCCCGATCCACGCCCAACACGGCCGCGCAATTGGTGAAGCTGAGCTAGGCCGAAGCGTTCGGCGCCCTCGACAATCATCAGCGTCGCATTCGGCACGTCGACACCGACCTCGATCACCGTCGTCGCCACCAGCGCGGCCAGCTCTCCCGCGGCGAACCGCGCCATCACCGCGTCCCTCTCGGGACCCTTCATGCGGCCGTGGATCAGGCCTACGCGCTCGTCGCCGAAGCGCAGCTTGAGAGCGCGCGCCCGTTCCTCTGCGGCGGCGGCGGCGTCTAATTTCTCGCTCTCCTCGACTAGCGGACAGACCCAATAGGCCTGGCCGCCGCCGCTGATGTGCCGCCCGAGACCATTGACGACGTCGGGCAGCTTCTCATCGCTGATTACGCGGGTTTCGACCGGCGTCCGGCCCGGTGGCATCTCGTCGATGCGGCTGACGTCCATCTCGCCATATTGGGTCAGCGTCAGCGTGCGCGGGATCGGCGTCGCCGTCATGACCAGAAGATGCGGCGGATGCTCGGCCTTCGAGGCGAGCAATAACCGCTGCGACACGCCGAAACGATGTTGCTCGTCGATTACGGCGAGGCCCAGATTCCTGTAGGTGACCTTCTCCTGAAAGATCGCATGCGTGCCCACCAGGATGTCGACCGAACCATCGGCCAGGCCCATCAAAACGCTGTCCCTGGCGCGGCCTTTTTCGCGTCCGGTCAGGATTGCGACGCGCACGCCAAGACTATCGAGTTGGCTAAGCAAGGTCGCGTGATGCTGGCGCGCCAGGATCTCGGTCGGCGCTAGCAGTGCCGCCTGCGCGCCGCTTTCAACGGCCGTCAACATCGCAGTGAGCGCGACGAGCGTTTTGCCCGAACCGACGTCGCCCTGAAGCAGGCGCAGCATCGGCACCGCCTGAACCAGGTCGCCGCGGATTTCGCGGATCACGCGACGCTGTGCGTCGGTCAGCTGGTAAGGGAGCTCTAGGCGCCGAATGAGCTCGCCGGTTCCCGCGAGCGGAAACGTCCGCTGTCGACGCTGCGACTGGCGCAGCAGCAGCAGAGCGAGCTGGTTGGCGAAGATCTCGTCGTAGGCCAGTCGCTTGCGAGAACCCTCCGCGCCAGGCTCGCGATGCGCTTCGGCAAGCGATCCGCGCCAGTCGCGCCAGGTCTCGCGGGCGCGCAAGCTCGGTTCGATCCACTCCGGCAATTCAGGCGCCCGCTCCAACGCTTCCCGCGCCAGTTCGCCGATGCGGCGGTTGGTCAGGCCCTCGGTCAGTGGATAAACGGGCTCACGAAGGGCAGGCGCTGGCCCCTTCCCCAACTCCGCGACCTCCGGATGGATGATTTGCCACTCGTCGCCATAGGCTTCTAGCTTTCCCGAGACGATGCGCTTTTGCCGGCTCGGAAGCTGCCGCTTCGCCCATCCCGGATTGTTGAAATAAATAAGGCTGATCGCATTGCCGTCGCCATCGGCGGCGAAGACGCGCATCGGTCCTCGGCCCGAACGGCTTTCGCGCGTCTCGAAGGGCGTCAGCTCGAGGATCACGTTCCGCCCGAGGAGTTCCGCACTTGCCGCCGGCGCCTTGATCCGTTCGATCGCCCCGGTCGGAAGATGATAGAGCGCGTCCACGACGCGGGTGATGTCCAGCTTCTTGAGCTGCTTGGCGACTTGCGGGCCGACGCCTTTCAGAACCTCGACCTCGGCGAACAAGGGATTGAGGATTTCAGGGCGCATTCTTTGTCATTTGCGAGGAACGAAGTGACGAAGCAATCCAGTGCTGCATTCTGGATTGCCGCGGCCCTCCCCGAGGCCTCGCAATGACGCCTCAAGTTGATTATCTGCTGCTCATGCCTTCCGACCCGGACCTGAAGCGTCTGCACTGGCGCGCGCACCATCGCGGCACCAGGGAAGCCGACCTGCTGGTTGGCGGCTTCTTTGACGCGCACCACGCATCTTGGAGAGCCAATGAGTTAGCGCTGTTCGCGGCTATGCTGGATGAGCAAGACGTCGACATCATGGCTTGGGCGCACGGAACCGCCGACCCTCCGGAACGCTTCGCCGGTCCCATGACCGAGGCGCTGAAGAAGCTAGACTATGTCCCGGTGAAGCGATGAGCGAGCCGCTGCAACGGGTCCTGCGCGCCACGCATCCGCTGACGCTCGCCGGCGTTCCGACGGGTTTTCTGCCATGGCTTGCCGCCGACCTGGCCCGGGCCGCGCACGGAACGGGGCAAGGCCGCAGGGCAGTCGCAATCGTAGCTGACGAGGCCGCGATGCGCGCGCTGGCAGAGACGGCTCCGCTGTTCGCGCCCAAGGTCGAGGTGCTGACCTTCCCTGGCTGGGACTGCCTGCCCTATGACCGGGCCTCCCCCGCACTGCGCGTGATGGCGGAGCGGCTGGCGACGCTCAACGCGCTTCAGCGGAAGCAGGACAAGCCGCAATTGTTGGTCGCAACCGCCAGCGCCGCGACCCAGCGCGTGCTGACGCCTTTTCGTGTCCGCCAGCTGACGCGTCGGATCGCGCAAGGCGAACAGATCGAGCGCGAGACATTGATCAACCAGCTGAATGCCCTCGGCTACCAACGCGCGGACACTGTTGCCGAGCACGGGGAATATGCGGTGCGCGGCTCGCTGATCGACCTGTTCCCCGCCGGCGAGGAGCTTGCGCTGCGCGTCGACTTTTTCGGCGACGAGATCGACAGCATCCGCCGCTTTGACCCGGTCGATCAGCGGTCGACCGACAAGGCCAAGGGGTTCACCCTGATGCCGGCCTCGGAGGCTTTGCTCGACGAGAACAGCATCAAGCGCTTTCGCTCGGCCTATCGCGAAAAGTTCGGGGCAAGCTCGACCCAGGACCCCCTGTACCAGGCTTTGTCGGAGGGTCGGCGCATGGCCGGAATGGAGCATTGGCTTCCGCTGCTGGAGGAGCGGCTCGAAACAGTGTTCGACCATCTCGACGAGAATGACCTGATCATCCGCGACATCGGCGCGGATCAGGCACTCGAAGCCCGGCGCGATGCGATCGAGGACTACCACCAGAACCGGGTCCGGGCATTGGCCGCCGAACCTGGCAGCTACCGGCCGCTCGAGCCCGAGGCGCTCTATCTCACGAAGGATGAATGGGATGGCGCGGCCGCAGAGCGACCGATCCACCTCGCTTCGCCTTTCCCCGAGCCTGAGTCGGAGCGGATTACCGACTTCGGCGTCGAGGCGGCGCGCGACTTCGCGCCCGAACGCGCCCAGCAGGCGAACGTCTACGAGGCAGTCACCGGACATGTGAAGGCGCTGGCCAGGCAGGACCGCAAGGTTGTGCTCGCGAGCTACACGGCCGGCGCGCGCGACCGCCTGGCCGGCCTGCTCAGCGAGAATGGCCTCAAGAGCCACAAGTTCGCCGACAACTGGCAGGACGCTCTTGGCGCCAGGACCCAGCCCGCATTGCTCGTCCTACCGCTCGACCACGGTTTCACCACGCCGGACGTCGCTGTTCTCACGGAACAAGATATGCTCGGCGACCGGCTGGTCCGCCGGCGGCGCAAGCGCAAGGCGGCGGCAGCATTCCTCGAAGAGCTCGCGACACTGTCGCCCGGCGACCTCGTCGTTCACGCCGACCATGGCATCGGCCGCTACGAGGGCCTGACACAAATCCCCGTCAGCAAGGTACCACACGATTGCGTCGCGCTCGAATATGCGCGCGGCGACAAGCTCTACGTGCCAGTCGAGAATATCGAATTGCTGTCGCGTTACGGCAGCGAGAGCGAAGGCGTCACGCTCGACAGCCTCGGCGGCGAAGCGTGGCAGCGGCGCAAATCGCGAATGAAGGAGCGCATTCGCGAGATTGCCGGCGAACTGATCAGGACTGCCGCGCTGCGCGCCACCCGCCCCGGCATCGTCGCTCAAGCCGACGCCAGCTACCCACAGTTCGTCGACCGCTTTCCTTACGAGGAGACGGACGATCAAGACCGCGCGATCGAGGACGTCCTAAACGACCTTGAAGCCGGCAAGCCGATGGACCGGCTGGTGTGCGGCGACGTCGGCTTCGGCAAGACCGAGGTCGCGTTGCGCGCCGCGTTTGTCATGGCCATGTCCGGCAAGCAGGTCGCGCTGATCTGCCCGACAACATTGCTCGCCCGGCAGCATTACGGGAATTTCGTCGACCGCCTGCAGGGCTTCCCGATCCAGGTCGGGCGGCTGTCGCGGCTGGTCCCGACGGCCGAGACCAGGAAAACCAAGGAAGGCCTCGCTGACGGAACGGTCGACATCGTCATTGGCACTCACGCGCTGCTTGCCAAGAATGTCGAATTCAAGCGGCTCGGCCTGGTGATCGTCGATGAGGAGCAGCATTTCGGGGTCGCGCACAAGGAGCGGCTGAAGGCGCTGCGCGCCGACGTTCACGTGTTGACGCTCACCGCAACGCCGATCCCGCGCACGCTGCAGATGGCGATGTCGGGCCTGCGTGATTTGAGCGTGATCCAGACGCCGCCAGTCGATCGGCTGGCCATCCGGACCTATGTGACGCCGTGGGACGCGGTGGTCCTGCGCGAAGCGCTCCTGCGTGAGCATTATCGCGGTGGGCAGAGCTTTTTCGTGGTGCCGCGCATCGCTGACTTGCCCAATACCGAGGAGTGGCTGCGCGAGCAGGTGCCCGAGGTAAAGTCCGTCACGGCCCACGGTCAGATGAGCGCGAGCCAGGTCGAGGAGCGAATGAGCGCTTTTTACGACCGCAAATATGACGTCCTGCTGTCGACCACTATCGTCGAAAGCGGGCTGGACATCCCATCGGCCAACACGCTGATCGTCCATCGCGCCGACCGCTTCGGGCTAGCTCAGCTCTACCAGCTGCGTGGACGCGTCGGGCGCTCTAAAACCCGCGCCTACGCTTATCTGACGATGCCGGCGGACCGCTCGATCACCGATACGGCGGCGAAGCGGCTGCAGGTGCTCGCCGACCTCGACAGCCTCGGCGCTGGATTCCAGCTCGCCAGCCACGACCTCGACATCCGCGGCGCCGGCAATCTGCTCGGCGACGAGCAGTCCGGCCACATCAAGGAGGTCGGGTTCGAACTCTATCAGTCGATGCTCGAGGATGCGATCCTCGAGCTCAAAGCGGGCGGCGCGGCGCGGACCGAGGAATTCACGCCACAGATCAGCGTCGACGCGCCAATTCTGATTCCCGAACATTACGTGCCCGACCTCGATCTGCGCATGGGCCTGTACCGGCGTCTCGGCGAACTCGAAGACCGGCCGGCGATCGATGCTTTCGCGGCGGAGATGATCGACCGCTTCGGCAAACTGCCAGACGAAACCGCGAACTTGATGAAAATCGTGGAGGTGAAGCTCAATTGCCGCGCCGCGAGCATCACCAAGCTTGACGTCGGCGCGCGCGGCGCGGTGGTCACTTTTGCCGATGCGGGCTTTCCCGACCTTCGCGCGTTGCTCGGTTACATGGAAAGGCTGAAGGACGCGGCAAAACTCAGGCCCGACAGCAAGCTCGTCGTGTCGCGCAACTGGGCGACATCCTCCGCGAGGCTCGACGGCGCGCTCCAGCTCTCCCGCGGCCTTGCCCGGGTAGCGGCATCAGGCGAAGCGGCGAAGAAGGAGCTCGAGCCGGCCTAGCGCGGCTTCACGAACTTGTAGGCGAACTGGCTGGTATGGCCGCGGATCGACGGGTCGAACACCGGGATGTCGAGCGGGTCCTTGGCATTGTTGAGCACTTTCGATTCTCCCGCGAAGCGGAAGCCGGCCGCCTCGACCTGCTGGCGAACGATTGCCGGATCAATCCGGTGCAGCTTTTCGGTGTCGGCCATGCCCCGCCCCTCCTTCGCCATATGGTCGATGATCATATAGGTGCCGCCGGGCTTGAGGATCTTGAACACCACCTTGTTGAGCAGGTTCGGGTCCGCGTCCTGGCCCATATATTCGTCGGGATAGTCATGATAAT
>Ga0105248_10003907_pt1 | contig 16480 bp, 11 predicted proteins | sample KBSS34metaG_FD_81524 | JGI IMG/M metagenome (GOLD analysis project Ga0105248, IMG submission 81524) | Switchgrass rhizosphere microbial communities from Kellogg Biological Station, Michigan, USA - KBS S3-4 metaG | ecosystem: Host-associated > Plants > Roots > Rhizosphere > Soil | place... | reverse complement strand
ATTACGCCAGGATTTCGGTGACGACGCCGGAGCCGACGGTCTTGCCCCCCTCGCGCACCGCAAACCGCAACCCCTGATCCATCGCGATCGGGCTGATCAACTCCCCCGTCACGCTCACATTGTCCCCCGGCATCACCATCTCCACCCCCGGATTGAGCGACATCACCCCCGTCACATCCGTCGTCCGGAAATAGAACTGCGGCCGATACCCATTGAAGAACGGCGTATGCCGCCCCCCCTCTTCCTTCGCCAACACATAGATTTCCGCCTTGAACTTCGTATGCGGCGTGATGCTCTTCGGCTTCGCCAGCACCATCCCCCGCTCCACCTCTTCCTTCTTCGTCCCCCGCAGCAACACCCCCACGTTATCCCCCGCCTGCCCCTCATCGAGCACCTTGCGGAACATCTCGACCCCCGTCACCACTGTAGCCTGGTTCGGTCGCAGCCCCACAATCTCGATTTCATCGCCCACCTTCACGATCCCCCGTTCGACACGGCCCGTCACCACCGTCCCCCGTCCGCTGATCGTAAACACATCTTCGATCGGCATCAGGAACGGCTTATCAATCGGCCGTTGCGGTGTCGGAATATAGGTGTCGACTGCTTCGAGGAGTTGCAAAATCGCCGGCACCCCCAGCGGCCCCTGCCCGCCCTCCATAGCCTGCAACGCCGACCCGTGAATGATGGGCGTCTTGTCGCCCGGGAACCCATACTTCGTCAACAGCTCCCGCACTTCCAGCTCCACCAGCTCCAAGAGCTCCTTGTCGTCGATCTTATCGGCCTTGTTCAGAAACACCACGATGTAGGGGACGCCGACCTGCCGGGCCAAGAGGATATGCTCCCGCGTCTGGGGCATCGGCCCATCGGCCGCGCTCACGACGAGGATCGCCCCGTCCATCTGCGCGGCCCCCGTGATCATGTTCTTGACGTAATCGGCGTGGCCCGGGCAATCCACATGCGCGTAGTGGCGATTGGCCGTTTCGTATTCCACGTGGCTGATCGCAATGGTCATGATCTTCGTCGCATCGCGCCGCCCCTGGCTCTCGCTCGCCTTGGCCACCTCGTCGTAGGAGACGAACTTCGCCATCCCCTTCTCCGCACTCACCTTCGTCAACGCCGCCGTCAACGTCGTCTTCCCATGGTCCACGTGCCCGATCGTCCCGATATTCACATGCGGCTTCCGCCGCTCATATTTCGCCTTCGCCATACCCGCTTCCTTTCGTCCTCACTCAAACGATTCGACTACTCACCGCGATATTTCGCAATGATGGCCTCTGAAATCTGCCTGGGCACTGCCTCATATCTGTCGAACTCCATACTATAGGTAGCTCGGCCCTGGGTACGGGACCGAAGGTCGGTCGCGTACCCGAACATTTCACTGAGTGGGACCAATGCATCGATGACCTGCGCAGCAGCCCTGGCTTTCATGCCCTGAATCTTGCCTCGACGTCCGTTCAAATTGCCGATAACATCTCCCATAAAATCTTGGGGCACCACGACCTCTACCTTCATGATCGGCTCAAGCAATACAGGATCGGCTTTCTTACAAGCGTCCAGGAAGGCCATCGAACCGGCGATCTTAAACGCCATTTCATTGGAGTCGACGTCGTGGAACGACCCGTCGATCACCGTGACCCGGACATCGCGAATCGGGTAACCAGCAATCACACCAGAATCAAGCCGCTCCTTCACACCCTTTTCGATTGCCGGAATGAATTCTTTCGGGATAGAGCCACCGACCGTCTTATTGATAAATTCCAGGCCTGTGCCTGACTCAGCCGGCTCAACTGTCAGAATGACATGCCCATACTGGCCACGGCCACCAGTCTGCTTGATGTACTTCGACTCCGCCTCAGCCTTCTTGCGAATCGTTTCCCGAAAGGCCACCTCAGGCTTCCCGACGTTGGCTTCGACCTTGAATTCGCGCAACATACGATCAACGATGATTTCCAGATGCAGCTCTCCCATTCCGGCAATGATGGTCTGCGCGGTTTCTTCATCCGTCTTCACCCGAAATGACGGATCTTCCTGCGCCAACTTCTGGAGAGCGAACCCCATCTTTTCTTGATCTTGTTTGGTTTTTGGCTCAACCGCCATGGCAATGACCGGTTCAGGGAACTTCATCACTTCGAGCAAGACCGGCTGCTTTTCATCCGCCAGCGTGTCTCCTGTCGTTGCCCCTTTCAGACCTACCGCTGCAACAATATCACCCGCATAGGCCACATCGATGTCTTCTCGCTTGTTCGCATGCATCTTCAGGAGGCGCCCGACTCGATCCTTTGTGCCCTTCGTCACATTCGCAACTGACGTTCCCGTCTTGAGCATCCCTGAATAGACCCGGAGAAAGGTGAGCTGTCCGGCAAAGGGATCCGTCATGATCTTGAAGGCTAAGGCCGCAAACGGCTCACTATCCGATGGCCGTCGCTTGATTTCCTGTTCGGTATTCGGATCAATCCCGGTCACGGATTCGACATCAAGAGGGGAGGGAAGGAAATCCACAACTCCATCCAGCAGCTGCTGGACACCCTTGTTCTTAAACGCCGATCCACACAAAACTGGCGTCATCTTCATCGAGAGCACGCCAGCTCGAATAGCTCGACGGATCTCCTCTTCCGTCAAGGGCAGACCGTTGAGATACTTCTCCATGGTCTGCTCGTCGAACTCAGCGACCGCGTCCAGCATTTTTTCGCGATACTCTGTGGCCCGATCGAGCATATCGGCAGGAATATCGGCGACGATATATTTGGCCCCGAGCGTTTCGTCGTCATACACATAGGCCTTCATGGTCACCAGATCGATCGACCCTCTGAAGTCAGATTCGCGGCCGATCGGGATCTGGATCGGCACCGGTTTGGCTCCTAATCGATCGATCATCGTCTGGACGCTGGCATAGAAATCTGCGCCGATCCGGTCCATCTTGTTCATGAACGCAATTCTCGGCACGCTATACTTATCCGCCTGCCGCCAGACCGTCTCGGATTGCGGCTCAACCCCCTGTACGGAGTCAAACACTGCCACAGCCCCATCGAGTACCCGCAGCGATCGCTCGACCTCAATCGTAAAGTCGACGTGCCCGGGGGTATCGATGATATTGACTCGATGGTCTCTCCAGAAGCAGGTTGTCGCAGCAGCCGTAATCGTAATGCCGCGTTCTCTCTCCTGCTCCATCCAATCCATCGTCGCCGCACCTTCGTGCACCTCACCCAACTTATGTGAGATCCCGGTGTAGAAGAGGATTCGTTCAGTCGTCGTCGTCTTCCCGGCATCGATGTGAGCCATGATGCCGATATTCCGAGTTTGCTCTAATGGTGCTTGACGAGCCACGTACTTCCCCCAAAAAATATATGCCGCAACCAAAGCCAGTGAATTGCTGCGACTCGCACAGACCCGCGTGAGCGGATCGCAGCACGGCTCAGCTGCAGCACAGAACGACGCTACCAGCGATAGTGCGCGAAGGCCTTATTGGCTTCCGCCATCCGATGCACGTCTTCCCGCTTCTTAACCGCCGCCCCCGTATTGTTCGACGCATCCAGTAATTCAGCCGCAAGCTTCTCGCGCATACTCTTTCCGCCGCGAGTACGCGAATATTCCGCCAACCACCTGAGCGCCAGCGACATCCGGCGAGCCGGACGAATCTCTACCGGCACCTGATACGAGGCGCCACCCACCCGTCGGGACTTCACCTCAACGACCGGCTTTACGTTATCAAGCGCCGCCCGAAACACTTTGAGCGGATCGTTCCCGGTCTTCTCCTGTATAACATCGAAGGCTCCGTAGCAAATGCGCTCCGCCGTACTCTTTTTTCCACCCGTCATCAGGATATTGAGAAACTTTCCGACGAGCTTATCCCGATATCGCACGTCAGGGAGAGGATCTCGGTGGTCTAAAAACCTAGTTCTTGGCATATGTCATTCACTCTTTCGATACCAATCGTTGGCAATGTTCCTATTTCGGGCGCTTCGCCCCATACTTCGAACGGCTCTGCTTTCGGTCCGCCACGCCAACGGCATCAAGAGCGCCTCTGACGATGTGATAGCGTACGCCGGGCAAGTCCTTCACGCGGCCGCCACGTACGAGCACGATTGAATGTTCTTGAAGATTGTGGCCGACACCAGGGATATAGGTCGTCACTTCCATTCCATTCGTCAGCCGAACGCGCGCGACTTTCCGCAATGCTGAGTTCGGCTTCTTTGGCGTCGAGGTATAGACACGAAGACAGACTCCTCGCTTCTGCGGACAGGACTTCAGTGCGGGGCTCTTCGTCTTCGCGTACGCCAGCTGGCGACCTTTTCTGACTAACTGATTAATCGTGGGCATTAGTACATCACTCTCATTTTCGGCATAGTTTAACGCTCTTGCTCAACCCATCCAGGGCAAAGCCGGTCGATTGTAGTGACCCTTGCTCCCTCTGTCAAGCCTGCTCCGACGCCCCATGGATCAAGAGCGCGCAGGCTCGCCCAATCCCGTCGCGACATTCTCTTGCGCAAGAGCTGCAGCCTCTCCCTGGCCGATAACCACAGGCTCTGGCTTGGGACTCACCACGAAGGTATCCCGATACTCTTCAAAGCCAGTCCCGGCCGGAATCAAACGACCGACGATCACATTTTCCTTCAGCCCCAACAGATTATCGATGCGTCCGTTGATCGCTGCTTCCGTCAAGACACGTGTGGTCTCCTGGAATGAGGCCGCAGAAATAAAGCTATCCGTGGTCAACGCCGCCTTGGTAATACCGAGCAATACCGGCTTCCCAAGACCAGGCTGGCCACTCTTCGTCAACACTCGCTCATTCTCTTCGTCAAACAACATCTTGCTGACTTGACTGCCGGGCAAGAACTCCGTATCGCCCGGATCTTCGATTCGGATCTTGCGCAACATCTGCCGCACAATGATCTCGATGTGCTTGTCATTGATGGTCACACCTTGCAGCCGGTAGACATCCTGCACCTCATCGACAAGATACTTCTGCAATTCGTTCGGGCCCAACACGTCGAGAATGTCGTGCGGATTGGCAGATCCATCCATCAAAGGCTCGCCAGCCCTGACCCAATCGCCTTCATGAACGTTGACGTGCTTGCCTTTGGGGATGAAATATTCTTTCACATCCCCCATTTTGTTATTGACCAGCACTTTCCGCATGCCCTTCACGAAACCGTCGTAGGAGACTTCGCCATCGATCTCGCTGATGACGGCGGTTTCCTTCGGCTTTCGAGCCTCGAACAATTCAGCCACACGAGGCAAACCACCGGTAATATCTTTCGTCTTGGTCGTCTCACGGGGAATCTTGGCCAAGACATCACCGGGAGTGACCAGTTGGCCCTTCTCGACAAAGATGTGAGCCCCGACCGGAAGCAGATAGCGAGCCACATTGGCCGCAGCTGCGACCTTCGCCGTCTTCCCACCCTCATCCTTGATCGAAACACGCGGGCGCAATGTCGCGCCGCTATGTTCAACGATGACCTTACGGGAGAGGCCGGTGACTTCATCGAATTCTTCCTTCATGGATACACCTTCGATGATATCTCCATACGCCACTTTACCGCCGACCTCTGTGAGGATGGTCAATGAGTAGGGATCCCATTCCACCAATTTCTGGCCCACTTCGACCCGGCCACCGTTCTTGATCTTGATCTTGGCGCCATAGACGACCCCGTACTTCTCGCGCTCACGTCCTGTCTCATCGACAATGGCAATCTTTGCATTCCGATTCATGACAACCCATTCGCCCTCTTTGTTCTGGACAGCAATCCCGGGGTTAGGGAAGTCGGCATTCTTCTTGGCGTCGAAGCTCATGAACTTGATTGTCCCGGCATGCTTGGCCTCGGTCACAGTCTGCTCTACCACCTTGCTCGCGGTTCCACCGATGTGAAACGTCCGCATGGTCAACTGTGTTCCCGGTTCGCCGATCGACTGTGCCGCAATGACACCGACCGGCTCACCTTTTTCGACCAGCCGTCCGCGTGCCAAATCCCGCCCATAGCAGGACCGACAGACGCCTCGGCGCGACTGACAGGTCAGCACAGAACGAATCTTGACGTGATCGACTGCGGCCTCCACAATCGCCTTCGTCCGCTCCTCGTCGATCTCCTCATTGAACGAGACAATGATTTCACCCGTCACTGGATCACGGATATCTTCTGCAGCCAACCGCCCCAACACCCGCTCCTCGATGGGCTGAATGATTTCACCACCTTCGACCAATGCACTCACGATGATGCCGTCGGTCGTGCCACAATCGATCTCGTTAATGATCACATCTTGCGCGATGTCCACCAATCGACGCGTGAGATAGCCGGAGTTGGCCGTCTTCAACGCTGTGTCGGCCAATCCCTTACGAGCGCCGTGGGTTGAAATGAAGTATTGCAACACGGTCAGCCCTTCGCGGAAGTTGGCGGTAATCGGGGTCTCGATGATTTCACCTGAGGGCTTCGCCATCAAACCTCGCATACCACCCAACTGGCGGATCTGCTGCGAGCTTCCTCTGGCGCCGGAATCCGCCATCATGAAGATCGGATTAAAAGCCTCAGCCTTGGTGGGATCGCCACCGGCGCCCAATTCCTTCATCATTTCATTGGCAATCTGCTCCGTCACATGGGCCCAGATATCGATCACCTTGTTATAACGCTCCCCGTTGGTGATCAGTCCCTCCGCATATTGCCGTTCGATCTCCGTCACCTCTTGCTGAGCCTTACCCAACAGATCCTGTTTCTTGGTCGGAATATGCATATTGTCGATGCAGATCGAGATACCGGCGCGCGTGGCATATTCAAATCCCGTATCCTTGACCTTATCGAGGAATGTCACCGTCTCACGGTGACCGCACTGACGATATACCGCGTCGATCAGTTTGGTCATTTCCTTCTTGGTCATGAGTCTATTGGCGACGGAAAAAGGCAACCCTGGAGGGAGCACATCCGACAGGATGACTCGTCCGACGGTGGTCTGGACGAGGCTCCCCTCAATCCGCACCTTGATCCGAGCGTGCACGTCCAATTCTCGCGAATCGAATGCGACACGCACTTCGTCCGGCGAGCCGAACACTTTCCCCTCTCCCTTGCATCCTGCGCGCTCTTTGGTCAGCCAATAACAGCCCAGCACCATGTCCTGCGACGGCACCGCAATCGGCTTGCCGTTGGCAGGCGAGAGAATGTTATTGATCGACATCAGCAGCACACGCGCTTCGACCTGCGCTTCGACCGAGAGCGGAACGTGGACCGCCATCTGGTCGCCGTCGAAGTCCGCGTTAAATGCGGCGCACACCAATGGATGCAGTCGAATAGCCTTCCCTTCCACCAACACAGGATCAAACGCCTGGATACCGAGACGGTGCAACGTCGGTGCACGGTTCAGCAACACGGGATGTTCGCGAATCACCTCGTCAAGCACATCCCATACTTCAGGCCGTTCTTTTTCGACCAGACGTTTGGCGCTCTTGATGGTCGTCGCAGCGCCTCGCTCCTCCAATTTGTGGAAGATAAAGGGCTTGAAGAGTTCGAGCGCCATCTTCTTGGGCAAACCACATTGATGCAGCCGCAGCTCCGGTCCCACGACGATGACGGTTCGGCCGGAATAATCGACCCGTTTACCGAGCAGGTTTTGGCGAAAGCGGCCCTGCTTTCCCTTCAACATGTCGCTCAAGGACTTGAGCGGCCGCTTGTTAGGTCCGCGAATCGCGCGACCGCGGCGCCCATTGTCAAAGAGCGCATCGACCGCTTCCTGCAACATCCGCATTTCATTTCGGATAATCACGCCTGGCGCCTTCAGTTCAATCAGGCGTTTCAATCGGTTATTCCGATTGATGACCCGGCGGTATAGATCGTTCAAATCCGATGTCGCAAAACGTCCTCCGTCCAGCGGCACGAGTGGGCGCAATTCCGGTGGCAGCACTGGAATCACATCCATGATCATCCACTCAGGCATATTCCCGGACTTGCGGAATGCCTCGATGACCTTCAGTTGTTTCGCGTATTTTTTCTTCAAGGCCGCTGAAGCCGATGTCTTCGCCTTCGCCTTGATCTCGTCCCACTTGGCATTCACATCGATCTTGCGAAGCAACTCCCGAATGGCATCGGCACCGATGCCGACTTTGTAGGAATCGGGACCGTATCCCGCGTTTTGAAGTTCACGAATTTTTTCCTCGGATACCAGTTCCTTTTCCGTCAAATCAGTTGAGCCAGGATCGACACAGACGTAGCTCTCAAAGTAGAGGATCCGTTCCAATCCCTTCAGGCTCATGTCGAGGAGGGTGCCGATTCGGCTCGGCACGCCCTTGAGGAACCAAATGTGCGCGACGGGCGCCGCGAGCTCGATATGACCCATGCGCTCCCGGCGGACCTTGGACTGAATGACCTCGACCCCGCATTTGTCGCACACAATGCCCCGGTGCTTCATGCGCTTGTATTTGCCGCAGTTGCACTCCCAATCCTTGATCGGGCCGAAAATTTTTGCGCAAAACAGTCCGTCTTTTTCCGGTTTGAACGACCGGTAATTGATGGTCTCCGGTTTCTTGACTTCGCCGTAAGACCACGACCGAATCTTTTCCGGTGACGCGATTCTGATTCGCATCGAGTCGAAAGACACCGCATCCCGCGGCTTCTCGAATAATGTATAGACGCCTTCCAAGGTAGTGACCTCCTCCGATACCGACCGTTACGGCCGGCACACAAATAGGTTAGTCTTGCGACTTGACCAGTTCGACGTCGAGCCCCAGACTCTGGAGCTCTTTGACCAGCACGTTGAACGACTCAGGCAATCCAGGCTCCAAGAACGGCTCACCTTTGACGACTGCTTCGTACATCCGCGATCGGCCCGGCACGTCATCCGATTTGACCGTCAGGAACTCTTGCAGCGTGGAAGCGGCGCCATAGGCCTGCAACGCCCACACTTCCATTTCTCCCAGCCGCTGACCGCCGAATTGGGCCTTGCCGCCGAGCGGCTGTTGCGTGACGAGCGAATAGGGACCGATCGAGCGCGCGTGAATTTTATCATCGACCAAGTGGTGGAGCTTTAAGACATACATGTAGCCAACTGTCACGGGGTTGCCGAACATTTCTCCGGTTCGGCCATCCATCAGCATGGTTTGCCCGCTGGTCGGCAGATTAGCCTTCTTGAGAAGTTCCTTGATCTCTGTTTCTGAGGCTCCATCGAACACCGGGCTCGCCACCTTGATCCCCAATGCCTTGGCCGCCCAACCTAGGTGGGTTTCCAATATCTGGCCGACGTTCATACGTGACTGCACACCGAGCGGGTTCAGCACAATTTCCACCTGCGGTCCGTCCGGCAGGCAGGGCATGTCTTCCTCGGGCAAGACCCGAGAGACCACGCCTTTGTTTCCATGCCGTCCGGCCATTTTGTCTCCGACCTGAATCTTGCGCTTCATCGACACATAGACTTTCACGAGCTTGATCACGCCGGGCGGAAGTTCATCGCCCCGCTTCAAACGCCCGACTTTTTCGTCGTACAATGTCTGAAGAATTTCGATCTGCTCCTTCGCCCGCCGCTCGACGTCTTCCAGATCTTTTTGCTCGTCAGGATCGCTCAGAATGATGTACCGGACAGTCTCATCCGGCAGTCGCTTGAGAATGTCCGCCGTCAGTTTACCCTTCTTCTTCAGAATGACATCGCCGCTCTCGGCATCCATCAGATCACGGCCGACCACCTTCCCCAGCAGCAACTTTCTGATCTTCTTCGTTTTTTCTTCGTCAATGATCCGGAGCTCCTCGTGATGATCACGCTGGAGCTTCATCGCATCTTCGCTTTCGATGCTCTTGGATCGTTCGTCCTTGTCGAGTCCCTTGCGCGAAAAGATCTTCACATCTACGACGATCCCCTCGACACCGGGGGGTACAGTCAACGACGTATCCTTCACGTCACCGGCTTTTTCCCCGAAGATGGCCCGCAGCAGTTTTTCTTCCGGCGTCAACTGTGTCTCGCCTTTCGGCGTCACCTTCCCGACGAGAATATTCCCAGGTCTTACCTCGGCCCCGATGCGGATAATACCGCTCTCGTCGAGATCGCGAAGCGCTTCCTCTCCGACGTTGGGAATATCGCGAGTAATGTCCTCTTTCCCCAACTTGGTGTCGCGGGCTTCCACCTCGAATTCCTCGATGTGAATCGATGTGAACGCATCCTCCCGCACCAGCTTTTCGCTCAATAAAATGGCGTCTTCGAAGTTGTATCCACCCCAGGGCATGAAGGCGACGAGAATGTTCCTGCCCAATGCCAGTTCGCCGTGATCGATGGCAGGACCATCGGCCAAGACCTGCCCCACTTTCACCGGCTGCCCAAGCCGCACGACCGGCGTCTGCGTAATGGTCGTGCTCTGATTCGACCGCTGAAACTTGATCAAATCGTACGCATCCAAGCCGGCATCATTCCTTTTCCGACCTTCTTTCGAATCGGCGCGCACGACGATTCTCGTGGCATCGACGCTCTCCACGACGCCGGCACGCCTGGCCTGCACGACGTAGCCCGAGTCACGCGCAACCACGGTTTCCATCCCTGTACCGACCAACGGTGCCTCTGACTTGAGTAGTGGCACTGCTTGACGCTGCATGTTCGATCCCATCAAGGCGCGGTTGGCATCGTCGTGTTCCAAGAACGGGACCAGGGCCGTGGCCACGCTCACCACCTGCTTGGGTGACACATCCATGTATTCGATCTTGTCGGACGTGGCGCTCACGAAATCTCCGGCAGCTCGAGCCGAGATGGTTTCAGACACCAGACGGCCGGAAGCATCCACCTTTGCATTCGCTTGCGCGATGATGTACTTGTCCCCTTCGATCGCGGAAAGAAATTCAATCTCGTCCGTCACTCGCCCTTTGACCACTTTGCGATAAGGTGCCTCAATGAATCCAAACTTGTTGATGCGCGCATACGTCGCCAACGATGTGATCAGACCGATGTTCGGGCCTTCCGGCGTTTCGATCGGACAAATACGGCTGTAGTGAGACGGATGGACATCGCGAACCTCAAATCCCGCCCGTTCTCTGGTCAACCCGCCGGGACCGAGGGCGGAGAGCCGCCGCTTATGGGTAATTTCCGCGAGTGGATTCGTTTGATCCATGAACTGGGACAGCTGGCTGCTGCTGAAGAATTCCTTCACCGCAGCCACGACCGGCTTCGCGTTGATCAAATCATGCGGCAACACCGTTTCCATATCGAGCAGATTCATCCGCTCCTTGATGCTGCGTTCCATGCGGACCAGGCCAAGCCGGAATTGATTTTCCAACAACTCGCCGACTGAACGGACACGGCGATTACCCAGATGATCGATGTCGTCGATCTCGCCCTTGCCCAGTTTCAAATTGACGAGATAGCGGATGACCTCGACCATGTCCTGGGCCGTCAGCGTCCGCTGCTCTAACGGCAAGTCGAGGCCGAGCTTCTTGTTCAACTTCAGACGCCCGACCGGCGACAGGTCGTACCGCTTCGAGTTCAAGAACATATTGTCAAACAACGCTCGCGCCGTATCGACCGAAGGCGTTTCTCCAGGCCGTAAACGGCGATAGATCTCGACCATCGCCTCTTCTTTTGAGGTTGTCTTATCCATCTCCAGCGTATCCAGAATCACTGGAGTAGATGTGACCGTATCAAAATAAATCGCTTTGAATTCTTCGATGTCGCTCTCGATCAGTGATTCGATGATTTCGGCAGTGAGCCGCTGATTTCTCTCGGCTATCTTGTTCTTCTTGGAGTCCACCAGTTCCGTCAGAACCGCGCGCCCAATCAATTCACTGGGAGCCAGCGGGATTTCCTTTACCCCGGCTGCCTTGATCTTCGCGATCAGCCCCTTCGTCAGCTTGGCTCCTTCACGCACCAGCGGCTCTTTGGCGCCCTTTTCGATCACTTCCGCTGAGCAGCGCAGACCCTGATGAATCTCAGGATCGAGCTTTCGCAGCATCTTGCCTTTGATGACTCTGATTTCCTCGACCGGGTAGTACATTTTGAGCAAGTCGTCGGCCGAAAACCCGAATGCCTTCAAAAGAATCGTCGTCGGCATTTTCCGCCGGCGGTCGATCCGCACATAGAGAATGTCTCTCGCGTCGAACTCGAAGTCGAGCCACGATCCGCGATAGGGGATGATTCTGGCGGAATACAACACCTTACCGCTGGCGTGAGTACGGCCCTTATCGTGCGTGAAGGAGGCGCCGGGGGATCGATGCAACTGGCTGACCACTACACGTTCCGTACCGTTCACGATAAAGGTTCCCCGTTCCGTCATCAGCGGCAACTCACCGACATAGACCTCCTGCTCCCGGACATCGAGCACTTTTTTCTTTGAACCCTTGTCTTCCTTGTCGAAGACGACCAAACGGACCCGGAGTTTCAATGGAACGGCAAAGGTCATCCCCTGCTCAAGGCATTCCCGCTCGTCGTATTTGGGAGTCCCGAGCGTGTAACTTGTAAACTCCAGGACGGCGGTATTGTTGTAATCCGGAATCGGAAACACGCTCGCCAAGGCAGCCTGGAGCCCATGATCCTTGCGACGCTCAGGCTCGACCTCCCGCTGAAGAAATTCTTCATAGGAGCGCTTCTGAATTTCAATAAGATCAGGGATCTCGATGCTGCTATGAATGCGAGAATAGTCTTTCCGTTCGACGAACTCCTGTAGCGTCGTTTGGGACATTCCCCTGTCCTCCAATACAATGGTTAGACGTGAGGGCCCGCCCAAGGCAGGTCCCCACGGATGTCGCTATCGGTTGACTGAGATCTACTTAATCTCGACCTTGGCGCCGCTCTCTTCGAGCTTCTTCTTCATGGTGTCGCACTCTTCCTTTGTGACACCGGTTTTCACTGGCTTGGGCGCGCCTTCGACCAGGTCCTTCGCTTCCTTCAATCCAAGGCTCGTCAGTTCGCGAACGACCTTAATGACTTGGATTTTCTTGTCCGCCGGAGCAGATACCAGCATGACGTCGAACGCGGTCTTTTCCTCGGCTGCCGCTGCTGCGCCACCACCGCCAGCAGCTGGAGCGGCAACGGCGACCGGTGCGGCGGCCGTGACGCCGAATCGGGCCTCCAACCCCTTCACGAGCTCCGCCAAATCGAGCACACTCATCGTCTCGATGGCCTTGATCAACTCTTCTTGTGACAACTTCGTCGTGGTCGTTGACATATCCCCTTCTCCTTTTCGTTTATCCTGAATGGCCGCAATGACTCTGACAAATTTTGACAAGACCGCACTGAGCGTATACACCAGGCCACGCGCCGGTCCCTGCATGGCCGACAACAACATCGCAATGAGAACTTCCTTCTTCGGCAGCTTCGCAACGGCCGCCAACTCGGCCGGCTGTACGACCTTGCCTTCCAACACGCCGATCGTGATCTTCATCTTCTGGTCCCGCTTCTCGGCCAGAAGAAAATCTTGAAGGATCTTCGTCGGGAGCACCGGATCGTCATAACCAATCACCAGTCCCGTTGGTCCCTTGAGGTATGTCTTGACCCCGGAAAGGATCGTACCCTCGGCAGCACGGGCAGCCAGCGTATTCTTGACGACCTTGTATTCGGCCTTGGCACCTCGCAATAGCTTGCGAAGCTCTGTCACTTGATTTACGGGGAGCGCGGCGCTCTCTGTAACAATCGCGAGCCGTGCACGACCGAATGTCTCCGTCAACTCCGCAACTGCTGTGGCTTTCTCGCCCTTATTCATAATCAAACCCTTCCCCTTCCGCGCGACAACAAGCCCGACTAACTCCATTCCTTCGCTAACGCAATGGCGTCCAGCTTGACGCCAGGCCCCATCGTACTTGAGATGGTCGCACTCATCAGATAGCGCCCTTTGCACGAGGCAGGCTTTGCCTTGATCACCGCCTCAAGCACTGCCGCAGCGTTGTCGTAAAGCTGCTCCGGTTTAAATGACACTTTCCCGACAGGCACCTGAACGATCCCGGCTTTTTCGACTTTGTATTCGACTCGACCCTTCCGAATTTCTGACACGGCCTTCCCGACCTCGAAGGTCACGGTCCCGGTCTTGGGATTAGGCATGAGCCCACGGGGACCCAGTGCTTTTCCAAGTTTCCCGACGGCCCCCATAAGGTCCGGCGTCGAAATGGCACAGTCAAAATCCAGCCATCCCCCCTTGATCTTCTCCATCAAATCATCGGACCCGACATAGTCGGCGCCGGCCTGCCGGGCCTCTTGCTCCTTCTCCCCCTTGGCAAAGACCAATACACGAATCTTTTTCCCTGTGCCATGCGGCAGGGACGTCGTCCCTCGCACCATTTGGTCGGCCCGCTTCGGATCGACACCCAAGCGAAGTGCGAGATCAACGGATTCATCAAACTTGGTATAGGCCAACCGCTTCACCGCTTCGACCGCCTCGCGCAAGGCATAAGCCCGAGGCTCAAGCTTCTCGACCGCCGCTTTCATCTTCTTTCCCATTTCCGTTCTCCCTCGACCCCATCGCGAGTTCTGATCGTGCAGGCCTGCCAAGTGCAGCCCGAGCCGCGAGCATGACGGCAGTCCTGCCCGATCTAACGCCTCACCCTTGAATTACCACTCCCATACTGCGCGCTGTTCCCTCGATAATCTTGATCGCCCCCGCAAGATCGGCAGCGTTGAGATCCGTCAATTTCTTCTGCGCAATCTCACGCAACTGTGCCTTCGTGATCTTTCCTACCTTGTCTTTTTGTGGAACGCCGGATCCCTTGATGATCCCTGCAGCCTTCTTCAAAAGGTCGGATGCCGGGGGAGTTTTCATCACAAAGGTAAACGACCGGTCTTTATAGACTGTAATGATCACTGGAATGATGCTGTCGCCCTCTTTCTGCGTTTTGGCATTGAACTGTTTGCAAAACTCCATAATGTTGACGCCGTGCTGCCCCAATGAGGGCCCTACCGGGGGAGCAGGGTTCGCTTTCCCAGCTGGAATTTGTAACTTAATCTGCGCCGATACTTCTTTGGCCATGTCCTGTTCCCCTAATGTTGAATGATGAATGTTAAATGATGAATTCCTGAGGCGCCGCTGCCCCCTTCCACTCGCTCAACATTCAACATTTCCAATGAAACATTTGCGCTTTAGATGCGCTCCACTTGCATAAACCCAAGCTCCACAGGGGTAGATCGCCCAAAAATACTGACCAATACTTTTAGTCGGCCATGGTCCTGGGACACCTCATCTACCACGCCGTTAAATCCGAGAAAGGGACCGTCAATAATCCGTACATTGTCCGTCTTGATGAATTTAACCTGTTCGCGGGGTCCGGCTGCTCCCACATCAACCTGTTTCAATAGCGACTCAACCTCATCCGTCGACAGTGGTGTCGGCTGCGCTCCAGCGCCAACAAAACCCGTGACCTTTGGTGTTTCTTTGATCATCTGCAAGGTTTCATCGATAAGCGGGGACTCCAACTCCACAATCACGTACCCGGGGAAAAACTTCCGTCGAGACGTTCGGCGCTTACCATCCTTGATCTCAATCACATCTTCTGTCGGCACAAGTACCTGCCCCAGCTTTTCGACCAGTCCCATTTGATTGGCCCGCTCAAGCAAGCTGGTCTTCACCCGCCCCTCAAAACCTGCGTAGGTATGAATGACGTACCAATTCTTTGCCATACCCTATCCTCGGATCATTGGTTGAATGTGTGACATACAACAACTCTCCCTCGAAGAGGCTCCGCTCATAAAATCTTGCCCACTAGCCATACAAGAATAGAGTCGACGAATGACAGATAGAGGGACATGATGATGCAAAAGACAATGACCACAGTCGTGGACCCGATTGTTTCGGCCCTGGTCGGAAAGGAGACTTTCTTCAACTCTCCGCGCACATCGTTGAGGAATTCGCGAATCGAATTGATAAAATTCTTGAACATGCCGACCTCACCTTCGTCTACTGACGAGGGAAACTGCATTCCCTCATTGCGCCCAATATCCCTCTCCGCCGCCGACCCGCTCACAAGCCAGATGTCGGTCTCCAGCCTGATCCTCCACTACACAGCTCCTGGCAGGGGCACTAGGATTTGAACCTAGACTCTCGGTTTTGGAGACCGATGTGCTAGCCATTGACACCATGCCCCTAATCCAGACGTGAAACGTGAGGCGTGAGGCGTAAAACGTCAGCCTATCGGTGAGTCCCCTCACCCCTTACGCCTCACCCCCTACGCCTCACACTATTTCACTTCCTTATGGGCAATGTGCTTCCGACAAAACTTACAGAATTTATTCCGCTCTAGGCGATCCGGGTCGTTCTTTTTATTTTTCATGGTGGAATAATTCCGCTGCTTGCACACGGTGCAGGCTAAATCAATGATCTCTCGCATCTTCTTATTCGTCAGGCGTCAGGCGTCAGGCGTGAAGCGATGGCCGATACCCTGCCACCATCCCCTTACTCCTTCCCCCTTACCCCCTCCGCTCCCTATTAATTACGCCAGGATTTCGGTGACGACGCCGGAGCCGACGGTCTTGCCCCCCTCGCGCACCGCAAACCGCAACCCCTGATCCATCGCGATCGGGCTGATCAACTCCCCCGTCACGCTCACATTGT
>Ga0105248_10003904_pt1 | contig 16486 bp, 14 predicted proteins | sample KBSS34metaG_FD_81524 | JGI IMG/M metagenome (GOLD analysis project Ga0105248, IMG submission 81524) | Switchgrass rhizosphere microbial communities from Kellogg Biological Station, Michigan, USA - KBS S3-4 metaG | ecosystem: Host-associated > Plants > Roots > Rhizosphere > Soil | place... | reverse complement strand
GCATCAAAACATGTCTACGCGCGTCTGACCCCGCGGCGTTAGTAATTTCGGGAACTATTTCGGATGATAGTGTACCCATGGGGGCAGATAATGGAATCTGATTATCAGACGGCACTTGCGCACATTCGTTGCGCTATCTCTGCTTCGCATTCTCTCTAAGTGGGTTTCCCTTGCCGAACTTCGCTAAATTTGCATGAGATGTGTACAGTACGTATATTTTTATTATAACATACATCGATCGAAGGCTTCGACCTGCAGATAACAACGTTTATATCTATTTCTTACTTAACGTTTTTGAGATCTCCTTATATTCTTGGATATACTGTACTGAAGGAAATATATAAAAAAAAATAAACTGGCGATCGCTACGTCACACAGTTTGTCGCAACAATCACTTCCTGGCGTAAGACAGCAGACGCGTTGACGAGCTCCAGCAGAAGTTCGATTACGTACCAAGATACTAATGCCTGTGGCTCTCACGTTAGAAACGTTTTGAACAGAAACAGTAAATACCCTGCAGCTACTATTGTGTATCGATAGTCAGCCCATAATCCACCGGGGTCAGGTATACGCACTTACCAAAATGACACCTAATAAAGTAGCCGTTTCAAGAGTTTATTACAGTACTCGCGGAAATTATGATAAATTATCTTTATTGATTTTGGATTAATAACTTATATTGATCTTGCTCCGATATTTACTTTTATTCATACTATCAGAAACATTCGAATTCGGAAATACTAGCTTTAGATATTCGTAGTGTGACATGTACGTTGGCTGTGCGTTTTGTAGGAATAGTTTACAAAATGTTTTGAACATAATGTATTTAAGGCAGTCGTCCGTCATCGATTCTATCGAGTCCAAAAGATCATCAAACTCCTGGCTGGGCAACTCTATGAGTGCCCAAATACAGAAAACACGCTTTGCAATTCGTTTATGTCTTTCAGTTAACTTCTCGGGAAGCGCAGTATTTTCCAAAATGTTCCCTAAGAATTGGACCTTTATGCCATATAGATACCATCCAATCCACCAGTAATTGATTGCCTTTCCGTGTTCTGTTAGCAGGCTGCTAACAGCAGCTTTTAGTAGAGGTCTGGCTCGAATAGATTTGTTGCCACGTTCAGGGAGGTTGTTGATATGCGATCGTGGAATTTTGTTCCACAGCTTTTTTATGCGAGGAAGGACTTTGTTGTCAACCAACGTAAATTTACGTGACCTGTATGGAATGGGCTCAAACAGGTCGAGTGACAAAATTGTGTCGACCGTGTCGTAATTTCGTACATAAACGTCGCTATCGACTTGCAAGGCGTATTTTGTTATAAAAACGTATTTGTATTTGATGGCACCGCTGAAGAGTTGCGAAAATGATTTATAGACATAATCTCTTTGTGTTGGGCAATACTCTCTGAACTGCGATTTGCATAGTTCTGAATCTTCCAGATCATTGCCAGCGAAATTGTGCAATTGCGGTTCTGCCCCTATTGTGGCGGTTCCATTTGACTGCAAGGAACCGCAAACGCCATCAATTTGCATTATTCCATTTTTACTTTGCAAAAATTTAAATCGAGTATTGAGCTCGTTGTCTTTTATATACTGATGAATTGTTTGTGCCGTCGATTGCATATTTCACGTTGCCAATTCTTTATCCCACGATGCTTATATTTTGTACTGACAATTACCCAATTGTATATACTCACAATTTCAATCAACTATGCCAAATGGACCATAACATTCGTATTGTTTTAATTGTCAAACCAGAAAATTATACTCGAAATATGCTTATTGTTAAATTGGTCAATCGCGTCACATAAATGCAAGGCCAGCGTTCTTATTTGACCCAGTATCAACGCAAATGGCAGGAAGTAATATTTATGCATCGCCATTAGCAGAATATGAAAATGTCAGGAATCGTTTAAGTCCGCCGAAAATTCCAGACTCTCTAATAATAACAACCGATGATTTAACCGCATACGATGTTGCGTTTGCGGGAATACGTGCTGCGATTGATCAAGCATTGACGAATGCAGGAACGTCTAGTCAGGAAATTATAGACGTTCGATTCGCTATATCGGATGTTTTTGCGCCATTTCGTGACGGCCAACCCATTCTCAACAAATTACAATTCAATGGGGAAATTCTTGAATTTCCTCAAAAGAGAAAACCCAACCGAGAAACGAAGTCCAACGGATCTCTTACTATTACAAAAAGAGCCGATACGTCGTTTGGTTGCGTTCTTACGAATCCGACACTGCGACAATATGCAGAGTTCCTAACTTATTTCAACGACTACACAACTGAAATGTGGGAATCGTTTTGTAAATTGAGAATTGCGCATCCATCGTTCCCTAAACTTCAAAGCGCTCAGACTAGTTACCGCGGCCTAGCATTATTGATACAATATGTGGCTAACCTTGACTTGGAAGACTATCGTACGCACAACATAAAGACTTCGTTCCTATATTACCTTGGTTTACTTGCAACCCCATTCAGAGTTCAATACAACGGAGATGAGTCAGTCATGTTAACTGTTCCTAAAACTGTTGAAGCTATAATGCAGAAGAACGATGTTAGGGAGGTTATGCACAGCTTTGCGACGCATGGGACTGATGTTCCTGATAGCAGTGGACGAAACGAAGCCGTTACAAGGGAAAGAGTATCCAATTTCATTGCATGGGGACTTCACTTATTCGAGGCGACTGAGATGTTTGGTTGTATTCCTATTCTATTTTGTTTTCATGCTCTCGAAGCGTGGAGTGGTCGCATGGCAAGAAATACGAATTTAGAGAATGCAATGAAGGATTTGCGACAGGCGGAAAACGAAAGAGCATTGAACAAGTTTAAGCAGGCTAACTTTCGAGCAAACGGACCATTGCTCGAATCGATGAATAAGTTCTTTCAAAAGATTGGGTTACCAATTTTAGATTCGATTGACATTGGTGGGTATGAGAGACCGGAATACTCTCCCGTGAATGGTAAATGATGGCATGTAGTGGACTAGTACGGTATAAATAAAGCAATACATATGTATTGATTTTATGCAATTAAATGACGTTCAGCCCATATAGCAACGTTTCGTAAAGATTAAGCAAATCGGTTATTCTGTGCCAGTCTTTCCGTAGAGACTCTTTCTCCTCTTCATTACAAATCATTAACTTGAGTTCATTTGTTATTGATTTAAGCTCTGAAATGTCATTAAACCCCTCCGAAGAGACATTTGCCACATGTGATAATGACGACTCCCGGTACGATGTTCTCCTGGCTTGCTTATTTTGGTCTAAAAGAGCGCGTAGAAGCGCGTATTCAGCTTCCGCTTTCTTCGATTTTTCGAGCTCGCGATCCAACGCTTCCTGTATGGCACCTAATAGGTCAGTATGTGCACGGGAAATTGCAGCCCGCGCAATACGAAATATGTCACCTTCAAGTTTTGATATGTTTCGGATGAAACAACGGTTTCCTTATCGTAATCAGCGTCTTCAGAAATAACGTTTTTTTCTTCAGAAACGACATTATTTCCCTTATTTTCTGAGTTATGCTGAGCCTCTAAGAAACTAATTCGTTCTATCAATTCGCTTTTTTCTTCGAGGCAATTCTCATACAATGATTTTTGTGTCCTAAAGGTTTTCTGCAATATCTCTGGGAATCACATTATAGACATTTTTTATCAGTGATTATGATTAGTGGGGGCTAACATATTAAGTGGCGGCTTATAATTCATTTACTAACCAAGCTTTGTTTGTACTTCCTTTGTTTTATTTTCCCAAGAAGCATCGGAATGAGCGCTCATATTCTCCATTTCCTTTATCCGGACTTGCAATTGGGCTATCATTGCGCTCTTACCCTGTTATTGATCAGCGATTTATTTCACAGCTTCAGATTAAGAGGGTCGCTTTTCTTTACCTTTAATGTCTTTTTCCGGGTTGACGCCTTCTCGCGGTACTTGTCATTGTCCTCCTCACACTTAGCGATGTATTGTTCATGATCCACTACATGGAAGTTAACTGTAAATGCCGGCAACCGTCCAAATTTACGTATTACACACCTATAGTTTCCTCTAGTTTTCGAATTTTGTCATTCTTTAAAACGTTCCTTTCCCTTTCTAGTTTTTGTCAGTGACGGGACGTAACCGAAATTAAATCAACTCTGTTCATACCGATTTCCAATTTCTCTTCATACTCTTCAATACGTGCGTACAAGGCGTCGTACAATTCCTGTATCGTTTTTTTCTGATATTCTGCAGTTTGCAGCAACTTTTCTCTTTTCTATATATCGATTAATTATAACTATAAACCATCTCGAACGCATAGAATTGATGTACCTTTCCCTCATCCTCGAGATCTTGGATTTTCTCGCGATGTTTTTGAAGTTCGGTTTCTAACTCATTGGTGTATTCGATGTCTTCGCTGTTTTGCGTATTTTGTTGTTTGATATAAGCTACGAATAACCTTGATTGACATCTAATAGACTAAAGTTCTTTTTTAAGACTTTGTCTGAAGTCATTATTGGTGATAACTGTCTATCTTGCTACCTCGAGAATCATATCATCTATGGCGTTTCTGGACGCGGAATTCAGAACGGCCAACGTGTTGAATAAGCGATTATCACTTGCCAAACAAAGCAATAAAACCGCGATATATGTGTCAACGACAGGGTCAGCCCATGGACGGACGTGTTTTAGCAACGCCTCTAGCGTTTCGAATTCCCTGAGATTAGTGCATTCCATGTCCGTCAGCACTGAATTAATCTGTAAAGAGAAAAATTTATTAGCTAAGGCGTAAATCAGTATGTCTATGACGTACCCAATCTCTTATGGCCGGATAATCGTCCATCGTTGAAATACCGTCTCTCGGTTGACAGTATTGATATTTAAATGATTGATTGACTAATTTCGTAATGCGTCTAAGCGTATTGGAGCCATTAGCGAATTGTTGAATTCCGAATTCAACCATTTGTAAATTATCCAGTATGTAAATGTCGTTGTTTCACTGAAAATGTAAATTTACCATTGTAAATTATCCAGTATATAAATGACGGTATTTCACTAAAAATGCAACACATGGCACGCAACAGTACAAAAAAAGTAAACCAACGGTCAAGCGCGCAACATTGGATATCTTATCGATTGCTCGAACTGATTAATGCACACGCAACTGCGTTCGGACCATGCTACCCATTGTATGCGCTAGCAGTTGTGTATGACTGTTTTCGGAAACACAACTTGATGAAGAACGTGAACACCAGTGTAAACATGATAATAGATGGACAAGAGGTCGAGGTCCATTTAGAGTTTCGAGGGGGTTCCGCGATAGCCAGCACAACCAACGGACAAGTAAAGCGACATAACATATATGGCTACGAACGGTTACAAGGCCGTGCAACAAGATTTGTAAATGAGGTTGTCTCCATTGCATATGTGGATTCGTCGGATACAGAAATACTGTGGACGCTTCAAGGATTGTTTTACAGCGTAATAGAAAATAAGTTAATGCCTCAAGAACCACGTGCAACTCATAGCAGTAACGTGTGTATTTGTCTAAATGCTCTGTTATATGCAACAATGCTTTCAGAAAACCTCAAGGGAGCACAATTAATTGTCCTAGTTCTTTGGGCGCATCTCATCTCTTCAAATTGGGACGCTATTAACAAAAATATGTGCACGACGAAAGGAGAAACCAGGCCTCTTGCAGTAGTCATTAAGCACTTGGTGGATCATCAAATCCTAAGCCGCAACATAATCGAAAAATTGACAGAGGCAGTCAAGGAACAGCTAGAAAGCAATGAAGCGTATGAGATAATCAACTCGTTAGCTATGAAGATGTCGGCTGACGGGAAGAAACACGATGTTCACGTTCAAGAGATGTTTAAAGAAAGGATACCCAAATATGCACGTGCAACGGTTCGTCTGGCCTGTGCATTAACGCTATTTGGTCCATGCATTTTCATGATGAAGAATCTTTCGATAAAAACTATTTCCTCTTGGTCCGCGACTGAATTTGTCGTCGCGCAGGAAGAGGTCGCCAAAATTGCAAATGCCGAAGCCGGAGCTCGCTTGATGCGAGTAAACCATAAACTTTACGGTGTCATTGAAGCACTGGTTCAACGCTTTAATGAACCTACGCAAGCCACTTTCAAGGAGCTGTATATAGCACGATTAGACGTTCTGCAAGGTACCAAACTGACCATCCAACCTTTTACACTGGAGGACCTTAAATGGGATGGCACGCACCAGATAAAGCCCAAGAACAGTAAAAAAAGACAACGGGCTGAAAACGGCGAAAACGATCATGAAACAACCCAAAATCGCGCCAACTTACATGAGGTGCTCATCCAGGCGCAGGTGCTTTTAACTAACGCCAGATCCATTTTTGCCATCGTTGAGGCACCTCAACCGTTCAACACCGCAGTTGACGACCTCAGTACGTCGATTCAAACGATGGACAATACAAACGTACAACGTAATGTTGCAGAGGTACAAAAGATGCTAGAAGCAACGTATGCGAAAGTTGAGCGCAACGCAAATGAAACATTGACTAACTGCCAACGCACCGTGGAGCGCGCGCAACGTTTGAATACCGAGAACGAGAACGTAAATATGTATCTAAAATTGGTTGACCAAAGTAAGGACGATCTCGTCCAAGCTCTATCAGAATTACAATCCACAAAGGAGCAGGACAAGCATGTCAAAATAGTACATATCCACGGCATTTGCTCAGAGGCGAATCGCCTTTCTGAACGACTAGGAGAAACAGTGTCATTATTTGTAAATTCCGCGCAAGGTTTTGACGTCCAATTTGCAACTCGTGGCAGCATGGACTTGGATGAATATGACATTAGTTCCCAGCACGTATTAACTGGATTATTGAGTCCGGGACCGGAACACAATCAGAATATGGGTGACGTCCGTAAGCCCCCTAATGATCAGGAACCAGGTCCATACTTGATCCCGACTCCGGAAGACTCTGCAGATGCCATGGATATATAGCTTTTAATGGTACAAAAAACGTTAGTGCCTGTTCTCATGATGTATTTAACATTTTTCGTAAATTTTAATCACTTCCACCATTTTCTTACAAATCAACAAAGTTTGTGTGTTATTAATCACTATGGCCGATTTTACTCAATTGTTTTAGTACACTTTAAAGAAATGCAGGTTTCTCGGCAATGACTAAGTCAATTCGCTGAATCTTTTTTCTCTTATTCGTTAGATTATTCGGAGTACGACCATAGTTTTTATGTTTGGATTGAACCAATAAATGCAGAGATACAGGACAAAAAAAAAAGTAATGTTTATGTTATTATCGGCAGGTCGAAGCCTTCGATAAATTTGTATTTCTTTATTCATCTGTACGATGCCCCCCGCAGCATCAAATTTGGTAGCATACTGGTTTCACAAGGCGATTGTGGAACAGATCCAAATAAACCATCTTCCTTTTGCAGAAATTAGCTTTCCGATTGACAAATTCGATCCCAAAACATAAAAGAATCCGGTTCGATCACGTGATGAGGATATGTTCCTCGCGATTTACGGCAACCCTCAATAACTGGTGAGGACTGAGATTTGCCCAAACAAAACCCAAATCCCATGTTACTCACGGACGAGAAACCAAACTTTTCCCAAGTTGATGATAAATTCGAAGAGCTCTGCAAATTTATTGTAGAGAGCTTTACTGTAACTCCTGCTATGCAAATATTAGAATGGACATTATACACACAATGGCAAAACATCATCTAGAATAACACGACGCATTTTATTGATATTGTATATAACTTCATGCAATAGAGAATAGAACGCGTCAAAAATGGATGGTATTAGTTAGAGACAGGTTCATTGTATCAATAAAGAATATTGTCTAAGAAATACAGTAACTTTACTTCGTGCAACGCGTCAAAACTGATGGGTGCCTAACTACTGAATTTCCTTGAGCTGCCGACGGGAAATCCCGATGTTCTTTTGAACGAGGTTAACAAAGTCGGGAAACCCTCTAACATCGAAAGACTTAAGACGATTAACGTCAAGGGATGTAGCGTTTTGCCAGCTATTCGGCATTATTACTTCCGCCAGTAGACGAGCTTTGATACAGGTAGTCCAGAAAAAGCGCTCCGAAGTTTTTTTGCCTAACTCGAAGGGATCAAGCAGATGTCTCTGATTTTTTTTGATGAGGTCTTGCAAATACGCTTTGGTTACGTACTTTCCAAGAACTACGAAATCCGGAAACTCCAAGTTGTCTTTTTGAACAATTTCCAATATAGCCTCGTCGTCATACGTTTCTTCAAATATTTCTTCATCTTCGACTTCTTCCTGAGCATAGTTGATAAGTTGGCAGAAAAACGTACGTTTGCTTTTGTTGTTTAACTGCGTCAACACTTCGCGAACGGAATTCGACTCTTTGAGTTCAGCCTCGAGTTCGCGTATTCGTGCTTGAAGAACGGCAACTTCAACATTCGGTTCGCCCATTCTACGTCTGACGCGTTGTCGCGTTTCGCCGCCGGAAGCTTGACTGAGAGGAGGAGAAGCATTAAGTCGCCTGGAACGACGTGGGGCTTCAGTAGCTGCTTCAGTAGCTGCTTCAGTAAGAACAGTGGGAGCGGGAGACGGTAGGCGGGGAGACAGTTGGCTGCTCATTGTACGGTTGCGGAAATTGGTTCTCTAGCTTGCGAACTATGGTCATATTTATATGCTCCTGGGTGTGACATACGTAACGCACGTAAGACGCCCTCAATGACCCACCTCGAGACGCCTCTGCGTTCGGATATCCCGTCATCTCCGAGTTCAGCGATATAATTTGTACTTAGGGATTGTCTGTTTCATCTCCGAACGCCTTAAACATTCGGTTGCGCGTCATGGTGCATGATATTGCGTATCAAGCGTAAGTCCGCGTGTTCGGAGATGCAAAAGCGCGATCGTACTTTGTAATCCAGAATTGTGCTTCAATAATGTACGTTAAGGCAGAACTTTTCATCTCGAACATTTCTGACCATGCTTGCGTTCACAATGGTGGTACCCTCCGTATCTTCGAACACCTTGGCGGCGTTTGGAGATATACAATCGCATTTGCATCTCGGAAACACGCGGAGGCGTTGGTAGATAAAACAGACCATAGCCTGATATCTCTGAACGCAAGCATGGTCAGCGTGTTCGGAGATAACGGAGAGTTCTGCCACTATTGAAGCACAATTCTGGCTTACAAAATACAATCGCATTTTCTCGGAAACACGCGGAGACGTTCGGATATTACGCTTGATATGCAATCTCGAATGCATCTGTTGGAGATACGAAAGATAGTAGAATCGGAGATTACGGGTCACCACATTCGTTCGCTGAAGGCGTTCGGAGATGAAACAGACAATGAGACCTGATATCTCTGAACGCAAGTATGGTCAGAGATGCTCGGAGATAAAAGAGCTGTGCCAGAATGTGCATCATTGTGCAGTATGGCGTTCGCGTGAGGCGTAAATGACATTGCAATGATATCTCTGCACACAAGCATGTTCATAGTGTTCGGAGATATCTCTGAACGCAAGTATAGTCAGAGATGTTCGGTTCTGCCAGAACGTGCATCATTATACAGACGTTGTACTCCAGACACTTAATCGTGAATCGGGGTACCGCCTCCGTTAGCTCCGAATGCCTGCATCCCACGTTTGCTGAACCAATGTATTTGTTTTGTCCAAGCGGCCTTCACATCCAGATGCGTATGTCTAGCTAGCGTGCAATCTCTGTTATCGTCGATGCCGGTACAGTGGCGCATCGTGGTAACACGCATGGCCATTGAGGTATGGTATCTCCGAACGTTCTTGTGCACACCATTCCGCCTCACGCCAATTCAGCACAATGACGTGTACTAGCATCGATGCCCCTATCGGTTGTTGCCATTCATTCCCAATGACATGCGTATCGAAGACGATTCGCGTGTCACTCCGGTATCTCCGAATGTATAGCATTGCGTGTGTCTAACTATGCTTCAATAAGAGACGGTCGGAGAAAACTAAGGGTGTCTTGCGTGATAGCTGAAGCCAACCTTTCCAGGTTATGTTTTAAGCCCAAGGTGCATGAAAAGTCTTTGTTCGGAACGTGCTCCGTCGGATAGCGAAATTAGACGTGGCTTGTCTGGGCATCAAAAATTAAAGAACACGATACTTGCTCTCGGACATGCTCAGACGGGCCGAAATGGTCGACGAAGGCGCCGCCGCATCGAAGATAACGGAGGTTGTACTCCGAGCGCGCGCATCTGACGTACACATTGGTGTACATACTCAGTTCAATGCGCGCGCGCCACCTGCAGCGTAACCACATTCTTACCTGAGTTGGGTGACAGCATTGCGTCATTTTGCTTGGAAATAACATTGCCGCAGTTTACTAGCGACGTAGAGTTTCAGGTCATCAGGTATAAATAAGAACATCTAAGCAGCACGCAAAAGCGGCTCATCCTGAAAAATGTCTCTTAAGAGAAAATCTAGTACGCAAAGTCCGAGAAAAAGAAGACGAACCACCATTTATTTAGATGCAGACGTACTTCACATTATCGCGTTGCTCGTGACATTTGATATCACTACAATGCACGCGGCGATCCTTGTGAATAGTATGTGGTGCAGCATATTCATACGAGAACTTTGGAAGCGGCCATTCAGCCTCGTTCCTTCTGATACCCGCGGCGCACTGTTAATTGACATTCTCGCGAAGTGTCTGCCAAGGGAAATACAGCAGCAGCTCAATATATACCACCCACCCCACCAGCAGCCACGTTTTCGCTATCCCACCCTTGTGCGGGAGCTAGATTTTGGACGCTTCTGCTCATACACTAAGTACTGGAACAAGGCGATATATCCTGCCGTTTGCGTCGGCCTTTTAAAACAGTTCAACGAACTCAGCCACTTTTCATTCCCGGATATAGTAGGACACTGCTCTCTCGCGAGGAGCCTTATAAAAGAAAACACACTGTTTCTCGACAATATACAGTATTTGGAGTTCCACACGCGCACGCCTATTGCCAAGCAGGTCTACGACTTTCTTTGCACACATTCCCGCAGCATTAAAACCCTCGCTATATACGGCACGTCGACTAAGACTCGGAGTTTGCAGTTGCAGCGGCTGATCGAATCTCAGAACGATCTATGCAATATTACAATAACAACTTTTCAGCTTGATCAAAAAATTTCGCTGTCCCATGCCCAACGCTTAACCCACCTCGAACTGAATTCCGTCGTCATATGCTCCGGTTCGCTTGACGGTTTTGTCGAATGCCAGAATTTAAAAGCACTGATTTTAATCTCGTGTCTATTCGAGTCAACTGATGCTCTCAAGCCGTTCGTGGTTTTGTCTAAGCTCCGGTCGTTTGAATTTATGGAATCCCTATACAATGACAAGGCGAACTTTTATACAACTCCGAACATCAACCAATTCATCTATAGTAGAGGTAACACACTCTCCCAGCTGCGTGTAAGCGTAAATATGAAGTCCGATCTCCACTTATTTATGACAACGATCGCGACAAGATGTTTGGGGTTGTTAGAGCTTACACTTGAGGTTGACGACCCCACACTGGTTGCAGACTTACCGGTGAACCTTCTATGTGGGAGCTCTACGTTAGAAAAGCTGGTCATATGCCATGATAAGATAGCAATTTTGGATGAGGGTTATTGGTCGCTTCCCGCCGCTGATGCAATCCTGCGGCACATTCTTCCATGCACGAATCTGCGGCATTTGAAACTCATAGAATGGTCTTTCGAGAAGAAGAATACTTTGACTACGTTTCTTGACCAATTTAACGGTCGGCTGGAATATGTCAGTTGGTATGTCAAGATCGAGGAGGCATCCATTTCTAAGTACGCGCAGCGGTGTTTACGAGCAATACGCAAATGCATGCTGCGGAAAGGGGGCGGAAACGTAACCATCGACTGCAACGAACATAGTCATTATGATGACCTGGAGCACGTTGTCATGTACGAAATCGTTGCGAAGCTCAAATGGCCATGTGCGCAAATTAGGGTGCAGGGCGGGGAGGAAAAATGTTATAAGAGGCGAAGACTTACGTAAATACTCCGGATGATTGCGTATAAAACAAAGAATGTTTGAAGTCTTTCAGTCTTCATATAATATCTGCAATGACTGGAAATGGGTTTCTAAACGTCGTCGTAATGTTCGCCCAGTAATGGTAATTTGTTTCTGCTAAACAGATTACTGACAAATGACTCGTAGGGAATATCTCTGGTACATGTTTCCCAGGTGAATCCAGGAAAAATCTTTGCAATTTTGGCAGCTTTTCACTAACTTCGAACAAGCGTACATTTACTTTGTTACTCAGCTGGAAAAATTAGTGAGTAGCATGCCTAGAAGGGTCAAAGCTGTAATTTCAAGCAAAGGAAATCCCACAATGTATTAATAAATGGTTTAAAAGTCCATAACCAGCAGATTCTGGCAATATTTTATCTTATGTTACAAATACAGTTTTGGAGAAAATTTAACATGAAGTTGGGTCAAAAATTTTTGAATTTTGCAAATCATACGGATTGGCCTAGACTTTTGGTAGGGGGGTGTATGTCTCATCATTGTGCTGACAATTGAAAATCGAAAAACTACGCAAATTGTGCAAGCCCGTTCTAAGTTCCAGCATATGCCCGGCAAACGATAGTGAACAGTCATTGGGCAGAATTGGCGTAAGGCGGAATGGTATGCACAATACCATTTTCAAATTTGAAATTAAAATATTTCGTAATAGTTTAATGAAACAATTAAACACGCTACAAATAGAGCCTCACGAATAATGCACGGGTTTTGAGAAAGAGCGCAGAGAGAGCGCACAAAAAGGGGAGTATAATCAAAACCGTGTAGTGAGCAAAATAAAGAATGTCAACTTGGTTGTGTATTATGATTAATTTATCACATGCTCTTTACACTTTGACCCCCGTCGTGAACCAATTAATGTGTATTTCATTCGGTAACGTTATTCGGAAAATAATTGGTTTTGACATTTGTTGCAATGTCTACGAATTTGAGAACATCTCGGAAACACGCGGAGACGTTCGGATATTACGCTTGATATGCAATCTCGAATGCATCTGTTGGAGATACAAAAGATAGTACTGTAGAATCGGAGATTACGGGTCACCAGATTGGTTCACTGAAGGCGTTCGAAAACGCTCGCATTGGATTTCTGGAAACGCCTTCGAAGCGAGATAATGCAGCAAGTCATTTGAAAAACGCCGCTTGTTTCTTGTACATGTCTTCCCGATAGAATACATAAGGAACCTGCGTAATACGCATCGCGAATTTAAACACGCCACTTATTTCACGGAAGTACTGTACGTGTCAAAATACGTTCACGAGCCTATTCCCAAAATTGAGTAATACGCATCGCCATTTTATGCCGACCACGCTCATTTGCGTGAACAGCGCTTGAAAAAGTCAAACTGCGAGTTACGCCATATATAATGCTGTTTACCGTTCCCGCTGACGTGAAAATACAAGCAGCGGCAATTAAGCTTAAATGCAAGAATGTCAGAGAAGGCATGGTCAGGTCAACGTGGCAAATGCGTTACTTACTAGGGAAATGGAAATTCTTCGGAAAACATCCCCATCAGTCGCTCTGGATTAGAGAAATACATGCTTATTGAGGAGACAATATAACGCCACTTAGCAATATAAAACTTGCACTTACGAAGCGCCAATGGTGTGACAAGAACCGTGTAAATCAGTGGGTACCACAGCAGTTTGCGCGTAGCTTGAACCACGTTCCTCGACATAATCCTCATTCGCTTCATAACCCAAAACATGCGAGTATTGAGCAACAACATGCCGATGGCAATGAAAAATATTATATAGTAATGTAGCCACATTCGGTAGTCTGTCAAAGCAAAGCGTTAGCTTCTTTCTTAGCTAGCTAGCATTGCGGACCAACTCACCTCTGTAGTTGACAGATATCCAGCACCATGCGCCACCCGCAGACCCATAGAATGGTGGTCCGTTTGCCGTATATCGTGCAATAAAATAACCAATGCTTGCCAAGGCCATGGTGAAGGGCCATATAATTAACATTGCAATCCATTGGTAGTTACGTGGACTAACGTGATGCATAATCTTCAGATACGTATAAAGTGTTATGCTGAAAGCCCAGCATCCTAATTAGAAATTTGTCAACAATGATTATTGCCAATATACAAAGCACGCGGTTGTGTACCAGATGCGACATCTCCAATCTGAATAAGAATTGCTTGAACATCGCATAGGGCACCGGTATAAATGTTACCGGTCTTGCTCCAATAGAAACTAAACCCGAACCCGATACTTTGAAGTAGATCTGACAGCAGCAAGTTCATTATTAGTATTGTTGTCGTCCAATTGCTTCTAAACACATCACGGTGATTCCGCTGTATGTATGCCTTGCGTTGATACTCTTGAAAGCACTTATAGGCAATCCATACGAGTGTGGTCCCTGACGCTAACATGCTGACACTCGCACAGCTGGCCACGGCGATTTGGCCGTAGTGATATTTAATTGGCAAAGAAGAGCTCTCTGGCAACACCATTTGACGATAACTTAATTCACGTATCGGCGTTATGGAAGAACGTAACTGGGTGACGAGCCTTTAAAGAAAAACCATTTGAGGTGTGACAATACGTTGTCACAGCCAATTAACGGAATGGGTGTCTGTCTTTCTGTTCTGGAACCTCGTGGCCCATGCATGATGTGCATACCAAAAAATATAATACACAATCAACCTTGTTAAGCCAAAACTGTATTGCTGCTCGAAGCATATTTTTAGAACAATTTATCCATAATATTGGTCAATTAATCCTGTAATTATTGTTGCTCCAGACAATGTTTCCGCATTAAATTACTCAATTGGCATGCAACGTATAAAGGTGAAAACTTGTGATTCTATACATAATACATATCATGGATATTGACAACGCGCGCGCTTTGCGCATCGCAAATAATATTCTCCCACACGACGTTGTATTCCCCCCCGTATTTCCGGATGCTGTGAGACGCTGTCTCCAACCATTATACGAGACGAACATGTTCCGACTTCTGTTTTCGCCACATCCACTAAGATTTCCATGTTGCGAGTACGACGCATTCAGGCCCGTAAACAGTTTTAAGTACGAAAGCGTAGTATGGTATTTGGAGAAAGCGACTTCCATCACTGCATTAGAACGTGCCAAATATGGATTGGTTTTAGTCGCGTTGGATATACATTACGGGAGCGTAAGGAACGCCTTCAAGCACAATCAGCCCATAAAAATCTTGTCTGCCTACATAGGCCTCTTATTACGCGTTTGCGTTGACAGATTCGTTCATGTTGAACGCAATTGTTTTGAAAATCAACCGGAAAATGAGAGAGTAAATGCTTTTGTTCATATATTTGCAGAGCATTTCATTTCTGTTCACCAGCGCTCGGTAATTCGTGACTATGATGGAAACTAACTAAGTGTCGGGGACACAAGTTTATTACCTGTTGAACAATAAATTGTACTTATTCAATGCCACAAGGGCAGAACTCCCAAACGCTAGAGCACAATATTGTTAATATAACTGATCACCGCCTTGCCAGATATCGAGCGTTTCGATACGGGAACGTATCCATAATATCGCCACGTCATCAAGGGGATCAAACAATTGCAAAGTCAATTGTCGCAATGTATTCGATAATTGGTTCCAAATAGCCTCTAAATGATGTTTGGTAAAATTTGTTGGCCATGAAAACTCGAGTGACTCAAGAGGCATATGTGAGCCAAAGAGCCACTTTTCAAGCGAATGCGCTGAAAATCGCCATTTTGCCGATACGCGGAATTGGCGCAGGTTTATACAATTCAGTTCCGCGAGGTCGTAGAAAAGCTTGTTGACATCTACCTCGTTCCACAGGTCTCCATAAATAGTAATTTCCTCGAGATAAACGCAACGAGCGCATAATTCACGCAAATAAGGGATATCTTCGTTCGACACGAACGACGTGAAACGTCTGAGTCCAGAACACCATTGTGCGATCGGAACTATTACGTTTGGCATGTCGGGTGTTACAGCAGGATGTCGTCCAAAGTTGACTAGGCGTAAAGTATGACTAAAGGTGCGCGCAAGAACTTCAAAAGCATTGGGCTGGGACGTATCGGGAATTGCAAGTGACGCGTCGATCCATGCTGACCGTAAACTTGGAAGTGAGAGTGGAGCAATCAATGTAATTGAAAGATCGAAACAAGCTTGCAACACTAAGGTTTCTAAGCGATAGCACGCCATAAGATCCACGAGGGAAGTCCAATTAGCGAAAGGGATCGCAACAAACGTTACATGACGTAAGGAGCCGGCCTGTGACCGAAGCCCGCTCATCACTTCCGAGGATCCCACACGACATCGTGCGATTTGGAACGTTTGCAGGCGACTCTGCGCGCGTAAAAGCTGAGCAAGTGCCTTAGCATCTTCGAGTTCGTTGAGGCCGTGTTCGCTTTCAAACGGTTCGAGCGATACAGCAAGCCGTTTAAGGTTGTGGCAAGTGT
>Ga0105248_10003902_pt1 | contig 16489 bp, 12 predicted proteins | sample KBSS34metaG_FD_81524 | JGI IMG/M metagenome (GOLD analysis project Ga0105248, IMG submission 81524) | Switchgrass rhizosphere microbial communities from Kellogg Biological Station, Michigan, USA - KBS S3-4 metaG | ecosystem: Host-associated > Plants > Roots > Rhizosphere > Soil | place... | reverse complement strand
CGAGCCGATGCGCCGCAGCAGCGACGCCAGCGTTTCGCCGTCGATGTACTCCATCGACAGGTAGTGCCAGCCGTCGGCTTCGCCGATATCGTAGACGCGGCAGACGTTCGGGTGTGCGATATCGCGGGCGAGGCGGACCTCGGTGATGAAGCGGGTGACGAAATTCGGGTGCGGACCGCTGCTCGGCGACAGCAGCTTCAGCGCGACGCGCTGACCGAGCTTGAGGTCGTCCGCGCGGTACACCTCGCCGGTCGCGCCGCGGCCGAGCAGGCTGACGATTCGGTAGCGGGCCGCGAAGATCCGGCCGGGCGGAAATCGCGCGTCGCCGAGCGGCTGGACGTCGGACACGCGTATCCCGTGCTCGCTGTCGAGCCGCGTGATCGTCGAATCGCTGTCGGCGGGTGTGCGGGGTTTGGTGTCCGTACTCGCATTGTACGGCGTCAGCTACTCGGCATAGGCGATCGCGTCGATCTGTACCAGCTGCCCCGGCGTGCCGAAGCCGGTGCAGCCGAAATAGGATCGGACCGGACGCGGTTCCGGCACCTTCGTGGTGTAGACCTCGTTCATCGGTTCCCAGTTGCGGTCGGAATCGACCAGTGCGACCTGGACCTGGAGGAGATCCGCCATCGAGGCGCCCGCGCCGTCGAGCAGCGCCTTCATCAGATCGAGGGCGTCGGCCGTCTGCTTCCGGATGTCGCCGGGCTGGCCGCCGCGGGACGGATACCAGCCGCCGACGCCGCTGACGAAGAGCAGATGGCCTGACCGAATCACGCCAAGCGACGGGGACGTTCCGGTCGGATCCCGGTAGAACCGCTTGCGCGGCGAGTCTCCACCCTGGAGCGCCCCCAGCCCGAGAACACCGGTGCCGGCCAGCTGGATGATCTCGCGTCTCGATCGGTGCCCTGATTTCACGATCTCCTCCTGACTTGCGCGCGGAACATGTGGCGGATGCACCTGACCCGCGACCCGATGCCGCGCGGGATTGTATTGCAAGAGGAACATCGTTGGTCGCTATACTCTCCACGCGCAATCGAGAAGGAGACATCCATGAAGGGCAACCGAATGGACGGCGGCACCTGGACGCGTCGGGACGTCTTTCGCGTCGGCAGCATAGCGGCCGCGGCGGGTGTGATCGGCCGCGTCGACGCGATCGAAGGCGCGACCGAGTCACAGACGTCGAAGGTTCCAGCCTCTGCAAAAGGACCGCAGGTCTACACGCGCCTCGGCGTTCGTCCGTTCATCAACCTGACCGGCACGCTCACCATCAACGGGGGCGCGTTGGAACTGCCGGAAGTGCGCGACGCCTGCCATCAGGCCGCCGACTACGCCGTGGACCTCGACGAGCTGATGGAAAAGGCCGGGGCCCGGATTGCCGAGCTGATCGGCTGCGAGTGCGCGATCGTGACGTCGGGCGCCGCGGCGGCCCTCAGCCATGCAACGGCCGCGTGCATCGCGGGCGCCGATCCGGAGCTGATGCAGCAACTGCCGGATCTTTCGGGACTTCGCGACGAAGTGATCATGCCGAAGGAATCCCGCAACGTGTACGACCACGCGTTTCGCAGCTGGGGCGCACGCGTGGTCGAAGTCGATACGGTGGAGGCCTTTCACGCCGCGCTCGGACCGCGCACGGCGCTGGTTGCGGTACTCGGGACCGGCGAGGCTCGAGGACCGCTCCGGTTGGAGGCAATCGCGACAGCGGCCCATAAACTGGGCGTGCCCGTGATCGTCGATGCGGCCGCCGAGCTTCCTCGCCGGCCCGATCCGTACCTGACCCGAGGCGCAGATCTCGTGGCCTACAGTGGCGGGAAGACGATGCGCGGACCGCAGTGCGCCGGGCTGCTGCTCGGGCGCAAGGATCTCGTGTGGGCGGCGTTCATGAACGGCGCGCCGCATCACGCGGTCGGCCGGATGCTGAAGGTGGGAAAAGAAGAGATCATCGGGATGGTGGCGGCGGTCGAGGCCCACATGGCGCGCGGGATGGACGAGGACTACCGCCGGTGGACGTCATACCTCCAGGAGATCAGCGACGCCGTCAGCCAGGTGCCGGGCGTCCGGACCACGATGCACAAGGCAGAGGGCGCTAGTCCATTTCCGACGATGATCATCGAGTGGGAGCCGGCGCAGGTGGGGATCACCGCCGGTGACGTCTATCGGCAACTGCTCGACGGTGAGCCGCGGATCATGTCGCACGCCACCGGCGATGGGTATTCGTTCAACGTGCGTCCGCCGTCGATTCGGCCTGGCGATCAGACGCTGGCGGGCCGCCGCATTGCCGAGGTTCTGCGGAGCGCGCCGAAGGCTGTTCAGAAAAAAACGGTGGCGCCGGCGAGCGGTGACGTTGCTGGACGCTGGGACGTCGACGTGCAGTACACGAGGGGGACGGCGCGCCACAAACTCTTCCTGATCACCAGCGGCAACCGCGTGGAAGGCAGCCACCTCGGACGACGCCTCCAGGGCAACATCACCGGCACGATCGAGGGCGATCGCGTGCGGTTGCGCAGCAGCCTCCCGACTGAAGGCACGCAGCTGACGTACCGGTTCGAGGGGCGCCTTCAGGGCCCCTCGACTCCGGGGCAGGCTGGGTCGCTCGGGACAGGCCAGACGATGGAGGGCGAAGTGAGCCTCGGCGAATACGGCAAGGCGCGCTGGTCGGCGCGGCGGGTATAAGCACATGCTGAGCCCCAGTCGCCGGTTCGCCGTCGGTCTGCTGACCGTCCTGCTGGCTGTTCCATCTGCGCGCGCCCAGGTCCGCTATCAGATCCTGCTCAAGGGCGGACACGTGATCGATCCGCGCAACCAGGTTGATGCGGTCATGGACGTGGCGGTAGCCGACGGCAAGATCGCGGCGGTGCGCGCCGGCATCAATCCCGCGGAGGCGCGGACGGTCGTCGACGTCAGCGGCCTTTATGTCACGCCGGGCCTGATTGACGCGCACGTTCACCTGTTTGCGACCACGGGCATGAAGGGCGCCTGGGCCGGAGACAACAGCGTGCTGCCGGACGAATTCAGCTTCCGCACTGGCGTGACCACCATGGTGGACGCGGGCAGCTCCGGCTGGCGCAACTTCGAAGATTTCCGCAACCGCGTCATCGATCGCGCCGCCACGCGCATTTTCGCGATGTTGAACATCGTCGGACTCGGCATGCTGACGGATGTCCCCGAGCAGAACATCGAGGACATGGATCCGAAAACCACCGCCGCGATGGCGGTCAAGCATCGCGACGTCGTCGTCGGGATCAAGTCGGCGCATTACCAGGGGCCGGAGTGGGTGTCGGTCGACCGCGCCGTGGAAGCCGGCAAGGCCGCGGGAGTGCCCGTCATGGTCGACTTCGGCTACTTCCGCGCGGAGCGCCCGTATTACAAGCTGGTCACGGAGCGGCTGCGTCCCGGTGACATCAGCACGCACATGTTCCGCGGACCGGTTCCGTACGTGGATGGCAACGGCAAGCTGCTCGACTACCTCAAGGACGCCCGGGCCCGCGGCGTGCTGTTCGACGTGGGTCACGGCGGCGGCAGCTTCGTGTTTCGCAACGCCGTGCCGGCGGTCGAGCAGGGGTTCTATCCCGACACCATCTCGACCGATCTCCATACCGGCAGCATGAACGGCGCGATGATGGACATGCTGACCACGATGTCGAAGTTTCTGGTGATGGGCGTGCCGCTCAACGACGTCGTCCGGCAGTCGACGGTGAATCCCGCCAACATGATTCGGCATCCCGAATTGGGCCATCTCTCGCTGGGAGCCGAGGCCGACATCGCGGTCCTTCGCGTCATGGAAGGGCGATTCGGCTATGCGGACGGCTCGCGCGGAACGATCACGGGCGACCGCCGGCTGATGTGCGAGTTGACGCTCAAGGCAGGGCGGGTCGTGTGGGATTGGAACGCCCGCACCGGCACCGACTACCGCAAGATGACCAGCGACTACGGCGTCCGGGACGTCGACAAGATCATTCTGCCACCGAAGAAGTGATTAGCGGCCGCCGAGCAGGCCATAGACGGTGACTGTCTTCGACTGCGTCGGCACATATACCTTTCCATTCGCGACCACTGGCGGCGCAAACTTCGTGAAATCGCCAAGGGCGTCGCGGGTGTGGTTGATGTCGGAATTGTAGATTTCCTGGCTGACGTTCGACGCACGGAAGGCGCGCAACGTACCCGGATTGCGCCCGCCGCTCCTGGTGGATTGTGTGGTCACCGCCCAGACGATGCCGCTGCTCACGTCGGAGCCATTCGCCGACACGGTGGGGCCGCCGGTCATTCCAGGTTTGACCGTACTCACGGCGGCCGGAGTCGTGACGAAGCGGTTGTTCACGAAATTGTAGGCTCTGAGCGCATCCCGTCGATCCCAGACGTACAGCACGCCGTCATGCTCGCGGCCCCAGAACGCCGTGCCCAACGTCTGCGCGCAGTCTTTCTGGCCGCAGCCGTTGCTCGCCTGAAACCTCTGGAGGGGCCCACGTGTCGCGTCTTCCAGCTTCCCCATGGCGTTGCGATCGAGCAGAAAAATGACACCTTCTTTTCCGCCCGAGAACATCAGCTGTGAATGGGGAATCAAGGTCACGCCGCCTGCGCTCATGTCGATGTTTTCCAGGAACAGATACTCGTGGTTGTTTGGCGTAAACCAGTCGGCGACCTTGAGACTGGGGCCCGCCAGCTTCAGCGTGCTGCTGCCAAAATTGCCGACGCCGTCATAGGAGCCGCCAGCCGTGGACACATAGATATTGCCCAGACCGTCCGTCGCGATCCCGCGCCCGCCCTGCCAAATCCCACCTTTCCGGCCACTCGGCGTCGTCTGAAAGACCGCCAACCGTTGTGTCAGATCGCGCGCATTGAATGTTTGCAGGAAGCCTTCCTGCGACCAGTGCTGGTCGTTGGGATCGGGCACGATGTTGGCGAAGGCGACGTAAAGCACATCGTTGACCATCAGCAGGCCCGCTCGTTGGAGTGCGCCTTTCACGTTGGTGAGCGTCCCCTCCGGTCCCGCGAAGGGAAATGACAGGAGTTGCGGGGAGTTGTATTTCAAACCTCCGTTGTGGATGTCCAACGCATTCAGCCACAGGTTGTAGTCGTTGTCCTTCAACACCAGGGCGACCACATACAGCGTGCCGGTCGGCACATCGACAAACGGCGTTCCGAGAATGCCGTGATGCACCGGTCCGATCCAGCTGTCGCCGGGAGCGGGAGTGCCAAGATTGCGCGACCAGAGAGGCGCCGATTGCGCCGGATCGTCGGCGTCGAATGCGTAGACGGTATTTCCCATCGAGGCGACGAAGAGGACGTTGTGGCGTTGGCTGGCGATGTCGACGTCGGGGACGATCAACGGAAGCGCGTAGATGCTGTCGTCCACGGTCCTCGAAAACAGCTTGCCGAAATGAGTGGCGTCCACGTTGGACGGTTTGAGGATCGACTCCTGAAGGTTGGCGCCGGTACGCCCGTAGTCGTACTGCGACATCGCCACGGTGACGGGTCCGCTGACCGCCGCCGTGACGGCACTGATGACTCCGAGCCAGGATGCCAGGATTCGCATGACGCACATTCCTCGGTAACCGATCGACATGTTCTATCGGTAGTTCGTATATGGGCCGGCCTTCGACCAGTCGGTGCGGGTCAGCCCTTCGCTGTCCCAAGCCACCTGGCCATTCCGGATGGTGAGCACGGCACGCAGCCGCCGATTTCCCTGCAGCCGGCTCTCGCCGTCGTCCAGGAATCCGAAGCGTCCGGTCTCCATCTCGATGACCGCAATGTCGGCGAGCCCGCCCTCGCGAAGCGTTGCCAGTTCCGGGCGCTTGATCGCGCGGGCGGCGCGCACCGTCACCCGTTCCACCAGATCCTCGATCGTCACGCCCATGTTCAGAAACTTCGAAAGCGTCGTCATCATGTCGGCTCGGGGCAGCAGGAGGCTGGTCTTGTCCATGCCGGTCGACAGGACATCCGGAAGAAATCCCTTTCGCGCCGCGGGGACGGCGTTGCGGAACCAGAAGCCGCGCGTGCCGTGTCCCAGATCGAAGAGAACGCCGCGCTTCCGCGCGTCGATGAAAGCGGGGGACAGATTGCCTTTCGGGTCGAGCACGGGCGTCGTGAGTCCGAACGTGTGGGTGATCAGATCGCCGGGACGGACTCGGTCCAGGGCCGCGCGGTACTCGAACCCGTCTTGATCCAGGTACTCCACCAGTGCCACGCCGCCCATCAATTCGGCAGCGCGGATGCTGCGCTCGACGCCGTCAAGACCGGCGCCCCTCAAATGGGGACTGCGGACTCCGACGATCGTGTCGAGGTGATGCCGGGCGGTTTCGACGGTCTTGTCGACTTGAAGATCGGAGCGATCGGCCGCGGCCTGTCCTTCCAGCATGCCGCCGGAGACGATGTTCAAAAACGCGAGCACACGCACTCGTGAGCGATCGACGACCAGCCGCTTGAATGACTCGAAGCTCTTCCAGCCCGTGCTGCCGCCGTCGACGACGGTCGTGACGCCATGGCGGAGCGCGTTGTGATCGGGATTGACGTTGCGCCAGCTGGTAGTTGGATCGCCCTGGCGATACACGGCCTGCGAATTTACGTACGCATGAAGATCGATCAGGCCGGGCGTGACGATGTACGCGCTGGCGTCCACGGTCGCCTTGGCTTGGCGCGCCGGCAGGTTGACCGCGATGCGCGCGATCCGTTCTCCAACGATCGCGATGTCGTACCGTCCGTTTCGGCCGGTCGATGGATCGATGACGTGGCCGTTCTGCAGCAGCAAATCGTAAATCTGCGCTGGCGTTCGCCCTCCGGGGTCGGACACCGTATCCGACCCCGGGTCGGACACCGCGTCGGACCTCGGAGTCGGACCCCGGGTCGGACCCCGAGTCGGATACCGGGTCGCCGGGTCGGACCCCGGGTCGGATACCGGGTCGGACCCCAGGTCGGATACGGTATCCGACCCCGAAAACGCCCGGCCATCGCGGTCGTACACGATCTCTCCCGCCCGCACTGTGAGAACGTTAGCGATTCGGCGCGTCGCCAGGCGCTTCATCTCCCAGGCGTCGAGATAGGCGAACACACCGTCCTCGAGCGCCAGCACCGCGATGTCGGCGTCCCGGCCCTCGCCAAGCGTGCCGATCTGCGGAAAGTGATTGACGGCGCGCGCCGGCGTCACCGTGGAGCGATAGATGATCTCCTTCAGCTCCATGCCGAGCGTGAGCATCTTCGACATGCAGTTGGGCATGTCCGACTGGGTGCCCAGGATGCTCGCGCTGTGGATGTCGGTGCTGATCGTGTCGGGTGGGAAGCCAAGCTTCATCGCTCGATCCGCCACTGGCCAGAGGAAGCTTCCGGCGCCGTGCCCGAGATCGAAGAGGACGCCGCGCTGGCGCGCCTCGCGCATGAACGGCTGGATCTGCCCGGTTTTCCGGTCGAGCAGTTCGATGTGCCGATCGTTGTAGAAGTGCGTGTGCAGATCGCCCGGCCGCATCTTCTCGAGCAGCTTGGTGCGGGTATCCCGGCCCATCCAGCTCAGGATGTTGTTGTCCAGCATGACCGGGCGATTCGACAGGCGGCCGGCTTCCACCGCACGTTCGACGGAGACCCATCCCGGGCGATCGAAATGCGCGTTCTTGATGCCGACGATGAGATCGGGATACTCGAGGATCGTTTTCGCGGTGGCCTGAGGATCCATGTCCTCGACGTCCTGCTCGTCCCCACCCATTCCAAGGCCGACGATGTTGATGAAGGTGAGCACGCGGGTCTTCGCCCGGCGCAGGATCTTCTCGCGATAGTCTTCGAAATTGCGCCAGCCGGGACCTCCAGCGTCCGCTACCGTCGTCGTGCCCGCGGGCAGCGCCACATCGTCTGGGAACAGAGCGCCGCTGTAGCCGTAGACATGGCTGTGAATGTCGACGAGCCCCGGAACGACGTACAGCCCTTTCATGTCTACCGTCCGCCTGGCGGCTTGCGCAGGGATGCTCGCGGCGACCCGTGCGATCCGTCCGTTGCGGATCGCGACGTCACGGACATCGTCGACATTGTTGGCGGGATCGATCACATGGCCGCCGGTCAGGAGTAGATCGTAGGAATCCTGCTGCCCTGCGAGGGGAAGAACGATGAGAAGCGAAAGCGCGACCGCCGCGATCCAGCCGGCGCGATATTCAATCGATGGAGGCAATGCACTCGACCTGGAGCAACTGCCCGGGCCCACGGCGGAAGCCGGTGACGCCGAAGCACGTGCAGACGGGTTTTGGATCGGGAAAGCGCTCGCGGAACACATCAGCGACGCCGTCCCAGTTTCTGGCGGGGTCCACCAGCGAGACTTTGACGCGGAGGACGTTCGACATCGACGTGCCCGCCTTTTCCAGGCTCGCCTTCATCATCTCGAGCGCGTCGCCGAACTGTTCACGGACGTCGCCGGGGCCGCTGGGACGCCGCTCGGGGTACCACCCTCCGATGCCGCCGACGAAGACGAGGTTCCCCGAGCGGATGGGGCCTCCGGCGGGTTGCTTACCTGGTCGCGATGATGTCGCCTGGTTCGACGGTCTCCCGATTGATGCCGTGACGGGCGCGCCTTTCATGCGCTCATCCTAAGCCCAAGTGAGCGTCTCCGGCTACTACGCAGGCCGCAGAGTGTCTTCCTGGGCTTCGCGGTCCACCATGTTGATCACGCCGCCTTCGCCGAACCGGTTGGCTGACGTGTTCACTTCATCGAGCGCGTAATTGAACTTCCACTCGCGCGCGACAACCTTGTCCGCGTACTCCCGCAGATGGATGAAGTACGCCAGATAGCTGACGGTCTGTGGAATCGCGGCTGGCAGCCGGGTCAAGGTGCCGACGATCATCCGGCAGAAGAACATGAATCGTGACGGGCGCGACATGTACCATCGCAGGATCAGCAGCGTCTGGATGAGCATGAACGGCCGCCACCTGCCGAGCGGTTGTTGCAGCCATCTCCGCCCTGGCACCGACCGCCACGCCTTCACGTTGGCAAGCCACCGGTCGCCGATCGCGTCGAACGTATACAAACGGGTGAACAAATTGCGGTAGCCGTTGACCAACTCGTCGTACGACATGCAGATCGGCTCGATGTTGGTGAACGAGAGCGTATTGTTTCCCTGGGTGGGGCTCCGGAGACGGCCCGTCCGTTCGAGGCGCTCGTACAACGGCGTGCGCGGAATCGCCTGCAGCAATCCAAGCATCACGATCGGGATGCCCGCTTCCTGCAGGAAGACATACTGGTCTTCGAAGATCGCCGCATCGTCGGTGTCGAACCCGATGATCATGCCCGCCACAGTGACCATGCCGTAGCTCTGGATCGCTTTGATCGCCGAGACCAGATCGGTCGCGACGTTTTGCATCTTCAGGGTTTCTCGCAGCCCGGCTTTTCGCGGTGTTTCTACACCGAGGAACATTTCCGTGATGTTCGCCTGACGGCAGAGCTCGAGCAGTTCCGGATCGCGTACCGCGTCAACCGACATCTCGGCATACAGGCTGATCGGCACGGCGCGGGCGCGATTCCAGTCGGCGACCGCGCGCAGCATCTGTCTGCAGTACGCACGGTCGCCCACCAGGTTGTCGTCCGCCAACGTCACGAAATCGACGCCGCGGTCGGCCCACTGTTGGAGTTCCGCAATCACGTGAGCCACCGGCTTCGCGCGCACCTTCCGCCCGTAGGTGACGATGATGTCGCAGAATTCACACTTGAACGGGCATCCCCGCGTCGTCTGCACGCAGCCGAGCCGGTAGTGGTCCACTTTCAGCAGCTCGATGCGTGGCGCCGGGCTGTCTCGCATGTCGATCTTGTCGGCCTGCACGTAATGGCTGCGATGCGTGCCCTGGCACCATTCAGCGAGGAACTGCTTCCAGGTGTACTCGCCTTCGCCTTCGAACAGGACGTCACAGTGCGGCCGGCACCGCTCGGGGAGGACGTTGCAGATCGGGCCGCCCATGCAGACGAGCCTGCCGCGCCGCCTGAACGCATCCGCCACCTCGAAGAGGCGCGCCTCCTGGATAGCCATCGCGGACAGCGCGACCACATCGCATTCCGCGTCGAAGTCAATTGCTTCGATGTTCTCGTCGACGATCTCGACATCGAATTCGGGCGGCGTCAACGCCGCGAGGATGGCGAGGCCGAGCGGCGGCATCACGGCCGTGAAACCGCCGATCTGCCTGATGTACCCGAAGCTCCAGAACGACACCGGGAAGCGCGGATACACCAGCAGAATCTTCTTGCGTGGCGAGGCTGGCATCAGGCTCCAGTGTCCCTCTTCCGTCCTTTGAACATCGAAACGGCTTCTGTGGTGACTTTATACCGCCTTGGAGGTGGGAGCTCGTCAAAGAAGGGTTTCGAGGAAGGTCACGCGACTTCGCCGACGAAGGTCAGGGGTTCGGAGGCTTTTGCGGGTTCTACGGTAGTCCCGCGTCCTTGATCCGTTGGAACGCCACCAGCGACGCGCGCTCCGCGCTCTCGACGCTGCCCATCGCCGCGCGGTTCGTCCTGAACCGCGCCTCCGCCTGAAGGCGCCAGCTGGCATCAGTGGCCCCCTCGGGCGCCCGCTCGGGCATGCCGCGCGTCTTTCGCAACGCCTCGGCGTGGGCGCGCCAGGCCGCGCAGCGCAGGCGCAAATACTCTCTCGCGTCCGCCACGATGGGTTGATGCTCGGGCGGCACGTTGGTGAGCATCTTCAGACGTGCGTCCACCGCCTGCAGCTCGGGGACAATCGTGCGCTCGGCGAGCTGTGCGAGCCCGTCGGCGGACAGACGCCCCTTTCGGAACGCATCGGATCCACTCTGATAGGCGGCCGCGGTCCGCTCTTCAATCGCGAGCACGCGCGCGATTTCCGGCTTCACGTCCGCGATATTTCTCAGCGTGATCCCGCAGCTCAGCACGACGACCGCAGCCACCGCGCTCGCGTATCCGATCAGGCGCCTCGTCGGTTCCTGTTCGCCGGCGCGCCGGGCGAGAACCAGACCGTACAGCAGGCCGACGAGCAGGCCGGTGAATTCCGGCGCGCCCGCGAATCCGGCGAACAGGCTGTAGAGGAAAAACACGGCGGCAACCACACCAACGCGTTTCATCGCCACCAGTGGCACGGTCGTTGTCGGTTCGGCTGAAACCGGTCCTCGCGTTTCCGCCGCCGCACTCCACGTCTCAGTTGCCTGACCCCACGCGTCAGATGCCGGATCCCATGCGGCGATCGACGGGCCGGGCGCGTCGGACGCCGCTTGCCATGTTTCAGCAACCGGAGCGGCCAGCGCCGGACTCCACGTCTCAACAGCCGGTCCGGGGGTGTCATCAGCCAGACCCCACGACGCGTCCAGAGGAGGGAGTCCGTCTTCCATCGTGGCCTGAAGCTTCGGTGGACCGGCGTGGTCCTGGCGAAGGTGGTCGGCCGGAGCTGCGGCCGCTGTACTCGAGCCGTCCAACGGTGGCCGGTCAAGTTGCAGCAGCGTGTTCTGAAAATAGGGTGCGGCTTCCGCGTTCGGCAGGGGCACGCTCGTCTCGTCAGCCACGTGCGTCCGCCACGTGCCACGCCATTCGTGGAACGTCTGCCAGATCAGCAGTGCGATCAGCAGACCGTAGAGGCCGAAGACCGCGCCCGACGTGCCAACCGTTACCGCGAGCGGACGCGAGGACAGGTTGACCAATCCCGTGAAGATGCCGGCGGATAGATAAACCGCGATGATCGTGAGCCGGCCGACGACGCGCTCGAGAATGCGCCCGACCTGAATCAGGGCCGCGAGGTTGAGGACGAGATGCAGCGTGCTGGAGTAGACGAACGTCGACGTCACCAGCCGCCACCATCCGCCGTTCGTGGTCAGCGTCCCGAGGCTCGCGCCCCAACCGACCAGCATCGCCGGCTCGCTCGTCGCGGTGGACGCGAACCGCATCGCGAGGAACAGTTGCGCGCTGATGAGGACGATCGCTGGTATCACGATCAGGTGTAACGTCCGGGCTCGAAGTGCGTCACGGAACGCCTCGTACTCGGGCCCTGGTTCGGTGACCACGATCCTCAGGTGCTGGAAATACTCGAGCGCGATCGCGAAGACATGTTCGCGCTGTTCCGCCGATGTCACGCGGTACGCCACGAAGCCGACGACCGCGAGCAGCATGAGTATGAAAGTCACGGAGAGTGCAAAGGTCAAAACGTATGCCACAACCCGTGGTGATTTGCGCCACTTTCCGCGGATCGCGGGCGGATCGGCAGCCCGCACTGACGCTTTTGATAGTCGCCCGCCGCTTCACGTCAGGACGCGTCATGATAGCTGCGAGCCGAAAGCTGACAGCTGATGTCTGAGTTACACGTGATATTCGGCGCCGGCCAGGTGGGCTTGCCGCTCGCCCGGCGCCTCATGGACTCGGGTTTACGCGTGCGAATCGCCAAACGATCGTCGACGCCCGTCCCGGCGGGATGCGAGATCGTGCTCGGCGACGCCGCGGATCCGGTGTTCTGCACCGAGGCGGCGCGCGGCGCGGCGACCGTCTACCACTGCATGAATCCACCGTACAGCACCCGCACCTGGGCGGAGCTGGTGCCGCGGTACATGGAGAACCTGCTCACGGCGTCGGCCAGGGCTGCTGCTCGCTTCGTCGTGCTGGACAACCTGTACATGCTCGGCCGGCCGGGCGGGCGCGCGTTCGACGAAGACACGCCGATGAATCCGTGCAGCCGCAAAGGGGAAATTCGCGCGCGAGCCGCCGAGCGTCTGTTCGCCGCGCACCGTCAGGGCGACGTCGTGGCGACCGCCGGTCGCGCGTCGGATTTCTACGGTCCCGGCGGCACGCTCACCGGCCTTGGCGATTTTTTCTGGCCCCGTGTTCTGTCGGGCAAGACCGCGTACGTCCCGTACCCGCTCGATGCGATTCACACCTATCACTACATCCCTGACGTCGCCGCCGGTCTGGCGACGCTCGGTTGCGCCGGGCCGGAAGCGTACGGGCATCCGTGGATGCTGCCCTGCGCGCCGGCTGGCACATTCCGGGAACTGGTGGGACGACTGGCGAGCACGATGCAACGCGACATCAAGGTCGCCGAGGTCCCGCGCTGGATCGTGAAAGCGGCCGCGCTCGTGATGCCGCTGATGCGCGAGCTGGACGAGATGCAGTATCAATGGGAGGAGCCATTCGTCGTCGACGATCGGCGTTTCCGAGAGCGATTTCACCAGCTTCCCGAAGACGTCGATCGGGCCGCCGTCAGCACCGTGGCGTGGGCGAGGGATCACTACACGCGAAACCGGCAGGAGAAGAAATAGGCCAGCGCCGGACCGGCGCTGGCCCGTTGCGAGCGTGATTATTGGGAACCCGCAGCGTTGAGCGCGGTGACGTGCTGCTGATACGCCTTCGTCCAGTCCTTCCGGAACGCGTCCTGGGCGTCTTTCAGCGACATCTTGCCGGCGCAGACCATGTCGTGAAGCTTCAGGCCGAGAGCCTGCTTCGCGCCGAACGTGAAAGACCCGTTGCCGCGAAACGGCCACAGGTTATCAGGATCGTTGCTGCCGCCGAGCGCGACCGGCACCAGGTGATCCAACTCGCCCGAGAATTGTTCCGGCCGGACGCCGTACCGCTCGAGCGCCTCGTTGCGCTGCCAGTTGGCGACCGGTTTCTGCGACGTCGCGAAGTCGGCCGCACACAACTGCTCCATCTTTACTTTCGCGGTGGCGCCAGGGGTTTTGTAGCTCGGGAGCTGCGCGGTCGCGATTGACGGCGCAGCAAGTAGCCCAGCCACGAGACATCCGTACACAAACGGTCGCTTTCCGATCATCCGTAGGCCTCCGAATTAGCGATGGGTTTCAAAACGCGTTGACGAATGACAACTACGTCATCGCGCGCGCTCGCTACGCACGCTGTCGTCGATACGTAGCAATCGGCGCACCGATGTCCTGGTTTCCCTCTCTTTCCCGTTTCTGCCAGTTGACGCCGGGCTCACGCGTCGGCCCCGATCGCCCTCACGGTCGAACCCGCGGACAGCGGCAAGCAGCAAACGGCCGGCCGGTTCCGCATAGCGTTCAACGGACGGCCAGACCATGATATGAGTGGAGTGCGGTGCCTGCCTGCGGCTGTGAGATGAGTGCGTATGATCCGGGTCCTCCCTTCTGGAATCCTCGTCGCGTGCGCACTGGCGGGTCTGAGCGCGGCTGCGCAGCAACCCACCTTCCGCAGCACCGCCGACAACGTCCGCGTCTTCACGACAGTGACTGATCGCGACGGCCGGCTCGTCACGACGCTCGAGCAGAAAGACTTCGAGATTCGCGACGACCACAAGCCTCAGCCGATCACGCTGTTCGACAACGCCCCGCAGCCGATTCGGCTCATCGTGCTGCTCGACGTCTCTGGCAGCATGGAGGGCAATCTGCAGCTGCTGCGCGAGGGCTGCGAAGAGCTATTCAAGCGGTTGCGCGCCGACGACGGCATACGCGTCGGGACATTCGGACATGACGTCAGCATCAGTCCGGCCTTCACCCGCGATCCCGGGGAGCTTCGTGCCTCGCTGCCTCGCGCGATTGCTCCCGATGCGCCGACGCCGCTGTGGCGGGCCGTGGACGAGGGGCTCGAGGTGTTCAAGAGCCGCAGCGAGGACGATGGCCGTCCGGTCATTCTGGTGTTGAGCGACGGCAAGGACAGCGGACCAACCGGCTTCCGTCAGAAGTTCGTCAGCCAGGTCGAGGTGATCGAGCATGCGCGCCTACAGGGCGTGATGATCTATGCGATAGGGATGCGCAGTCGCGGGCAGCGGCCGCAGATGCCCGGCCTCGGCACGCGAGGGCTGCAGGAGGCGCTGATGGCGGACTGGCCGGACCCTGGTCTCGCGCGCGTGGCCGAGGAAACGGGCGGCGGCTATCTGGAGATTCGCTTCGGTCAGGATCTCGGCGCCGCGTTCGCGCAGGTCGCCGACGAGCTGCACAGTCAGTATCTACTCGGTTTCGCGCCGCCCAAGCGCGACGGTAAGGTCCATGACATCGAGGTCCGCACCGCGGTGAAGGGCCTCAAGCCGCGCGCGCGCAAGAGTTACGTCGCTCCGAAAGAGCGTGGTTGAGCGGCGCGGCCCCCTATTGATCCTTCGGCTCGTCGGGCATACGTTTAGCGATCACTCGAGAGGGGATTGCGATGACGACGATGAGGCGGAGGGAATGGTTGCATGCCGCCGCCGCCACGGCTGGCGGCGCTGTGCTCGTGGCGGCTCGCCCGTGGCCCGCGGACGCAGGTCAGGCGAAAACACCTGCCGCGCCGAAACCCGGGTATCCAACCCGTCCGGCCGGCTCGATCGAGATCCTCTTCAAGGCCCCGGGCCAGTCGGCCAACGGGATGCAATGCACCGACGAAGGCATCTGGACGATCGACGTGGCCGGCAGCCGTACCAGCACGCCAGGCCGATGCAAGGTGTACCTATCCAGTTACGAGGGAAAATTGCTGCGCGAGCTCGCGCCGGAGGGCACGGGACCGAGCGGCATCGGTGTGGACACCGACAACAAGACAATCTGGATCGGCTCGACCTACAGCCGCGAGATCATCCGCGCGGACGCCAAGACCGGCGAGACGATCGAAAAACACTTCACGCCCGGAGCAGGTGTTATCTATCGGATGACCACGGACGTGCCGCCGCGTCCGGACACCTACGGCCGATCGGTGCGTCCTCCTGCGACGAACCGGCCAGGGCAAGCCGCCGGGCCGGCGGCGGCAGCGGCGCCGCAGGGTGGCCGAGCAGCCATAGACCCGGCGGATGGACTGGGAGTCGGACGGGGCGGCGCCGTCCCCGGTAATCCCGGTCCGCCTGCGCCAGGTACTGGCGCGCACGGGATCCAGACCCAGGCTGGCAAGCTCTGGATGGCCGTACCGCCGGCTCGAATGATCTACCGGATCGATCCGAAGACCTGGATGGTCGAGTACATGTTTCCAACCGTTGGCTATCGCCCGCACGGCGTCGGGATCGAGACGCCGGACGCGCGCTACCTCTGGGAGTCCGACACCAATATGGGTGGGTTCTTCAGGCGCGACATGGTCACCGGCGAGGTCGTCGACTCCATTCAATTGCCGGAGGGCAGTCCGTTTCCGCACGGCATGTCAGTGTGGAAGGGCTACATCTACTGGACCGACGACATCGGCGGCGGCATGGCGCCGGTGTGCCGCACAAAGATCTAAGGTTCTAAGGTTCTAAGGTTCTAAGGTTCTAGAGTTCTAGGTTCGAATAGTAGAACTCTGGAGCCCTTGAGTGCGCGGGTGTGAAATGACGATCATGCGAAACGGATTTCTTGGCTCGATTCTGGCGCTGGGTGTGGCAGGGATGGCGCTCGGGCAAACTGACCAGGCGCTGGCCCGACAGCGCGCCAAGATCGACGCGCTTGACGCTCGCATCATCGCGCTGCTGAACGAACGCGCCCGCGTTGTCCAGGAGGTCGGCCGCATCAAGCAGCAGGCCGGTCTTGCGGTTGTCGATCCAAAGCGCGCCGAGGAAGTACTGCAGCGGATCGCGTCGAAAAACCGCGGCCCGCTGCCGAATGAGAATCTGCGCCGCGTCTACGAGCGGAT
>Ga0105248_10003900_pt1 | contig 16492 bp, 18 predicted proteins | sample KBSS34metaG_FD_81524 | JGI IMG/M metagenome (GOLD analysis project Ga0105248, IMG submission 81524) | Switchgrass rhizosphere microbial communities from Kellogg Biological Station, Michigan, USA - KBS S3-4 metaG | ecosystem: Host-associated > Plants > Roots > Rhizosphere > Soil | place... | reverse complement strand
TACCGCGTTCGTCGGGACTGCAGAAGGCAATCGCAATGCCTCCGGCCCCAGCGCGAGCGGTTCGCCCGATGCGGTGGACATATTGTTCCGGAACATCAGGAAGGTCGAAATTTACGACGTGGCTGACGCCCGGGATGTCGATCCCGCGCGCCGCGATGTCGGTGGCGACCAGTACAGGCATGTCACCGCTCTTGAATGCCGCGATGGCGCGCTCGCGCTGCGCCTGGCTCTTGTTGCCGTGGATCGCGCCGGCGGCGATTCCGGCGGCGTCGAGCTGACGTACGATCTTGTCGGCGCCATGCTTTGTCCGGCTGAACACCAGCGCGCGTTCGACGGAGCTGGATTTCAGGACCATCGCGAGCAGAGCGGCCTTTTCCGTCTGATTGACCATCGTCACGCTTTGTTCGATGCGCTCGACGGTGGTCGCCGCGGGCGTCACCGATACTTCGGCCGGATTGGTCAGATAGCGGTCGGCCAGTTCCTTGATCGCCCTTGGCATGGTCGCCGAGAAGAACAGGGTCTGGCGCTTCTGCGGGACGAGAGCGACGATTCGCCTGAGCGCATGGATGAAACCAAGATCGAGCATCTGGTCGGCCTCGTCGAGAACGAGGATCTCGAGCTCACGGAGGCTCAGCGCGCGCTGGTCGACGAGATCGAGCAGCCGGCCCGGCGTCGCGACCAGTACGTCGAGACCGCGCGCAACCGTGCGTACGCTCTTGGAATTGGGTACGCCGCCGAAAATTACGCCGACGGAAAGATGCATGAACTTACCGTATGCCTGTGCGCTCGCGGCAATCTGCGCGGCGAGTTCGCGGGTCGGTGCGAGCACCAGCATCCGGATCTGGCCGGGACGCGGCAGGCGTTGCGCGGCAGCCAGTCGGTCGAGCGAGGGCAGCATGAAGGCCGCGGTCTTACCGGTGCCTGTCTGGGCGATCCCCAGCAAATCGCGGCCGGTGAGAACTGTTGGGATGGCCTGGCGCTGGATCGGCGTAGCCTGCGAATAATCTTTCGCGGCAAGCGCATCGAGCAGGGGCTTGGACAGCCCCAGTGAAATGAATGACATTGAATTTATTCCAATATTTTGCGCGCGGCCTGCGCTTCAGTGCGCGGGTCGCGAGCGGGGTCGAAAAGCGCCCCGCGTGAATAGGAGAGCATCAAAATCGAGGCGCGGGCCGACTTCAAAGCCGTTCACGCCGCTTGGAAAAGCGCCTCGTGCTGCAGTGCAATATAATGGGAGAAGTTAAAAAGTCCACTTGCCTCACGCAGCGGTGATTTGCCCCGGTTGAACATGGAGCCGGGACGCCTGCCCGATGCCATCGAACAACGTCGCCTCCGTTGCGGTCATCCATACCTGGCCGCGGCCCTCGAGCCTCGCGAATAAGGCGGCGCGGCGTTTCGGGTCCAGATGGGCGGCGACTTCGTCCAGCAAGAGGATCGGCAGCTCTCCGCGCCGATCAGCCACGAGATCGGCGTGAGCGAGAACAAGGCCCAGCAGGAGGGCCTTTTGTTCGCCGGTGGACGATTGGCTCGCCGGCATCCCCTTGGCCCCGTGAAACACGGCGAGGTCTTGCCGATGCGGGCCTTCGGTGACCCTCCCAGCGGCCGCGTCGCGAGCACGGTTCGATCTCAGCGATGTCGCCAGATCCCCCAACCAGCCCTCGAGCGCGATTTCGACCCGCGCAAACTCGTCATTCGGAACAGCATCGAGTTGCCCGCTTAAAGCGGCGACGGCGCGCGCCCTGGCCTCAGCGATCGCCAAGCCATGCTCCGTCATCGCCAATTCGAGCGACTCGAGCCAAGTCTCATCCCATTGCGCTTCCGCAAGCAGCTTGTTTCGAGCGCGCATCGCTGCATCGTACCGCGTTGCATGATGGGCATGACTTGGTTCCAGGGCGAGCACCAGCCGGTCTAGAAAGCGCCTTCGCTCTCCGGCGCTGCCGGTGAACAGCCGGTCCATTGCCGGAGTCAGCCAGAGTACCGAGAGCCATTCACCGAGCGAGTTCACCGATGCAGGCGCGCCGTTGATCCGCACCTGCCGCCGTTCCGGTGAGTTGGCCAGCGTTCCGGTCCCGATGTCCATCTCCGCGACCTTGGCCGCAGCCGCCCATGCGGCTCCGCCGCCCCGCCGCGCCATTTCGGACAGGGCCGCTCCGCGGAGCCCGCGCCCGGGGGTCAGCATCGAGACGGCTTCGAGGAGATTGGTCTTGCCCGCTCCATTTTCACCGAACAGCAAGACGAAGCCGGGTCCCGGCTCGATCGTGGCCGAGCCGTAGGAGCGGAATTCTGTGAGCGTGAGGCGACTGACGGGCACGCCCGTGCTGTAGCCTATTGTTCGCGCCGGTCGATCACTTCGAAATGAGCAGCGCGATCGTCGAAGCTGTTGAGCACGGCGCGGGCCTCCAAGGGCACATGGCTGACCGTATAATCCTCTCCAATGAACGCAATGATCGAATCGAGGCTGTCGAACCACATCAGGGTCTGGAATTCGATTTCACCGCCGAGATCACGCTTCATCAGGTCGATGTGCCGAAAACCCGGGATCTTTCGCGCCTCGATGCCCGGGATCACTTCCGTGCGAACGATACGCTCATACGAATCCGCGTCCTCCGGCGTGGTCCAGCCTCGCCAGAGACGGCAGATCATCAGACGCGCATCGGCATCAGGACGTAGAGCGCGTTCGACTTGTCATTCTCGCGAAGCAGCGTCGGAGCAGCAGCGTCTGCCAGGTGGACCTCGACGGTGTCGCCGTCGATCTCGCCCAGGATGTCGAGCAAGTACCGCGCGTTGAAGCCGATCTCGAGCCCGTCATAGCCATAGTCTGCGGGGATCTCTTCGGTGGCGACGCCATTTTCCGGCGACGTCACCGACAAGGTGACCTTGTCGCGATCGACACTCATCTTGACCGCGCGGGTTTTCTCGCTGGCGATGGTCGAGACGCGGTCGACACCGGCCGAGAAGCTCTTGGGATCGAGCTTCAGAAGCTTGTCGTTCGCGGTCGGGATCACCCGGTTGTAATCAGGGAAGGTGCCGTCGATCAGCTTGCTGGTGAGAATCGCGCTACCGAGGCCGAAGCGGATCTTGGTCGGCGACAGCGAGATTTCGACCGTGCCCTCGAGCTCTTCCAGCAAACGGTACAGTTCGGCCACGGCTTTGCGCGGAATGATGACGTCGGGCATTCCTTCGGCACCATCAGGCCTTGCGACCGTGATTCGAGCCAGCCGGTGGCCGTCGGTGGCCGCGGCGCGCATCTGGTCATCGACCACGTGCAGGAAGATGCCCATCAGATAGTAGCGCGTTTCCTCGCTGGAGATGGCAAAGCGCGTCTTCTCGATGACCTGGCGAAGGGTCGCGGCCGGCAACTCGAAACGCGTGGGAAGCTCGCCCTCCGCAATCACCGGGAAATCGTCGCGCGGAAGCGTCGAAAGATTGAAGCGCGACCGACCCGCAACGACCTGCATCTTGCCTTCGGCCGCGGTGAGCTCGACCTGGCTACCCTCCGGCAGCTTCCGCACGATGTCGAAAAAGGTGTGCGCCGATACGGTCGTTGCGCCCGGCTGGCTGACGTTGGCCGGCACCGTCTCATCAACCTGGAGGTCGAGGTCCGTCGCCATCAGCCGCAAAGATCCTTCCTCGCGAGCCTCAATCAGGACGTTAGACAGGATTGGGATCGTATTCCTGCGTTCCACCACCGATTGGACGTGGCCCAGGCTTTTCAGAAGGGTCGCCCGTTCAATCGTCGCTTTCATCTCGCCGAAACCTCCGCCGCGTATCGGCAATGGTTATAGCGAGCCGATTGCCGCGCGGAAGTGGGATGATGCGCAAAGCTTCATCTGGGGTGACGAAGCTCGCGTGGCCGCAAGATGTAGCGGGTTACTTGCCCTTTTTCTGGCCGACAGCCGGTCCGGCCGCGGCTTTACCGGGCATCAGCAACGCATCGACGTGGTGGACAACACCATTCGTGTACTGCTCGTCGCCTTCCGTGATTGTCGCCTTATGACCACCGGAGTCGGTGAGGACGATCTTGCCGCCATCCTTCGTCGCAGTGAGCAGCCCGCCGCCCGCCGTCGCAAGGATGCCCTTGCCCTTGCCGCGGTCGATGAGCTTGTCGATGTCGGCCGTCATCACAGTACCTTGCAGAATGAGGTTGGTGAGCATTCCAGTCATCTGCGCGCGATTTTCGGGCTTGGGATCGAACGTGCCGGCCGGAGCAGAATCAAATGCCGAATCGTCGGGCACGAACACGGTGTACGGCCCCGGGCCCGCTAGGGTCTGGTTTAGCCCGGCGGTCTTGGCCGCAGTCATGAAGCGACTGCCCGGAGCAAGGCCTGCAGCGATCGTTTTCGTGCCGGCGACCTTCTGTGCTTTCTTGGTTTGTGCCTCCGGCGCACCTCCGGCAGCTTTGCCATTGTCCTTATTGCACGCGCCGAGCGCGAGCAGCGCGGCGGCTCCAAGGCCGAGGGCAAGCGCATGGCTTTTCATGCGATCCTCCTTATCGGTTTGGACAAGAAATGGCCCGGGTGGGGATTGGGTTCCGACAGCCGGGCCATTTGTAACGCTTACGTCAGGAGCGAAGCGACGATCGCGGTCACGAGCTGAGTCGCCGGGTCGACCTGGTAAATGTAGCCGTTGCTGTACCGATACCAGGCAGTCGGCGTGTCGTAGTAGGTCGCGCGATAGTCATAGGGCACATTGTAGACGTCATAGCCCATAGGCAGCGGCTGGCCGATCGTGAAACCCGGCGAGAGCAAGGCTGCCACCGACGTGATCATGCTGCTGCGTGTGTCGTACTGATAGATCGCTCCCGGCGAGTACCAATATCCGTAATCCGGCGTGTCATAGTACATCGACCGATACTGCGTGGGCACGTTGTAGTAGCTGTAGGCCGACGGCAGGATCTGTCCGACGCCATAGCCGCCCGCATACATCGGGATGACGTTCTCGACGAAGCCATCGTTGCAGTCGACCTGGTAGACGACGCCCTCGTAATAGCGGTTACAGACGTCACCATAGTCCGGGTAGAAACTGTTGAACCCGTAATAAGCAGGCACGTAACTGTTCATGTACGACGCCGGCAAATACTGGCCCGGCAGGAATCCGCCCGCCATCAGGGGGATCAGTGCATCGATCAGGCTGCTGGTGCGATCGACCTGGTACAGATATCCGTCGCCGTACCGGAAATAATAGTCCGGCGTGTCCGGATAGAGATACTGGATCGTCGCCGGCAGCGGGCTCAGCGCCGCGAAATTCGCGACCTGCGCTACCGGAACGCCGACGAACTGTTCGACCTGCGGCACCGGAAGAACCTGAACGTTGTTCGCATAGGCCAGCGACCGGTATGACCCTGCGTTCCAATTCTGCGCTGCTTCACGATTGGCGAACCTCGCCGCCTTGCCATTCAGACGATCGCCATTGAACTGATTGACGAAAGCTTGGTGGCGCTCGAACCCGCGACCCTTCTGACCTTCAAAGTTGCGCGCCTGCTGCCGTTCAAACCCACGGCCGTTCTGACGCTCGAGGTTGCGCGCCTGCTGGCCTTCAAAGCCTCGGCCACGCTGCCGGTCACCGTTGCGAGCCTGTTGACGCTCGAACCCGCGACCGTGCTGGCGTTCGACGTTGCGGGCCTGCTGGCGCTCGAAGCCTCGCGACTGCTGGCGCTCGAATCCGCGACCCTGCTGGCGCTCCGCCCGCATTTGCGGAGCTGCGCCGCCGCCGTGACCGTGTCCGTGGCCGCCTCCGCCACCGAAGAAGGCCTGGGCCTGGCCGCCGCCTCCGCCGCGACCATGACCGCCGCCCCCGCCGAAAAAGGCTTGCGGAGCCTGGCCACCGCCGCCGCCATGACCATGGCCTCCGCCCCCGCCACCTGGAACAAATGCAGGCGCTCCCCCGCCTCCGCCGCCGTGGCCTCCACCACCGCCGCCATGGCCGTGACCACCTCCACCACCCTGAGGTGCGAAAGCAGCGCCTCCGCCGCCACCATTGCCGTGGCCTCCGCCACCGCCGTGGCCGCCCTTGTCCGCGTATGCCGGGGCGGCGATCGCCAGCGCGGCGACACCGGCTGCGAGAAGCACCCTGGTCAACATCGCAAAATCTCCTCTCGAACGGCAATAACGGCCCGTTCGCTGCACCGTTCCAACGCCTAAACGGATGGAACCTGCGCTTTAGCGCATTAGGCTGAACCTCAAATGTCGAGATTATTCAGACACTTGACCTATTGGTCATCGACCCAGGCAGATCTCAGTGGCTTTGCCGCGAGAAGCAGCAGCAAGGCCGCGAGGAGGTAAAAAGCGCAACAGCTGGCGGCCGCGTAGCGCAGAGCATCAGTGCCAAAGCTGCTCTTCAGCCGGTCCGAAATGCTGCCAATCAGCAACGGGCCGACACCGAGGCCGATGAGATTGTTGATCAGCAAGAAGCTCGCCGAAGCAGTGGCCCTCATTCGCGCCGGAACGAGGTGTTGAACCGCCGTTACAATGGGCCCGAGCCACAGGATATTGAGTCCGTTTGGAATGAGCAGCAGGATCCAGGCCAGCCCCAGGTTTGGCGCAAAGAAGCCGGCAACAAAGGTCGGCGCGGTAATCAACCAAGCAATCGCAGGCAGCCACGCATACCAGCGCCGGTCCCCACGGCCGAGACGATCCGCAAACCAGCCTCCCGCGAACACGCCCGCGCAGCCGCCGATGATCACCAGCGTCGCCATGAAATTGCCTGCTTCAAGAAGATCGAGGTCAAAGCTCCGCATCAGGATCGACGGAGTCCACAGCGCCAATCCGTAGCCGCAAAGTGAGCTTGCGGAGGCGCCGAATGCCAGCAGCCAAAACGCGGGCTTCCTGGCGAGCATTGGAAAGACGCTTCCCAACGGCGCCGAAGCGCTAATCGGCAGCGTGCGTGGTGCATCCTTGACGACCCAGCGCAGAATCGGCGCGAGGAGGACCCCGGCAACTCCCATGATGATGAAAGCTGCTCGCCAGCCGAACCAGGCCGCGAGATGCGCCCCGATGAATGCTCCTCCTCCGAGGCCGATAGGGATTCCCAACGAGAAAACTGCGAGAGCCCGGGCGCGGCGCTCGGTGGGAAAGTAATCGGCGATCAGAGCATAGGACGGCGCGACGCCTCCAGCTTCGCCGACGCCAACTCCGACGCGGTAGAGAAAGAGCTGCCAAAATCCCGTCGCCGTTCCGCAGAGCGCCGTGAACCCGCTCCAGACCGCGAGGGCCGCCGCGATCACGGCGCTCCTGCTGGTCCGGTCCGCAAGAAGGGCGAGTGGAATCCCCAGGAGCGAATAAAGCAGCGCGAAGGCGGTACCTCCCAAAGCTCCGAACTGCGCGTCGGTGAGGTGCAGGCTCGCCTTGATGGGCGTGGCAAGAATGCCGAGGATCTGCCGGTCAAGGAAATTGAAGATGTAGGCAAGGAGGAGAACTGCAAGAACGAGCGATGCTCGCCGTTGCGGTATCGAATCCGAATCGCTCACCCCAGCCCCCCCAACAACTGAATCAGACGATCAACGTCGGCTTCGTCCTGATAGATGCCGAAGCCTATCCTCAGAACCTCGCCGCGAACGTCGGTGATGCAGTTCCTGGCCTTCAACTCCGCGTACCAGTGTTGCGCCAGCGGGCTTCGAAAGGCGAGGAATCGCGCATGGGGTCCGCCATCGAGCGGATTGAGAAGCTCGGCATCGCCGAGCGGCGTACGGCCAATCGAGGCGAGAAGCCGTTGCTGAAGAGCCGCGCAATAGGTCGAAATGCGTGCAGTCGTGAGGCTGTTTTCGTGCAACATTCTGCGCACTGCCGTGAAACGGTAGAGCGCCGACGGATCGAATGTCGCCCCGAGGAAGCGGCTGGCGTCCTTGGCATAGCCGACGCTTCCCGGCGGCAGAGTGAGGTCCTCGAACTCGGCGAACCAACCGGTGATCCTCGGCCGATCGCCGAAGCCGCTCGGAGCGTGCATGAAGGCGCAGCCCTCGCCCGCCATCGCATATTTGTATCCGCCCCCGACATAGAAGGCGGTCTCAGCCGCCCGTTCGCCAAAGGGACGATCGATGGCCATGAAGGCGTGATAGCCGTCGATCACGACCCATGGCCCGCCGGTCCGGCCGAGCGCTGCGAGGTCTTCCACCTTCTCGAAGAAGCGCCCGCTGCCGAACAACAGCTGGCTGACGAAGATGAAGTCGTGATTTCCGGATTGGGCGGCGGCGAGGAAGCGTTCGGAGAACGACTCGAACGGCTCGGTCGGTACGCGCTGGACCAAGGCGGCGCCGGCTTCCTCCCAGCGCGCGAGCTGGCGGCGTGCGCTGTGGAATTCTCCGTCGCTGGTCAAAACCCTTATCGGCCAGCGCTCCGACGCGGCAGCGAATAGCCGCACGAGCAAATCGTGCGTGTTGGGTGCGAACACGATTGCGCCGGGCTGGTTGGTCCCGAGTTCGGACGCGACCTCCGCCTGAGCGGTCGGCCAGACCTCGTCCATCACCTTGTCCCATTTGCGGTCCGCCAGGCGGGCGGCGTCGTTCCATGCCTGACAATGACCCTCGAAGCTGGCGTCCGGCCAGAGATGATGGCTGTGCGCCGCGAAGTGCAGCCGCTCGGGATCGGCGCCGAGGCTCCGACCGAACAGTGGCTTGAAACTCAAAGATCGGTCCTCAGGGCCCAAAGCTCGGGGAATACGCGCTTCTCAAGCGTCTTGCGGAGGTAAGGCGCACCAGCGGACCCGCCCGTTCCCTGCTTATTGCCGATGATCCGCTCGACTGTGAGCACATGCTTGTGCCGCCAGGCAGCCAGCGCATCATCGATGTCGACCAGCTTCTCGGCCAGTTCGTAGAGGTCGAACCATTTCTCGGCATCGCGATAGACCTGTAGCCAGGCCTTCGCGATAGCATCGACCGATTTGTCGCCGAGATCGAAGCCGGCGCGTTCGAGCGCATCATGCGCTGCCTCGCGCAGGCTCGGCTCGTTCAGTGCCGCCTCAAGCGCGGCTCTCTGCGGACTCCCCTCGTCATAGTGGCTGACGAAGCTAGGCTCCTTGAGACCAAGGCGGAACTCGATTTCGCGGAACTGCTCCGATTGGAAGCCGGAGGAGGTGCCGAGCACGTCCCGGAACTTCAGATAATCGACCGGAGTCAAGGTCGAGAGCACGTCCCAGGACAAGGTCATCACGGCCTGGATTCGGCTGATCCGCGCCATCGCCTTGTACGCTTCGGCGAAGCGATCGTCCTGGACGAGCGAGATCGCGAGGCGGAGCTCGTGCAGCAGCTCCTTCATCCACAGCTCCTTCGTCTGGTGGATGACAATGAAAAGCATTTCGTCGTGGAGATCCGACAGCGGCTGCTGTGCCGACAGGAGCTGGTCGAGCTTCAGATAATCGGCATAGGTCATGCCGGCAGGCGTCGCGGTCATTCGCGACGCTTAGGCGAAACAATTGCAGTGCGGAAGCGCAGCGCCTTAAGGGCTATTGTGGTCCCTGGCCGCCGGGGAGGCCCGGAGCGCCGACCGTTCCGATATTGCCGAAGAGTTCCTCGAAGAAGCTACGCTTGCGACCCAAGGTCGGAGTCTTCTTACCGGTTGGTTCGACGTTCATCACCAGTTCCTTGCCGGTATGCTGAACCGACGCGACGTTTCCCTTCTGGTCGAAGCGAACGATAACAACGTCCTGCTTGGAAACGCGCGGGTTGCGGAACGCCACCTGATTCACGTCGCGCGACACATAATACCAATCGTTGGGAGTGAACTGGCCGACGAAACTCGGCCTGCCCAGGGCCTTTTCCACCGAATCCCTGTTGTCGACGCCAGGCTGGACTCCCGCCGCGAGCTGCGGATCGATGACGACCCCCTTGTGCGACCGAAACTGCGCACAACCCGCAAGCAGCACCGCTGCCGCAATGGTCGCAATCGTCAAACCGCCAAGCCTCATTCGCCAGAACCTTTTTTGGAGCGCGCCGGAGCGCGCCGGGAAACCAATTGTGCCGCCGCCTTGTCTGGGGCTTCTCGCGCCTCAATATGCGGGAGGCCGGGAGCGACGCAAGCTAATGCTCCGGCCAAGAGACATTGAAGCTGAAAAGGACGCTATGCTGGGTTTCCTGTTCCGGGGATTAACGGCCGAGCCGGCAAGGGGCGCCGCGCTGTTCGAGACACTGACAGCCGAAGCACGAAGAACAAGCTGGTTCACGAAGGGCGCCGTGCCCGATACGCTGGACGGCCGATTTGCGGTCCTCGCCAGTGTGGTAGCTTTGGCGCTGGCCCGCCTCGAGCGTGATGGCGAAGAAGGAAATCGAGCCTCGGTGGCTCTGACGGAGCGATTCATCGAGGTGATGGAAAGCGAGCATCGCGAGCTCGGCCTCGGCGATCCAACGCTCGGCAAGACGGTTCGCAAACTGGTGGCGATGCTGGCCCGTCGGACCGACCTTTGGAGATCGGCATATGCGGGAAAGTTGGAATGGCTGACGGCCAGTCGAGAAAGCCTCTACAATGCCGACGTCGCGGTCGATGCGCTGAACCATAATGCTGCTGTCCTGAAGGAACTGAGCGTACGAATCGCCGCAACGACGGTTCGGAATCTCGAAAGGGGGGAGATCGGATGACCGATCGCTTCGCGCACAAGCTGCATCTCGACCAGATCCGGGATGGAGATCGGCTCGATCTCGTCGCTGACGATGAGGACCGGGGCGCCGTTGCAAAGCGGCTTGGCCTCGTTTCTCTCGATAGGCTCGAAGCGCATGTGACGCTTGGCCGGACCGGAGAGATCGTCCGTGCCGACGGGCGCCTCCTTGCCGCACTTTCGCAAAGCTGCGTCATCACCGCCGATCCCGTGACTGCCCACGTCGACGAACCCTTTACCTTGATGTTCGTGCCGGGACCGCCAAACGGCGGGCCGGATGAAGAGATCGAGCTCGGCGAATCCGATTGCGACATCGTCTTCCACGATGGCGCATCGATCGATCTCGGTGGCGCGATCGCTGATACACTTGCGCTCAGCCTCGACCCCTATCCGCGAAGCGCAGGAGCCGACGCGGCGCTGAAAGAGGCCGGCGTGCTGACGGAGGAACAGGCGAGCCCGTTCGCGGTTCTCGCCAAGCTCAGGAAGACGGACGAAGCCTAGAACGGAACGTCGTCGTCCAAGTCGGTATCGAATGCCGCGGGCTGCGGTCGCGATTGGGTGCGCTGCGGCGCGCCGCCACCGAAATCGTCGCCGCCACTGAAGTCTTCATTGAAGGCACCGCGCCCGCCGCCACCGCCTTCGCGGCTGTCGAGCAGCACGAGCTCGCCGCGGAATCGCTGCAGGACGATCTCAGTGGTGTAGCGGTCGTTCCCGGATTGATCAGTCCATTTGCGGGTCTGGATCTGGCCCTCGAGATAGACCTTCGAGCCCTTGCGGAGGTAGCTCTTCGCGACGCGGCCGAGATTCTCGTTGAAGATCACGACGTTATGCCACTCGGTCCGCTCCTGGCGGTTGCCGTCGCGGTCCTTCCACTGCTCCGAAGTGGCGATGCGCATGTTGACCACTTCGCCGCCATTGTTGAGCGAGCGGGCCTCGGGGTCCGCGCCGAGGTTGCCGACCAGGATCACCTTGTTCACGCCCGCCATGTCACGCTCTCCATCTCTTCCCGACCGCTATAAACGCCGCCCCACACGCTGCAAGTTCAGCTTTCATCGATCGGAACCATCAGGCCGCGTTTGACCGCGCTCATCACGACATTGGTCGTGAAACGGCGGACATTCGGGTTTGAGGCCATCATTTCGGACATTAGGGCGTCGAACGCCTGAATGTCGCGCGTAACGACGAGCAGGACATAGTCGGCAGAGCCGGTCACGTAATAGGCCTGTTGTACAGCTGGTTCGCCCCGGAACCAGTCGCGCAGCTTGCGCACGAGGTCCGGCCGTTCGCGTTCGACCTCGACGCTGACGAGGAACGATGCCGGATGACCCGCCGCGGCAGGATCGACGATCGCGACTTGGCGCTCGATCACGCCTGCAACCTGAAGACGCCGCACGCGCCTGTGAACTGCCGACGGCGATAGTCCGACACGCTCGGCGAGCGCTTCGTTCGTTAGCGACGCATCATCCTGGAGTTGCGCCAGCAGCTGGCGATCCAGCCGATCAAGTTGTGCCATTTCTTGCAATATCACAGCGGAGACGGAGTGAAAATTGCGCGTCTGGCGCTCAGTTTGCAAATAAGTTGCGACGACAACTTCTAGTGTTTGCTGCCCGAAAGGATTGAAAATGATCGATCACCTCGAACTGCAGACAAGAAACATGATCGCGACTCTGCGCTTCTTCTCCGACGTGCTGGCACCCCTCGGCTATGAGCAGAAGCTCGACGGGGCGAGTCGCGGTTTCGGCGCGGCCGACTCGCTCGATTTTTTTCTGGTCGACGGCGAACCGTCGGCGAACGTCCATTTCGCTTTTCAGGCCGATAGTCGCGAAGCCGTGGATCAGGCGTGCGAGGCAGGGCGAACGAACGGCCATGCAATTGATCGCGCGCCAGCGATCATGCCACACATCCATCCCAACTATTACGCGGGCTTTCTTCGCGATCCCGACGGCAGACTGGTCGAGATCGTCTGCCATCTACCGAATACGGCCTAAAGCCCCAGCGCGACAGCCGTCCAGTAGGTCAGGCCCGCTGCAGCATAGGCGAGAACGAACAAATAGCTCACCATGAAGAGCGGCCACTTCCACCCGTTGGTCTCCCGGCGGGTGACGGCGATGGTCGAGATGCACTGCGGAGCGAAGACGAACCATGCGAGGAAGGCCAGCGCCGTCGCCAGCGACCAGCGATGCTGCAACCTCTTCTGAAGCGTCGTCGCGGCCGCCTGATCGTCTGGTGAATCGATGGAATAAACGGTGGCGATGGCGCTGACCGCGACTTCGCGCGCGGCCATCGCAGGAAGTAGGGCCATGCTGATGTCCTGGTTGAATCCGATCGGCCGCACGACCGTCTCGATGCCGCGACCGATCTTTCCGGCGATCGAGACGTCGCTCTGCTTCTGGCCGGGGCCCGCCTGCGGAATGCTCGCGAGCGCCCAAAGGATGATGGTCGTCCCAAGGATGATGGTCCCGGCCCTCTTCAGGAAGATCTGAGCGCGGGTGAGAAGCCCGATGAGAACGTCCTTCAGCAGCGGCCATTGATATTTCGGGAGCTCCATCATGAACCCGCCGCCGCCGCCTTTGAGGACCCCGCGCCGGAGGACGAAGGCAGCGAGCAGCGCGCCGCAGACGCCGGTGACGTAAAGCCCGAACATGACTACGCCCTGCAGGCCGATGCCCCAGGCGAGCCGGTTGTTTGGAATGAACGCGGCGATGACCAGGGTGTAGACCGGAAGCCGCGCCGAACAGGTCATGAGCGGCGCGACGAGGATCGTCGTCAGCCTATCCTTCGGGTCATCGATCGTGCGCGTCGCCATGATGCCCGGGACCGCGCAGGCGAAGCTCGATAAAAGGGGAATGAATGCGCGGCCTGACAAGCCGACGCCATGCATCAGGCGATCCATCAGGAACGCTGCCCGGACCATGTAGCCCGTGCCTTCGAGCAGCAGGATGAAGAAGAAGAGGATCAAAATTTGCGGAAGGAAGGTGATCACCGCGCCAACGCCCGCGATCGCACCGTCCACGATCATCGATCGGAGCAATCCGGGCGGCAGGGCAGTGGTCACGACACCAGATAGCCAGGCCACCCCGTTGCCGATCCAGTCCTGGGGCGCGACGCTCCACGCGAACACCGCCTGGAACATCACGAACATGATCGCCGACAGGATCAGCGGCCCCGCAATCGGGTGCAGCAGGACCGAATCGAGCCGGTGTGTCCAGCGGCGGACCGGCGTCTCGCTGACGACTGCCGCGGTTGCGACCTCGCGAGCGCGGCGCTGCAGATGAATGAGGTCGCTCTTCACACGCTCGTGCACGCCACAGAATGGCGCGGACAGCATGTCGTCGACCGCTGCCTGCAACTCCGCGATTCCGCGACGGCGGACGGCCACCGTCTCTACGACCGGAACCCCAAGTTCGCTCTCCAGGACTTTGGGATCCAGCTCCAGCCCGTCGCGCTTGGCGAGATCGACCATGTTGAGGGCGACGATTGTCGGCAGGCCAAGCTCGATGAGTTGGAGGCAAAAGCGCAAATGATTATCGAGGTTCGAGGCGTCGACAACGACGACGAGCGCGTCCGGCCGCCGTTCGCCCTTCTGCTGGCCGACCAGGACATCGCGAGTCACCGCTTCGTCTGGGCTCGCCGGCTCCAGGCTATAGGCGCCGGGAAGGTCGACCAGCTCGATCGGCCGTCCATCTGCAAGAGTGAGGCGGCCCGAATGCCGCTCCACCGTGACTCCGGGATAGTTGCCAACCTTCTGTCGCGCGCCCGTAAGCGCATTGAACAAAGCGCTCTTGCCGGCATTGGGACTGCCGGCGACGGCCACGAGCGGAAGGGGAGTCACCGGATCGGCTGAACTGAGATGGCGCCAGCATGCCGGCGCCGGATCGCGACAGTCATCCGGCCGACGCGAATTGCGATCGGATCGCGGCCGAATGGCCCTAGGTGAAGCGGCTCGACGATCACGCCTTCATCGAAGCCGAAATGACGCAGTCGGCAAGCCTCGCCCTCATCGAGAGCCGTCCAGTCCACCGACGAGACACGCGCGCGGGTTCCGACCTTGAGCAGGTCCAGGCTGGTCTGTTCGGGATGGAAGGGCGCATTCATTGTTGCGACTGATTATCATTTACGACGGCAGCTGTGAAGCGCCTCCTCAACGCGGCGGGTAACGCAGCCGTCCTACAAAGCGAGACAGGCTTGGTCGGTCGGACGAGCCCCGCCATTCAGCCTTGAACTTTTCGAACCGCATGACATCGGCGACGCGGCGGTCGAGGAACGCCGCCGTGTCCAGCCAGCCTTCGCTGTCGTCGTCGAGCCACGCCAGAAGCGTCGAGCCGTAAACGGCGCCCAAGGTCATGCGCTTGGTATAGTGATTGAAGTCGGTACTCGTGTCGCCGGCAAGCCGCCACATGAGGTCGGCCGTCCCCCACCCGGTGCGGAGCGCGAGGGGAAGGTTTTGCGGCATGGCCAGGATCGCAAGAGCGCGCCTTATCGCCTCACGCGCAGGTCCCATGATTTCGAGACGGCGCCAGATCAGCGCGCGGATCTTGTCGCGGATCTTCAGGCTATTCAGCCGCTCCGGAGTGAAATAGGCCGCGAGCGCCCGGTCGACCTCCGCAATATAAACCTCGATCATCGCGGCCTGGCTCTTCGGCATTGCAAGCCGCGCCTGGACGGAGTCGATTCCGAGCTGGGCTGCGGCAGAATCCACCGCCTTCCTCGTCCAGCCGTCAAACACCGCATTCTCTCCGACCGCCAGTGCCAGTCGGCGACGCAATTGTTCCAGCGGACTCGGAGCTTCCATGGCGCTCAACTGGGCTGAACGGCAACCTCACGCAAGCCCCTCTCCGGGAGACGAACGAGCACCAGCGCCGTCGCGATTGCGAGTGCGCCCAACCAATCGACCGGCGACAAGGTCTCGCCATAGGCCGCCCATCCGACAAAAGCGGAGATGGCGGGCTGGGTCAGGAGAGCCAGGCCGACGACCATCGGCGGGACGTGGCCGATGCCGTAGACGAGTAAGCCCTGGCCCATGACTTGGCTGCCGAGCGCAAGCAGCAGGACCCAGGTCCAGTCGTAGGGAATCACCTGCTCGCCCAGCGCCAGCGAAACCGGGAGCAGCATCGCGGCGCCGAACGCGCTGGCAAGGAACAGAAGGGGTAGCGGCTTCAGCGAGCCGCGCCCGTGCTGAACCGCGATCAGGTAGCCAACGTAGAGCAGGCCCGCGAACAGGCATAAGAGGTCGCCTGCGAAGTGGCGAGGCGACAGCTCGAAACTGCTGCCCATCAGCGAGGCGGCGCCGAGCGCTGCAAGCCCGAGCGCTAGTCCCTGTATGCGAGACGGCCAGCGACGCGCCAACCACAGTCCCCAGGCGGCGAAACCGAAGCTCGATACGTTGCCGAACAAGGTGGCGTTGCCGAGCTTGGTCATGTGAATGCCAACGTGCCAGGCTGCGAGATCCGCGGCGAAGAAGAAGGCGGCAAACGCCACCAGGATCGCAAGCTTGCGGCCCGGCCAGTGCACCGGCTGCCGGGTTAGCGCCGCGATTACAAACAGGAAGGGCACCGCCAGCGATAATCGCCAGAAGCCGGCTGCGACAGGCCCTACGCCGGAAAGCCTGACAAGCCAGGGCCCGAACGCGAGGGCGGTGCTGCCGGTGAGCACTGCAGCAAAGGCAAAAGGATGTTTGGTTGGACGGCCCATGTTGTGGGCGATTAGGCAGTTGCGAAGCTTGCTGAAAGCGAAACCAGCGATCTCGCTGATAAGGCCTCCTTATGACCTACCCGAGAAAAGCGCGGTTGAATGGTCCTCATCTAAAACTATCTGGCGCCCCTGGCTTGAGGATATGGCTAGGAAAAATTTGCATGTCTGGTCTGTTCGATTCCCTGTCTCTGGGCTCGCTCGAGCTTCCCAATCGGATCGT
>Ga0105248_10003899_pt1 | contig 16493 bp, 1 predicted proteins | sample KBSS34metaG_FD_81524 | JGI IMG/M metagenome (GOLD analysis project Ga0105248, IMG submission 81524) | Switchgrass rhizosphere microbial communities from Kellogg Biological Station, Michigan, USA - KBS S3-4 metaG | ecosystem: Host-associated > Plants > Roots > Rhizosphere > Soil | place... | reverse complement strand
TTTGAATGGATCGGAGAGCCGCTCTGACCGGCCATTGGAAACAACGCCGACAGTCGCAATGTCCGTTCCCTGCACCGCCGCTACCACGTCGAGATACGCACTCAAATACACGGCCTTCAGTGAAACCTTCCGGCTCCGGGCCAGTCTCCGGATGGCTTTGCCGAATTCCGGATCGAGAACGATCTCGTCCCGCGCAGGAGGTTCGTTGCTGCTCGTGATTTCTCGCAGCGGCTGCTGATTCGCCATTTTCAAGTGGTTCTGCCAGAAACGCTTCGCGTCCTCCGAAGCGAGAATCTCCTGTTCCATCGCGATGAACTCTTTGTATGAATTTGTCGCCACGGTGACGGCGATTTCCTCGCCTGCTTTGATGCCCTGGTACAACGTGAATAGCTCTTTTAGAAACTCGACGTTGCCCCAGCCGTCATCGACCGCATGATGCCTGGACATCAAAAACACGATGCGACTTTCAGATCGCTTGAATACCTGGAACCGGAACAGGGGCGCGTCAGCGTCGTTGGCGTCAAACAGCGTGATCCGATCTTGCTTGATTGCGGCATCGACGAAGTCATCCTGCTGCCGCTCGCTCAGGTCGCTGACGTCGGTTACCTGAACTGAAAAGCCAATCTCCTTTTTCACGGCCTGGACCAGTCGTCCACTCTCCTTGAAAAACACCGTTCGCAGCACTGGATGCTTTTGCACCAGCAATCTCAGAGACTTTTCCAGCGCTTCTACCGAGAGCGTGTCGTCCTGAACATCAAACCACTGCTGCGTGTGATAGACGCCCATTCCCTGTTTGTCGTGCTCGTAATGGAAAAGCATCAGCTCCTGCATCTTCGAAGCAGGATATTGATCTTCAACATCGTCCGGCAGCGCCGCACGCACCGAAGGCGGCAACTCGACCAGATCAAGCGGAATGCTGCCTGTGTGTCCGCCGTCTTTATTGGCGGTTATACGGCCGGCAAGTTTGTATATTGTGGGCGACTGGAACACGTCTTTGACAGTCATCGGCAAGTTGTAAGCTCCGGCTTTATGAACTATCTGGACCACGCGCATGGAGTCGCCGCCAAGCGCGAAGTAGTCGTCGTGAATACCGATGCGATCGACGTCCAGGACTTCGTGCCAGATCTCCGTGAGCAAGTTTTCTATTTCGTTGCGCGGCGCCATGTACTGTTCGCCGTCGAGGGCCGTCTGCGTCGGGTTGGGAAGCGCCTGCCGATCTACCTTGCCATTCGCAGTCAGGGGGATAGCGTCGAGAGTTACGAAAGCGGCAGGAACCATGTATTCGGGCAATCTTTCTTTCAGGTAACTGCGCAACTCGCTGGTTGAAGGCGCGAGTTGTTTGTCGATCACCAGGTACGCGATCAGACGCTTATCGCCGGGTGCGTCGCTCCGCGCGATCACGACACTCTCGCGCACACTCGGATGCCTGGAGAGGGTTGCCTCTATCTCGCCAAGCTCGATGCGGAAGCCGCGGATCTTCACCTGATGGTCCATGCGGCCCAGGTACTCGACATCGCCGTTGTTCAGAATGCGTCCAAGGTCGCCTGAGCGATATAAACGTTCTGACGATCTCTCGGTGAAAGGGTTCGGTATGAAACGCTCGGCGGTCAGTTCCGGTCTGTTGAGATAACCTCTCGCCAATCCTTCGCCGCCTACGCATATCTCGCCCGGCACACCAAACGGTACCGGCTGTAACCACTCGTCAAGAATGAAGACCTGTAAATCAACGATCGAAGTACCGATCACACTTCCCGACGCGTTTATCAAATCGGCCTTCGTCAGCGGCCGGTAAGTGACGTGGACCGTCGTTTCGGTGATGCCGTACATGTTGACCAACTGCGGTTTTTCATCGCCATGACGGTCAAACCACGGTTTGAGACTTTGCAGCTCGAGCGCTTCGCCGCCGAAAATAATGAAACGCAGGGCCAGCTCGGATGAGGCGCCGGCGTTTTGTTCCGCCTGCATGAGCTGGCGGAAGGCTGACGGAGTTTGATTGAGAACTGTGACCCGCTCGTTAACGAGTAACTGATAAAAACTCTCCGGCGAACGGCTCACCCAGTAAGGAACCACTACCAGTCTCCCGCCGTAGAGCAGCGCGCCCCACAACTCCCAGACAGAAAAATCGAACGCATACGAATGGAACAAGGTCCATACGTCATCCGGCGAGAATTTGAACCAACGCTGAGTCGCAGCGAACAGACGCGTGACGTCGTAGTGCGTAATCGTCACGCCTTTCGGTTTGCCTGTCGAACCTGACGTGTAAATCACGTAAGCCAGATGTTCCGGCAACGTGTCTACGACAGGGCTCGCGTCGCTCTGTCGAGAGATCAAATCCCAGTCAGAATCGAGGCACAGCAAATCCAGCCGGCAATCGTCGAAGCGCTCACGCAAATGTTCCTGGGTCAGGAGCAACGGCATGGCCGTGTCTTCAATGACGAACAGCAATCTCTCTTTCGGGTAAGCCGGGTCGAGCGGCACGTAGGCGCCACCGGCTTTGAGGATGCCGAGCAACCCGATCACCATGTCGGCCGATCGCTCCACGCAGATTCCCACCGGCGTGTCCGGCGTTACGCCGGCGGCGATCAGATAGTTTGCAACCATGTTCGCGCGCTGGTTCAGCTCGCGGTAAGTGAAACTGACTTCTTCGCTCGTTAAGGCAACGTTGTCGGGCGTGCGTTTGGCTTGCGCCGCGAACAACTCGTGAATGCATCCTTCCGGCGCGAACCGCTCGCCGGGTTCGTTGATGCTCAACAACGAGGCGCGCTCCGATTCGGTCATCAACGGCAAGGCGGAAATAGTCTCGTGCGGCTCCAGCGTTAACCCGTTCAGCAGCACCTCGAGGTGTTCGATCATCCTGTTGATGGTTTCGGTGTCGAACAGATCGGTGTTGTATTCGAGCGTGCCGCCGAATCCTTCACCCGCCTCGTGCATCAGCAGTGTTAAGTCAAACTTCGCGGTCCCTGTATCTTCGACCGGCGTGAGAGTTAGCCCCGACAATGCGAGGGGTTGACTGAAAGCGTTCTGGAAAGTGAACATCACCTGGAACAAAGGCGTGTGACTCAGCGAACGCTCCGGCTGCAACTCGTCAACCAATTTTTCAAATGGCAGTGACTGGTGCATGAACGATCCCAGCACCGTCTCGCGAACCTGCCCCAGCAACTCATGGAACGTTGCGTTTCGCGCGATACGTGTACGGAGCACGAGTGTGTTAACGAAGAAGCCGATCAGATCTTCGAGCTCCGCTCGTTCACGTCCGGCCACCGGCGTCCCGATTAAAATGTCTTCCTGCCTGCTGTAGCGGTGCAACAGCACGTTGAACGCTGCCGCGAACAACATGAACTGCGTCACGCCTTCACGCCGCGCTAACTCTCTGATTCGCGCGCTCAATTCTTCACTCAACGTGAACTGTCGTCGTCCGCCGCGATGACTCTGCACCGCCGGCCGCGGCCGGTCCGTCGGCAACTCCAGCACTGCCGGCGCGCCGCGCAACTGCTCCCGCCAGTAACTCAGCTCCTGCTCCAGTCGCTCGCCTTGCAGTTGTTCGCGTTGCCACACGGCGTAGTCAGCGTATTGAATCGGCAACTCTGCCAGCGGTGAACTCTGGCCTTGTGTGTAAGCTTCGTAGAGCGTTCCGAGTTCCCTGATGAACACACCCATCGACCAGCCGTCCGAGACGATGTGGTGCATCGTCAACACCGCGATGTGCTCTTCATCGGCCAGTTTGAGCAGCAACACGCGCAGCAACGGCGGCTGAGACAGGTCAAACGGACGTTGACCTTCTTCCAGACTCATGCGAATCGCAGCCGCTTCGCGTTCTGCATCGCCCATCTCGCCCAGGTTTCGCACTTCGATCTTCAAGCGCGCTTCCGGAACAATGATCTGAACGGACTGTTCATCCTCCATCGCAAACCTGGTGCGCAGGATTTCATGCCGCCTGACGACCTCGTTGAAACTTCGCTCGAGCGCGTCCACCTCGAGCCGGCCCGAGAGCCGAAATACGGCGGGCACGTTGTACGCAGAACTGTCAGGACTGAGGTTCGCGAGGAACCACAATCGCTGTTGGGAGAAGGAAAGCGGCAACGGACGATCTTTAGCAACCGGCGACATCGACTCGAGCGCTAGCTGCTGCCCGGCGTTGACCTTCGCTTCTATTACTTCCGCCAGTTCGGCCACAGTCGGCGCGTCGAACAGATCGCGCATCTGCATTTCGATTTTGAAAGCATCACGGATCCGCGAAACGAGCCGAATGATCAGGAGCGAGTGGCCGCCGAGATCGAAGAAGCTGTCGTGAATGCCCACCTGTTTGAGATTTAAAACTCCCGCCCAGATCTGCGCGAGTAATTCTTCGACGTAGGTGCGCGGCGGCACGTGGAGCAGGGTTGACCCGGCTTCGACTTCATGCGGCGCCGGCAGCGCCCGCCGGTTCACCTTACCGTTAGGTGTCAGCGGCAACTCGTCGAGCAGAACAAACGCCGACGGCACCGTGTACTCAGGTAACCTGTCTTTCAGGTAACTTCTCAATTCATCGGCGGTGACAAGACCGTGCTGTTTGGGCACTACATACGCGACCAAACGCTTGTCTCCCGTCGCGTCCTCGACCGCCACGGCAACGCTCGTCTTAACGCCCGCATGTTGATTCAGAACGTTCTCAATCTCGCCGAGCTCGATGCGATAGCCTCTGATCTTTACCTGGTGATCAATGCGTCCCAGGTAATCCAGAATGCCGTCCGGTTGATAACGAACGAGGTCTCCGGTTCCGTAAATTCGCTCTCCCGGAGTTTGACTGAACGGATTCGGCACGAATTTTTCCGCCGTCAGATCCGGCCTCGCCAGGTAGCCTCGCGCGACGCCGATGCCGCCGATAAACAACTCACCCGGCACGCCCACCGGCACGAGTTCCATGCGTGCCTCGAGGACATAGACCTGTGTGTTGCTCACAGACCGGCCGATCGGGATCGCAGCTTCAACAGCTTCGACCTTGTGCATCGAGGAATAAATCGTCGTCTCCGTTGGTCCATATCCGTTCCACAAGGTGGCGCTGCGTTTTTTCAGCTCGCCCGCCAGCTTCGGCAACAAAGCCTCCCCCGCGCTGACGATCTTCAGTTTCGAAGACGCGGGGCTCCAACCGCCTTCGATCAATAGCCGCCACGTGGCAGGCGTGGCTTGCATAAATGTGGCGCCGGTTTCATCTATTTTTTCCGCCAGCCGCTGCCAATCCATCACTTCATACCGGTTCGCGATAACGACCGTGGCGCCGCGCATCAACGGCTGGTGCAGTTCGAGTTCCGCGATGTCGAACGAAAGCGAGGTAACCGACAGCACGACGTCCTGTTCGGTGATTTCGAAAGTCTCTGCCAGTGAGGTAAGAAGGCTGACAACACCGCGATGCTCGACCTGCACGCCTTTGGGTTTCCCGGTGGAGCCCGACGTATAAATCGTGTAAGCAAGATTGCGCGGACCGGCGCTGGTGGCTGGATTTGTTTTACTGAATCCGGCGATTTCCGTGCGCTGCTCGTCAAGGCTCACGGCCTGCCGAGTGTCCGGAAGAGTCGGAAGTAGTTCGTTGTTCGTCAGCAGGACTTCGATCTGGCCGTCGTCCAGGATGAAGCTTATTCGCTCCGCTGGATAAAGCGGATCGAGTGGAACGTATGCGCCGCCCGCCTTGAGCACGGCGAGAACACTCACGAGCATTTCCAGCGAGCGATGCAGGTAGATACCGACAAGCGCATCCGGACGCACACCTCTGCCGCGCAAATAATGCGCCAACTGGTTCGCGCGATCGTTCAGCTCGCGATAGGTAAGTTGCTCTTCTTCATAAATCACGGCGACGTTATCGGGAGTCCGTTCCACTTGCGCCTCGAACAGCTCGTGCAGGCAACGGTCGTCGAGATGGGCGGAGTCGGTAGCGTTCCATCCGGTTATTAGTTTGTGTCGTTCTTCAGCGGAAAGGATCGAGTGACGTTCGTGGCGTTGCTCTGGCGCCCGAGCCATCGCCGAGAGAGTTTCGACGTAGTAGCCGGTGATGGCCTCGACCTGCCGGTCGGACAGTTCACGCCCGTCGCCGTCGAGGCGCAATTGAATTGCCGAGTCAGCCGAGTCGATGCTGAAGTGGGCGATCAAGGCGAAATTCGTCTCTTCGATAAACTCGGCGCCCATCACTTCGACAAGCTTGAATTGCTGGATGCTTTGGTAGACGTGGAAGTGAACGAAATTAAACGCCACCTCGAAGAGTTGCCGATCACCGTTGGCTCTTTGCAGCTCTGCGAGCGGATAACGCCGGAAGGCGATGAGGTTGCGCTCTTCGTCGAAAGTGTCGCGTGAGAGATCGAGCCACGTGCCGCCAGACACGTTCAGGCGAAACGGCAGCGTGTTAAGAAAGAGACCCAGGACACGCTCGCCGTCGAGTTCTTCCGGCCGTCCGTGCGAGACCACGCCCGTGACGACGTCCGGCTGGCCACTGAGTTGGCCCAGCACTTTGAGGTGTGCGGCGAGCAGCACGCTTTTGAGCGGAACGCCCGCGCGATGGGCCATGTCTTTCAAACCGTCGGAAACTTCCGGCGAGAGCCGAACGACGTGAGAATGAGTGCGCGCCTCCTCGTCCAGGCGCGAAGGCCAGCGCGGCACTGTTGTGACGGGGCTATCGCTCAGGCGTTGGGTCCAGAAATTCGCGGCCTCTTCCGATTCGAGAGCAGCGCGTTCAAGCGCGATGAAATCTCGATATGTGCTCGTGGGCGGCGGCGCGAGTGGTGGAACTTCCTCTCCCAGCGAGTGGAAATATTGCTGAAACAGCTCGGTGAGCATCGATGCGGTGCTCCAGCCGTCGAGCATCGCGTGGTGCAGACTCACACTGAACTGAAACAAGCTCTCGCTGCGCAGATGTACGTGAAAGCGAATGAGCGGCGCTTTGGTCCAGTCGAAGTGTTTACCCCGTTCGCGTTGTATCCAGTTGCGAACGACATCCTCTTGTTCAGGCGGCGAAAGATGGCGCAGATCTTCGAAGGTTAGCGGTGTCTCCACGACCGAGTGGACCAGTTGCAGCGGTTCAGAGAAGTTGCTGAGATCGAAGGAAGTGCGCAGCATCGGATGACGCGCGATCAGAGTCGCCAGGGCGTCGCGCATTCGTTCGAGGTCCAGAGTCGCTTTCAGGTGCAGACTGGAGACGTCGTGATAAGCCGAAGCGTCGCGGCTGAACTCACTATGGAAAAGCATTCCCGACTGAAGTCGCGCCAGTGGATATGCATCTTCGATTGTCTCTCCGATTTTCAGCCGGTCCTCGGGAGAAACCATCTCGAAAGGCAGCGAGCGCGTCGAGTCCGGCTGCGCGTTAGAGTCCTGATCCGCCAACGCCTCCGCGAGATTACGAATCGTCTGGTGTTTGAAGAGTTGTTGCACGTCCAGGTGAATGCCGGCGGCTTGAGCTTTCGCGCGCACCTGCACACTGCGGATCGAATCTCCTCCGAGCTCGAAGAAGTTATCGTCAACACCGACCCTTTCCGTTTTCAGAACTTCGGCCCAGATCCCGGCGAGCTTCTGCTCCAGCGGCGTCGCGGGCGCAACAAAAATCCGGTCTAGTTTCGGCCTGACTGTTTCCGGCGCCGGAAGTCCCGTATGGTCCACCTTTCCGTTTGGCATCAACGGGAAAGCATCGAGGGTGACGAATACCGCCGGAACCATGTAGTCAGGCAGCCTGTCCTTGATAAAAGCACGCAACTCGCCGACGGTTGGACCAGGCTGCGCATTCGCGACGAGGTAAGCTACGAGTCGTTTGCTGCCCGGCTCGTCTTCTCGTGCCGTGACCACGCATTCTTTGACGGCACTGTGTTGGCGCAGGACGGCTTCGATTTCACCGAGCTCGATGCGGTAGCCGCGGATCTTCACTTGATGGTCCACGCGGCCGAGAAATTCGACGTTGCCGTCCGACAACCAGCGCGCGAGATCGCCCGTGCGATAAAGACGCGTCCCTGTTTCGGCAAACGGATTTGGAATGAACTTTTCGGCCGTCAATCCCGGACGGTTCAGATACCCGCGTGTGATTCCCTCGCCGCCGACGAACACTTCACCCGAAACTCCGATGGGCACGGGTTTCAACCTGCGGTCCAGGATGTAGATCTGAATATTCGGTATCGGCCCACCGATCGGCACTTGCGAGGCATCAGGGCTTAAGGCGCCGCAATCGTAAACGCTGCTCCAGACAGTCGCTTCGGTTGGTCCATACTCGTTGAACAGCGAAGTATTCGGCAGCAACACTTCGTGCCGGCTCACCAGCCCCACCGGGCAAGCTTCTCCGGCAACTATCGCAGCGCGCAATGAGGCGAGCCGTTCCGGCTGCGGCTCCGCCAGAATGAGCGCGTGCAGCGACGGCAAACACAGCAAGTGCGAAACGCGTTCGCGAGCTATCTGTTCGGTGAGTTGTTCGAGGTCTTGTTGAAAATTCTCGCGTGGCAGTGAAATCGTTCCGCCGTCGCAGAGCGTCCAGAAGATGCCCGCGATCGAACTGTCGAAGGCAAAAGACGAAAGCAATAGAAACTTCGTGACCGGCTCGCGATAGTAAAAGTTCCGGGCGGCGGTGGAGTGAACGAGGTTTCGGTGAGAGACGAGGACGCCTTTCGGTTTTCCAGTGGAACCGGAAGTGTAAATGATGTAAGCGAGATTATCCGGCTTAACACCACTGACGGGACTCGCGTCGCTCTCGTGTTCGATCTCCTCACGTTGCGAGTCGAGACAAACCACTTGCGCCTTATGTTCCGGCAGGATCGGCAAGAGATGTTCGAGCGTCAACAAGACCGGCGCCTGCGTGTCTTCCAGCATGAACGCCAGCCGCTCTGCCGGATACGTCGGATCGAGAGGCAGATACGCGCCGCCTGCTTTTAGAATCGCGATCAAGCCAAGCACCATCTCGAGCGAACGCTCCGCGCAAATGCCCACCGGCACTTCCGGCCCCACACCCAGCTTCCGCAAGTGGTTCGCGAGCTGGTTCGTCCTGTCGTTCAATTCCTTGTAAGTGAGGCCGCGCCCTTCGTGCGTGACAGCGATCTTTTTGGGATGAAGTTGCGCGCGCTCTTCTATCAGCTCGTGAATACAATCTTCGGTTGCATACTCGCTGCTCGTCTCGTTAAACCTGCACAGCACGTGTCGCAACTCTTCTCGGCCCAGAAAGTCTGCGTCGATCAGTGCAGCTTCCGGGTTCACTACGACACTGCTCAAAAATGCTTCGAACTCCTCTTTCAAGCGCTCGATTTCATCCGGTGTATAGATCCGCGAATCGTAGTGAAACTCCAGCTCGAGCGACGTTGCCTTGTGGAAGCAACTGAGTTTGATCTTGTACCGGTCGATGCAAGCGTATTGCTTCAACAGCGAGAACGAGAGCCCGCCGGCCTCAATCGGCTCCGGCCAATTCTCATATTCGAAGCAAAACGGGAAAGAAGGTTCGGCGTCGTTGTCACTCGCCTGTTCCCACTCGAAGAGTTCCTGCCACTCCGCGGCTTCGTCCATCGCGGCGCTGACGTTACCGAGCAACTCAACGAAACGCTGTTCAGCTCCGAGCTCACATTGCGCCGGCAAATATTTCGAGAGCGGACCCGACGCATTTTGCAGCTCCTCAGCGACACGGCCGTCGTAAGCCACGCCGACCGTGATCACCGGCTGCTCGGTCAGCCGCCAAAGCAACGCTTGCCAGCAAGCGAGGAGAACGGCGTCGCTGCCGATCTCGTATTTCTCAGCCAACGCTTCGACCTGGCCCAGCAACTCGCGTCCGATCGTGAGCGGCGCGAATTCCGGCTCGAAAGACGTTGACTGGTCCAACTCGCTCTCGCCCGGCAACTTTCCGTTCGAGAGATTGGCGAGCTTCTCGGCCCAGTAATTCCGGCCCGCTGCCGTGTCGTCTGCCTCCAGGAGATCATTTTGCCACTCGGCCAGGTCGGCGTACTGCATGTGCCCGTTTGGTAGTTCCACCTGGTCCAACCTCGAACCGTAACAACCACCGATCTCACGGACCAGGATCTTCATCGTCGCCGCGTCGGCGCACAACGCCGGAAGACTCAGCACGAGCACGTGTTTCTCTTTGCCGAACGAGATCAAACACGAGTCGAGCAAACTGCCGGACGCGTAATCGAGCGGCAGCCGTCTTCGCTGGTCGTAAATACTCTCGAGCTCGGCCTGTTGGTCGCCGACTCCCAGCGCGCGCAGGTCGTAGTCACCCTCGAGCGAAGTGTTCTGCTCCGTAATTATTTGCAACGGCAGAGTAACTCCCGGTAACGAGCGAAAAGCCGTACGCAGTATTTCGTGCCGATCGACCACGTCGCCGAGCGCGAGTTCGAGAACCCGTCTGTCAATCGGTCCCTCAATCAACACCGCGCATTGCACCCGGTACGGCGCTGAGCGCTCGAGCTTGTGAAGTAACCAGACGTGTCGCTGCTGTGGTGAAAGACGAAAGCCTTCAATGATCTCTGCTTGCATAATCTGACCCTTACTGCCTTGTTAATTGTCTTCGCCGTCAAACGGGTCGGCCATGCCAACCAGGATTTTTCGCTCGCCGGAGTATGGCGCGCGGCCATGGGCCACCGACATGTTGTCCAGCAAGAGGATGTCGCCCTCCTGCCACGGAAACGCGATTCGTTCCTGTTTGTAAGCCTCACGAAATTCGTCGAGGATCGACGGCTCGATGACGGAACCGTCGCCGTAATAGGTGTTGAACGGAAGGTCGCCTTCGTCGAACGTTTCGAGCAGCGCGGCCCGCATCGAAGGCTCGAGCGTCGAGACGTTGAAGAAGGTGGCGTGGTTGAACCAAACAGTCTCGTTCGTGCGCGGATGCCTCGCGACGGCGGGACGAATTTGATAAGTCCGCAGGCGGTCCTCGCCGCGCCACTCAAACTCGATCGAGTTCTTGCGGCAGTACTGCTCGACCACCGTCTTGTCGTTCGTTTGAAAAACGTCCTGCCACGTCAGCCCGAAACCCTGGTTGAAGTTTCGCTGATACATGATCTTCTTATCGATCAGACGCTCGCGCGCCGGAGCGCTGATGCGGTTGAAGATCTTGCGCGTGTCGGCGATCGGCGTTTCGCCTCCGTGGGGCGGGGCGATCAGGCAAAAGAAGTAGATCTTCAAAGGCCACGTCAGCCAGTACGTACCTTCGTTGTGGAGAAAAATCGTTTGGTCCGGTGGATAGTCCGTCGACGTGTAAATCTTCTCGCCCACTGCGTGACGTGGCGAGGATCGGTCCTTGTACTCCATCAGGATTCCGTCAGACGTGGCCGCGATGAAATTCTCGAAGCTCGCGACGGATTTGGTGTTGAATCCTCTGAACAGAAGCGCGCGGTGCTCGAGTAGCAACTGCTCGACGCGATCGCGGTTGTTCGTGGCCCAATCTACGAGGTCAACTCCGCCAACAGCCGGCTCGACGACGAGGGGAATTTCTTTGTCCTCCAGTCGGCTGGTCCGAATGACCTCGCTCGTGGAAATCCTGACAGCCTTACGCCTGAAGCCTCCGAGCGGATAAGGATCGACTCTCTGCCGTACGGTGTTATTCATAATGTTGATTCCTTTCGACGCGGGGGAGGCGTGGTTAAGGTCGGTCTTCTCGGTATTCTCTGTGCGCGGCCGGTATGCTGGAGAGGTTTACTCTGCGCCTGACGTTCGAAAGCTTTTGTTCAACCGTCTTTCTGTACTCTTTACGTTTCGCGATCTTCTGCTGGCGTTCTTTCGTGTCCAGCATCGCGCGGAATTCGCTGAGTCTCATGTCAGCCTGTCTGACAGCGAGGCTCAACACCGACTCGTAATGGTCCACCATGCTGTCGATCGTTGAATCGTCGAATAGATCCTTGTTGTACTCGAGCCAGCCACCCAGGCCGCCCGGAGTATCAACCAGCCCCATTCCCAAATCGAACCTCGACGACTCAGGCTCGAGCTCCACTGGAGTCAGCTTCAGACCGGGAAGGTTGAGCGCGGGCAGCGGAGCGTTTTGGAGAATGAACCAAACCTGGAAAAGCGGATTCCGGTTCATGCTTCGTTCCGGTCGCATGGCTTCCACCAGTTTTTCAAAAGGCAACGACTGGTGAGCGTATGCACCCAACGTCATCTCCCGCACACGGATCAGTAATTCCTTGAAAGTCGGATCGCCCGAAAGATCTGTGCGCAGAACCAGGCTGTTAAGAAAGAACCCGATCAAAGCTTCTGTCTCCAGCCGATTGCGATTGGCGACGCCTGTGCCTACGAGTATGTCTTCCTGTCCGCTGTAGCGGTGCAACAGCACGTTGAACGCTGCCGCCAGCAACATGAACTGCGTCACTCCCTCGCGCCGCGCCAACTCTCTGATTCGCCGGCTCAGCTCTTCATTCAACGTAAACTCCCGGCGTCCGCCGCGATGACTCTGCACCGCCGGCCGCGGCCGATCAGTCGGCAACTCCAGCACTGCCGGCGCGCCGCGTAACTGCTCCCGCCAGTAACTCAGCTCCTGCTCCAGCCGCTCGCCTTGCAGTTGTTCGCGTTGCCACACGGCGTAGTCCGCATACTGGATCGGCAACTCTTCGAGCGGTGAATTTTGATTCTGCGTGTAGGCTTCGTAGAGTGCGCCCAGTTCCCTGATGAACACGCCCATCGACCAGCTGTCGGAGACGATGTGGTGCATCGTCAACACCGCGATGTGCTCTTCATCGGCCAGTTTGAGCAGCAACACGCGCAGCAACGGCGGCTGAGACAGATCAAACGGACGTTGCCCTTCTTCGAGGCTCACACGAATCGCCGCCGCTTCACGTTCTTCATCGCTCAACTCGCTCAGGTCTCGCACTTCGATCTTCAGAGCTTCGGCTGGCAAGACAACCTGCCGCGCCTCGCCGTCTACGATCGTGAAGCGGGTACGAAGCACTTCGTGTCTCGTGACGATTTCGCCCAAGCTCCGTTCGAGCGCCGCGATGTTTAGTTGTCCCCCCGTGAGACGAACGACGGAACTGATGTTGTAAAGCGGACTGTTTGGTTCAAACTGATCGAGGAACCAGAGTCGCTGCTGAGCAAACGAGAGGGGAGCGGGCTCATCTCTACGAGCAACGGGGATCGGCGCGGCATCGTACCGGTTCCGGCCCATGGCCAGCTCGTCTTCGATGCGCAGGGCCAACTCCGCCACCGTCGGAGCTTCAAATATGGTCCGCAGCGGAAGATTTACCTGAAACACTTTGCTCAAACGAGAAGCAACCTGCGTAGTAGCCAGCGAGTGTCCGCCGAGTTCGAAAAAGTCGTCGTGAATGCCGACGTTCCTGACGCCAAGCACTTCCGCCCAAATCGCGACTAACGCTTCTTCGATCGGAGTTCGCGGCTCTGCGACGACTCCTTCCAACTCGACCTCGTCGCGTTCGAGTGTGGCGAGAGCGCGCCGGTCCACCTTGCCGTTTGGCATCAAAGGCAGACTCTCCATCATGATGAATTCGGATGGAGACATGTAACCCGGCAGCTTCTCGCGACAGTAACTTCGTAGGTCGGAAACACTCAACGGCTCGCCTGGTTTAGCGACGACGAAGGCCACGATTCTCTTGTCGCTATCATTCCGTTGCGAGATTACGACGATGCTCTCCTGAACGGACGCGTGCTGGTTGAGCGTGGCTTCTATCTCGCCTAACTCAACGCGGAAGCCGCGGACCTTCACCTGGTTATCAACTCGCCCGATGAACTCGATCGCGCCATCCGGCAAGTAGCGCACGAGGTCGCCGGTCCTGTAGAGGCGATCTCCCGGCTTACCGAAAGGATCCGAAATGAACTTCTCAGCCGTTAGTGCGGGATCGTTGAAGTAACCACGCGACAGGCCATCGCCGCCGACACACAACTCGCCCGCGACGCCTTCCGGTACGAGCTGTTGTCGCTTGTCGAGGATCAGAACGCGCGTGTTAGCGATTGGCCGGCCAATCGGCACCGAAGAATTCAAACGGGCCGGATCGTCGATGCGGTAGCAGCAGGTAAACGTCGTATTCTCGGTTGGACCATAGCCGTTGATTACCGAACACTGGTCCAGCTCGCGCAACGCCATCTTAATGTGCGGCACTGACAGCACGTCGCCACCCGCCAAGAGTTGACGAACGCCTTTCAGCGATTCGAGCTGTTCTTCGACCATCTGATTGAACAGACCGGAGGTGAGCCACAACGACGTTACGCCAGACTGCTGGATCACGGATCCCAACTCTTCCAACGTCGGCGTGTGAGCCGGAAAAACAACCAGACGGCCGCCGTTGAGCAGTGTTCCCCAGATTTCCAGGGTGGAAGCGTCGAACGAGAACGGCGCAAACTGAAGGAAAGTATGTTCCGGACCGAACTCGGCGTAGTTTGTCGCTTTGACGAGCCGCACGACCGCTCGGTGCGGGATGCAGCTAGCCTTCGGAATGCCGGTCGATCCCGAGGTGTACATCACGTACGCAAGATGACCGCTCGCGAGCTCAACCGCTGGATTTTCCTTGCTCTCAACAGCGATTACTTCCCGCTCTGTATCGAGGCAAACTCTAGTTCCGGAGTATTCCTGTAACACATGGGCCAACCGCTCTTGCGTCAAGAGCACCGGCGTCTTCGTGTCATTCAACATGAACGAGAGCCGGTCTCGCGGATAGCTCGGATCAAGTGGCACAAACGCTCCGCCGGCCTTGAGCACGGCTAGCAGACTTACCACCATTTCCAACGAGCGTTCGAGACACACGCCTACCAGCACCTCCGGGCCAACATTCAACCGCGCCAGATAGTGCGCGAGTTGATTCGCCCGCTCGTTCAACTGCCGGTAGGTGAGTTTCTCCTGCTCGAAAGTAATCGCGATCGCCTCCGGAGTTTGTTCGACCTGTTCTTCAAACAGACGACCGATCGAAGCATCTCTCGGATATTCCGTCTTGAACTCGGCCCACTCGCCCAGAAGCTTCTTTACTTCAGCTTCCGTCAGCATTGGCAGCGTCGACAACCTCCTGCCAGGATCAGCCACTGCGCCGTCTAACAGTGTGTGGAAGTGCGCAATCATGCGGCTGATCGTGGCAGGCTCAAAGAGGTCAGCGTTGTAATCCAGGCCGCCGTACAATCGGCCGTCGCTTCCCTCGATCATCTCCAGAGTGAGATCAAACTTCGCGACGCTCTCCTGATTTTCCACCGCGCTGAGCGTCAGGTTAGTGAGGTTCAAAACTCCCTGCGGTGCGTTTTGGAGAGCAAATACAACTTGAAACAGCGGCGAGTGGCTGAGTGAACGCTCCGGCTGCAACTCTTCCACGATCTTTTCAAACGGAACACCCTGGTGGCCCTGCCCCGAGATAACGGTCGTGCGGACACGGTCCAGCAGTTGTTTGAACGTTGGATCACCGGAAAGGTCTGTGCGCACGACGAGCGTGTTGACGAAGAAGCCGATCAGATCTTCGAGCTCCGCTCGTTCCCGTCCGGCCACCGGCGCGCCAATCAGAATGTCTTCCTGCCCGCTGTAGCGGTGCAACAGCACGTTGAACGCTGCCGCCAGCAACATGAACTGCGTCACTTCTTCGCGCCGCGCCAATTCGTTTATCCGCCGGCTCAAATCTTCACTCAACGTGAACTGCCGCCGTCCGCCGCGATGACTCTGCACTGCCGGACGTGGCCGATCCGTCGGCAACTCCAGCACGGCCGGCGCGCCGCGTAACTGCTCCCGCCAGTAACTCAGCTCCTGCTCCAGCCGTTCGCCGCGCAGTTGTTCTCGTTGCCACACTGCGTAGTCCGCGTATTGAATCGGCAACTCTTCGAGCGGCGAACTGTGGCCCTGCGTGTAAGCTTCGTAGAGCGCGCCCAGTTCCCTGATAAACACGCCCATCGACCAACCGTCGGAGACGATGTGATGCATCGTCAACACTGCGATGTGCTCCTCGTCCTGGAGACGCAGCAGTTTCAAACGCAGTAATGGTCCTTTGGACAGAACGAATGGCCGTTGAGCTTCCTCGACGATTCGTCTCTGCGATTCCGACTCTCGTTCGGCCGCGGCCAGATGACATAAATCCTCAACCGGCAGGCTCACGTCTGCTGGTGGACCGATGACTTGCACGGCCCGTTCGTCGACCTCGACGAAACTGGTCCGCAAAACCTCGTGACGCCTGACGATCTCGCTTAAGCTTCGTTCGAGGGCAGCGACGTTTAACTCGCCGCTGAGCCGCACGGTAGAGACAACGTTGTAGAAAGGATCTTCCGGAACCATGCGGTCGAGGAACCAGAGTCGTTCCTGCGCGAACGAAAGAGGTAGCGGTTGAGTCCTGCCGGCTGGATTGATCGGCGGCAAGCCGACCGAATCTTCTTTCGACGTCTGGTCGATCTTTTGGGCCAGGCCTTCGAGCGTGGGCGCATCGAAGACCGAACGCAACGGCAGCTCAACTTTGAATGTGTCTCTGATCCGCGATAACAGTTGCATCGCGATCAACGAGTGGCCGCCGAGTTCGAAGAAGTTGTCTTCCGCGCCGACGCGCTCGACTCCCAGGCTCGTCGCCCAGATCCCCGCCAGCGTCTGCTCCGTCTCCGTCTGCGGCTCGCGA
>Ga0105248_10003898_pt1 | contig 16494 bp, 42 predicted proteins | sample KBSS34metaG_FD_81524 | JGI IMG/M metagenome (GOLD analysis project Ga0105248, IMG submission 81524) | Switchgrass rhizosphere microbial communities from Kellogg Biological Station, Michigan, USA - KBS S3-4 metaG | ecosystem: Host-associated > Plants > Roots > Rhizosphere > Soil | place... | reverse complement strand
TAAAACTCCCGTTGCTCGGGGTTCCGGAATGTGATTTCTAAATCCATTTGATTAAAGAGTTTTTGCTAGAGGGTTCAACCAAGTCCTCAGGGTAAAACTCTCGAAAACCCCACCTTCAATTTTATCCACTAGAAGAAGGCATTACTAGCAAGGAGGCGATTACATGCCCTGGATCTTAAAAAACCGTGGCCCTTGTTTGTGCCACAAAAGTACAAAGGCCAAAACTTTCGGAGGAGCTCAAACTAAGCTCGTGGCTTCCCTTGGACGGGAACTTTTTACAACAGAGGGTATTTCCGCAATTGTCCCAGACTATTGAGAGGTGTTGTGGTCGCTAGATTTTCTCCTTTTTAAATTTAGACTTACTTTTATCGTAAAGAAGTCTATGAAGAAACGCCCTTCAGTCCTAATTGTCTACTATTAGGAGGAGAGAACTGTTATTTCTTACTAGATCCTGCTGGCGGAACGGTATTAATCGCCTCAACTAACTTGTCATCGGCGGCTACAAATCTTGTAACAACAGTATCCACCGTCTCTTTCATAGTATCAATGGTTGCTTGTGTTGCAGTCGCATCTGCTTTTAGGGCAGATTCTACAGCGGTCTTTATAGCATTTCCCATTGCTAATAGGATCGAGGCCGCCGAATCATCCGTCTTCTCAATTTTAGCCGCAGCAAGTACCGCGTTATCTACGGCTGCTTGTAGTCCTGAAAAATCACCTGCCATTGTTTCTTTCTCCTTATTGGTTTTTGTCTACTGCTTGTTGCAACTGCTCATTAGACGTCTCAGCTTGTACATTTGCGGCCATAAGCTTTAATGTCAACTCATCAATCGTCTTCTGATTTGTACCATCTAAATAATCAATATAGCGATCTAAAGATGGAATATCTACATGGATGAAAATATCTATCCTGTCCATTATGTCTCCATTATCTCCCACAAACCCGATCGGTTAAAGGGATTTCCACTTTCTACTAATTGATACCTACCATCTGTATAGTGGACAATAGTACCAATCGGGACTTTCTCTTGCCAACCTGCCATTAAAGCCCGGGTTCTTCTAGGATAGCCGTTAAGTATCATTCCCACAGAGCTTTTAAGGTCGGAGAGGTCAACGGGCTTAGGTTTAATAGGAACTCGAGAAGAAGGAATGAAGGGGATTAATGGGCCATTGTTCTGAGGAATTAGGGAGGCGTGCATCATATCGGTTATGATAAATTGCGGATTAAATACCATCGCTATAGCACTGATTTCAAAGTTTAACCCATTCATATGGAATACTGCCTGGCAGCCCATCTTAGAATTATAGGGGGCAGGTATGAGAGTTAAATCTGGGGTGGGAATCGAGTATAACCTGAGATAAGCTGTAGCATCCAAATACGCATACTGCTGTGCAAAATTCTCAGGGGTCATCTCTAACCACTCAAAATAATTATCCCAGTTAGCTGGTATCTGTTTTACACTTTGAGGATTCATAGTCTCAATATGAGAAGCACTTTTTACACATTGGCTCTTTCGTAACATTCTCGCAATCAGGTTCAACACACCCAAGACACACTTCCTTCTCACAATCCCAGCACTTAACTAATACGTCAACAGGACGAGAGCAGAGCTGGCAAATCTTCATTTCTTCGGTTTACCTTTTGAGCGGGCTTTCATCATAATCCCGGCTAACGTTTTAGGGATATTAGCCCCAGGTAATTTGGGAAGTTTCATTTTCTCAGAGGTCATTTTCATTATTTTTCCGTAGATACTCTGATGTTACCTTTAAATTTATTAGCAAGTTTCTTAGCGTCGTACTTTCTATTCATGACGGAATCTTCCCAATTGGCTGCAGATTTATCCATCATCTGATTTAAAACCGACCCTTTAGGAAATGAAGTGGCATCGTCTGAGGCCCGTGTAAGAGTTTGCTTGCCTGACTGAGATTGAGGTCGGAATATTTTCTCGTCATCAATAATAGGAGGCTTCCCAACTCGAGAGGGCTTCTCTGAAATCCCGCTTTTCTCTAATTCGTCGTCAGCTTCTTCCTCAGTTCCCATTATTGGCTTCTTTTTACCAATTTTTGAGGCGGCCAAAATTCCCTTGATATCACTCATAGCCCGAGTCTCCTACCTATCTGATAATTTTTGATGCCTTTCGCACGATTCTCTTTCCTATTAATTTCCGAGCCCCTAGAATACATGACGTAGCCCTCGATAGGTTTAAGTAAATGCTCAGTCGTAATAGGCATGACGGAAAACAGAGCGTGCGGGTTTAATGAGGACTTGACGCTGAAAAAGTGGCCCGCTACTGACCAAAAGCCGTCAAGAAAGCGGTTTTTTTGTACTCGAAGTCTTAATAAACGGAGTTTTTTCTTTTCTCTCCGTCTCCAGTTTCTCGTCTGTAGCGTTCGAGGGCTGGGATTAATTAAAAAGCGGCCCATTACTTGTAGAGAATCAATTTAACTGAATCAGTTTCCCCTATAGAGATATTACCTATAAAAGTAATTTTAGTCGCATCAACCGTATAGTCTATTTCCTGTGTCATGAAGAGGCCATTACGAAACACCTGTAAGTATTTGTACTCTTCTATTAATGGCAGGACAGTACCAGTTAAGCCGGTGTAAGTTACTTCAGTTATGATATAAGTAGGGAATCCCGTTAAAGCAGATCCACAAAATACGGCTTTCTTAAACATCCTAATGATTTCCAGTAACGGAAGGTCCCTTAAAAGGCGCAGAAACTTTTTCAGGACTTTTGGTGGCTTCTATGCCATCATCCTCAAAAGAAATGGTGCCTTCATCTTTCCCCTTGTCTATAAATGCGATCAGCTCGCTAACATATGACGGGGTATATTCCGTCTTGTCCAAGATATGTCTTTTGATTTCCTTATAAGCCATGAAAGTCATGCGGTTTGCTCCTTTTTTAATTCTGCCTCTTTCTTTAGTATCTCGGGGTGCTCAATTACAGCCCCTATTAACTCATGGGTGATCCTTAAAAGTTCGATCTTAGTAAGGTCAGCCCGCTTCAATTCCTTATTTATGTCTTTTAATCGTTCCCTGGTCATATCAATCCTCCGATTGTATTAACTAGTCCGAATCCCTTAAAATAGCGTCATTATGGCTGACAGCAGATCCTAATTTCTTGGCTGCCTCAGTTAAGGCGGATTTAACTTGCTCGTCATTTAATACCATTTCCACTGTCCCAGAAAGTGCATCAATCCATTCTAACATGGAGGCATGTACAATCGCGGGACTATCAGTTTCAACGAGTAAATATCCCTTGTCAGTTCCTACAACATGGACGCTATTAATTACCTTGACACCTGATTTTTGCCCGTGACCGCTTTGTAAGAACTTATTGATTGACTTCTTAGGGTCTTTCACTGACCACGTTATCATGAATAGCATTTTTCTTAACCTCTCCTCGTAATTTATTGCTCAACATATCTAAATCATGACTTGTAGCATTAAACACGTTACAAATGGTCTTTAAGATTTCATGGTCCATTGTAGAATGAGTACCAAGTAACATTAAAATCCTAGTACCCGTGTTAATTATCCTGACGTGATGCTCTAATGAATGAATTAGGATATCATTGTCCATTTTTAAAAAGCTGCGCTCTAACTGCACAGTCTTTAGCTTCCAGCAGCTTCCTAATAGCCGTTGTCCTCTCAGGATTATCAGGTAAATGCTCTACGATCTCCTGAGCTAAAACCCCAAAAGGCTTACTTATGACCTGTAACTTTTCGGGGAGGTGCGCATATTCAAAGAATTGTAATAGATACATAATCCTTACTCCCTGTGAACCTTCTCATCGTCCGCTAAGTTAGAAATGGCGGGTCTTACTGAGATGAACCTATAATTCATAAGGGAACAATGTTCCTTACATCTGTTAATCACCTCGCCAATAGGACCAGGGTGATAAAATAACTTGCTTTTTAATGGCGGAGCGGGGCCCGTCATATAGTACAACGACCAAAGCGGCATACCTTTAGGCCCGGCCGGGAATGACTGATTTTCGTTTTCTAATGAGGGTGATGACATACTTAAATACTTTTTACTCCATCTATGAAATCAGAAAACTCAGGAAGAATTTGTCCTTTCTTTTCATCTACTAATGCCCAAAGATGCAGACAATTCTTATTGAGATTGACATAATTTTCTTCAGGGGGATATACAACATAGGCATAACGATCACCCAGAAAATCTCGTTTTACACGTACCATATCCAGGTGGGTAGGTATAGTTTTGGCCCGGCTAACTGATATGTGAACCCACCATTTATCATCAGATTTCTGGGAACAATCTATTATTATCCTGACATTACTATCACTAACCGCGGCATAACCTGTCCCCCACCTTTCACGTAAAAGAACCCATCCTTTAGGAGGAAAGGGAAGATTAGAGATAGGTAATCCTAATTCCATCAATCCAGCATCTAATGGATGAAGCTCTTTTTGAGAGGATCTTGTAGGTGATGACATATTATTCTTGAGTGATAAGCATTTGTGGACGGGGCAAGAGGATAGGATTTATATTTGCATATTCCGCATCTTTTATTACAATCGTAACATGAGGAATATTCACACCACTATCATCTCTTGACAACAATCCGTTCAACTTTAAACCAATCTCAGCAGCTTTTAAACGTACTTGACTTGTTTCCCCACTTCTCATTTCATTTGCTACGACATTAAGAACTTCCAAAGACGTTAAGCCAACTTTATCTAATTGATCAGAAACGTTATTTTGCGGGTCTTGAGAAATTAGCCCGGCAGATTTGAGTGCCGACTTGAAATCAGGACTTTTGGAGGAATTAAATTGTAGGGGATCAATTATTGGCATCGACTATATCCTCTTTTATGACAGGTTCTATTGAGAGAATCTTATTTTCCGTAAATCGCACATCTATACCTATAAAATTTGGCCCAAGGTTTTCAATTTCAAGAGAATCTTCTTTTTCACCTGTAAGATTATGAAGCGGGCTCTGTTTTAATCTTTCCAACGCATATTCTTCTGAGAACTGAAGACCAAGAAGGGGCATTTTAGGATTCCATTACCTTTTAATAGTACTTCCGTCCTATTACTTCCTAAACCTTACCACGTCCGGGCGGGTTTGTCAAGAGCTTTTTTCACTTTAAAATCAATTACTTAACATTTTTATACGTAAGTTACCAATTATTCCTGTTTTTTCAAATTTTTACTTTCAAATATTTTTTCTGAATTTTTAGTATGAACGTATTATTTTTAAGGCGGCGAAAAAACTAAAGTACTAGTACTAAGTGGGGAGTACCCGTTACCTGAGTACTAAGTATAAATAGTTGAATAATAGCTGGCACAAATCGCTCATTTATACCCTATAATGGTTTCAGTAAGAGCAAGGCGGGTGCAAGCGGCCCGGTAAGAGTCAAGCGCCGGATTCATCGAAGGTAGTTTGATCCTCCTCTTAATGGTACAAGATTTAAAAATCTAGCGGTGGGAGTTATGACCCCTAAGCTAGTGGTATCCCCTAGTTGTTACCGAAAGTGGGGATAATACGAGAACGCGGATAGGATCGGCCACCTGGGATAATTTCCCAAGACTAGCTTAAAATCCGCGCGGATCATGGGACAATTGAATATACTTGGGACGAGGGAAGTAGACTCGTGAGAATTAATAGGGAAAACGGCCCGCTACGGATTATCGGACGCAACGCGGCGCTTCATCTTATTATACGTCACGGGAGAGCGATTACTGAAGTCGAAACTATATGCCGCCACATTGATACCTCAATCCCCATTATAAAAGTGCTTAGATTCCCGCGTGACCTATTCTGATTAGGAACGGGATTTTCTAACTACCTAATGGTGTGACAGACTATTAGGATAGGAGTACTTTATGTTCAAGAACGATCGGACAAATTTAACTCTCGTCTGGCATTATTTTGATGTGCCCGCGGAGGATTATGAAGACGATTTATTGGACTCTGGGTTTATGTTTGTAAGACAGACATTTACACCGTTGAGACCATCCGAGACATTTTATATTCAATTGGGAGCGCCAATAGGAGGATAAGATTGAAACATCCGAAGTATGAGCATCGAGCAGGGGATAAAGTAACTTGGTATATATTAGCCCCTGCTTTAGTTATGCCAGACAATTATAGATTGTACTGGAATTATGGTTCGCCTAAATTAGATATAGTCCGGTGTGGCGCGCCGATCAAATAAAGAAGTATTACCTTGGCGGTCTGCGGTCCGTCGAGGCAGTAATTCTTCATCTTAGGTGTAAAATTTTGTTGCAAAAGGATGTGTAATAGTGTACTCTATAAGAGTGCTACCAGAAGGGGTTGCGGTCCCATCAATCCGCAAAAGGGGAAGACCTAAAATGTCTCCAACCAACGTAACTGAAACTGAAGTCAATGAGATCCCAGTACAGAGGACTCGTTTTGACCTCGATAGCATGGAAGAGGTAACTGTTAAGAAAACAGTACCTTTTACCAATGTTACAAAAGTGGAAGATGCTCTCGCCTTGCTTGGTAATAATACCGAGAAATTGGTAGAAGTTATCAATCGCGGATTGCGGGCAGAAGTGGGAGCTAAGGCGGTAAATGATCCCGCTATTCCTTGGATGATCGAAAATGAGGAAGGTGATCTTGTACCGTTTACTGGTACTTTGGTCAACGCAACAGATGTAAATGTTCTTGTTTTAAATCTCGCCAAGCAGGTATTCGGCTACTCTAAGGATAAGCCGATCGAGGTACGGAAAGCAGCTAAAGAGTCTGCTAAGAATTTCATTAAAACCTCGGATGTTATTCGTGAGGGCTTTAAAAAGCAAGCTCTTGCGAGTTCGACCACTGAAACCGAAGCCTAGTTTCTGGTTGTTTCATAAAGAGGCCCTTAGATTAATAGGGGCCTCGAATGGAATAACAGGAGATTCTATTAAATATTTCTTGTGTTCAAATCGACACGCTGATTTTGTCAAGTATCCTTTACATTTTGATGTTAAAATGGGAGGATATTTTACTGCTTATTTGTACTATTGTGCGAGTTTAGGACAGTACATTTGAGCTAAGTCCTTATGAATCAATAGTTAATCGTACTATTTAGTAAGTGACTATCTCATATGTTGCTGGTCCATGCGTGGGTCTATTTTACAATTCGGTATGTTTCTGATTCTAAAGAATATAAAAAAAAAAAAAATAAAAAAAAACAACATACCCTATATTAAATTACGTAAAAATTACCGATGCAATGTAGTTGATACTAAAGGATTTGTTAGCATCTAATAGTAAGCTACTATATATCTATGGGCCGACGTATAACATCTCAATAGGTCACTTACGGTATACTGAGCTAACACGTTGATTCTAAACCAAATAGACATTTGACACCGTACTATAATGACCTCATACTGGTGGAGTCGGACCATATTTCATACTTTAATCAAATTGAAATTTGGTCCATACTTCGATAAAATGAGGATGATTAAAACATGGCTCGTTCTAGTCCAGTAGTTTTACTGCATTCCCCGCTATTTGAGGAGTTCAACAAACAGTTAACCCGCGCTAATCTGTATTGGACGGATTATAAGATTCGATGGAATCTAACAAACAGTGTTGAATTCTATATGACAAAACGAGAATTCACCTATTGTTTCTTGCTTCATGCTAATATTTCACCCCGCATGATTGAACAATTCTACCGAATCAATAATGATACATTACAAAAGAGATTAGCACACGTGAGAAGTAAGTTGATAAATATTCCTTACACTCGTGATTTTTTCCTCAAGATATTCCCTAATGCTACATATTTACGTGACGCATTAAGGGAATTGCCTGTTAAAGAAATGTTTCGTAAACCTGTAATGAGATTAACGGACGATCAATTAAGGGAAAAAATGAAAGAATACGAAACTGAGAAGTTGCAATCATTAGTTAATGAGATGCAACCACCAGATCGTCCTAGAGAGACTCTCCACGATATTATGATGAGAGGTACTAAATTTTATGACAAAGAGAAGTTTCGTAGATGATTGGATGTTTCGTATCAATCATTATTACAAGATATGGAAGATGATTAGGAGACTTTCGAGATGAATAGTGATTTGAAAGATCCTCAACCAACATCTAGGAGTATTCAAGAAATCCTAGTTGAATTTGCCCGGTTGAATTCTAACGATCAGGCATGGATAATGGCAACTTTGTTAGACTTCGCAGACAAAAATTATGCGGAGTTCTTCACATTGTACGGTTCAATCGTAATTGAGAAGATTGAGGATTTGAGAGGTAATAAGGGATAGTTTGGAAGTTGAAAAATGAGACCAAATATTAAAATTGGCAGCAAAGTACTTCATACGGGCTTAGAATTAATAGGCACCGTCGTACAATCCAAGGGCTATTATTATACCGTTGATCTCTCTCATGACGGGAGAATGTTAATAGTCCACTGTTTAGATGAGGAGTTAGTTCCATTGGACGCAAAAGGTAATAAGAGGGAGGATTAAAATGTCGATGTCTCTCACATGGTGGGAAGATAGCAAATTAAAACGGACTCCTGATGATTTTGACGAGATAGAAACAATCCGTCTTAAATCAGTAGTTGAGATACCTGTATTAGTTCTCAATCGTCCTAAACGATGTAAGTTAATCACAGTTCAACATACCTCATTTCGTAAGTTGAAAAATGGTATGATGACTGATTTTCAGCGGGTTATATGGCCTACGAGGTTAAAAGGATGAAGTTCAACGTACAAGTTTGGACTACAGATCACGGTTTCATACCGCCTAATGGGGCTGTATTTACAGCTGATGAAGCCGTTAGATTATTTCAGCTGTTTGTTAATCAGGTTTATCCTGATGGATTTACAGTTGCTATTATTCCCGAAGGATGGGAATTAGTCAGGAGTAAACCTCAATGAAGCCAATAAAATACAGCATTCAAGTATTCGTTCCAATGTCTAAAGTTTGGACGGGCTACAACGAGGAAAACGGAAAACAGTTAAAGGAGGCAAGTAAGGATTTGCAGTATTTAAGTAAAAACCTAGTAGAAACTAAGGTCGATCATTTCTTACAAGTTGCCTTAGTTCCTCATGGTTGGAAACTAGTAAAGGAATAAGATATTAGTCATCAGGATTCATATGAGTCCTAATGATTAATGTTTTAAGAGATGATATTATGACACCTTCAATACCATTAGATGACAAACGTAAAATTCACGAAAATTGCTTAATTTGTGAAAAGCCTCTTGAGGAGCCGTTTAGATCCCTGCACTGGAAGTATCACAAAGAGTGTAGGAATTGTAAGTATTGCAATAAAGAGGTCCAATTAGAAATCGTTGATAAAGAGTTTAACAACGGTGAGACTATATGCCATAAGCCGTGTGAAGAACGATTTATGGATGCTGAGTTTCGACAGAGACCAGTAATGATTACACAAGAGAAATTAGATTACCTCAATAGGATTAATCTGATGTTTGAGGCTAATCTGGAATTATCTATTGAGACTAATCAATCTGAAGCCGCTTTATTAGCACCATTACTGGCTGCTACAATGGCATACGATCAGTTATTCCTCACCGTAAAGAGGATGGAAGCCATAACCGCTCAATTCTCAATAGCTCTCTCAAAAGACAAATCCAAAGCTCTCAGTATGATTGAAGCTAGACAAAAGGTCAAGTTTCAAGAGGTTGAGGAATATAGGAAAAAACAGCAAGAGCCTAAACCTCCTAAAGCAGTAAAAGCTAAGACTGAGCATTTGACGCCGGATGAGAAGATTCACCGGAATATGATAGCGGCGTATCAAAAGATGTTTCCTCATCTTACTGAGGAGGAGATAGTAGATCAAATTGTTAATAAGGCTAAAAGGACAATCTCAAATGATGACCCTAAATGATTGCCTAAGAGATCTATTTGGCAAAGAGAATACAGAAGAACATGCCTTTAATGAATTTAAAGAGATCAATGCTGAGGTCTTTGAAAACGATGATCTCCTCAGACATATGGTCTTGGCATCTATTAAAGCATGGTCAATGTTAGCCGATGTTAATTTCAACCCCAAAGATTTCACGTCTCAGCATATTACTGTTTTAACGCTGGGAATATACCTTGGACGTAGACAAATGACAGAGTTTTCCTTAAGGGAGGAAACGATTAAAGATGAAAACGCTAAATGAGGCTTATAAGACCTTAAAGGATCTTAACGTAAAAGACCTCGCTAAAGTTCAAGTTGACGAAATAACAAGTGCTCGTGATCTAATGTTTGCACTTGTTATTTCTAACAATTTTGATCTTGAGAAGATTTCAGAAGCCATCAGTAATATCTCACTGGGATTATATCTCAAAGAGCAAATGTTAAAAGAGGAGGTTAAAGTAAGTGAAGCTAACGAACCAATGCCCTAAATGTTTTAGGCGCTTGGATCTTGTTTCCTCGATGAAATTAGGTACTGATACTTGTTATCAGCCCCTAAAAGTCTACAAATGTGGACACGTATTCATCGAGGATCTTATTACTAAACGATCAGTTGAGCAAATCAACGCTTTAGTCGGTGATAAGATAGCAAGATCCTATCAGATAGACGGAGTACAATTCTTTTATGATAGTAATTACTCCGCTCTAATAGCAGACGAGATGGGCACAGGCAAGACCGCTCAAGCCCTATTAGCTCTGAGAAATGCGTATGACCTAATGGGTACTACGCTCATCATTGTAAAATCTGCTATCACATACCAATGGCAACAACAGGCTAGGATATGGTTTCTTGATGATCCAATGGGTAATTATATCATCACGAATACCAAAGGCTTCATTCCTCCTGGATTCAAGAGCTATACAATCTCGATGGATACTTTTAGTCGGATGATAAAATTCGAGACTAAAAACGATACTTCCCTAGATCAATGGGGACGTAGGCATACTAGGCAATTGGATGTAGCTATCGTAAGCCCGCATCTAAAAGCTCTTGGCATAAAATCAATAATCGTTGACGAATGCCATTCCTTCAAAGATCCTTCCTCCATGAGATCCAAAGCACTGATTGGATTTATAAAGGCTGAGGATATTAAACACAAGTTGTTTCTATCTGGCACGCCAATTAAAAATAGGGCCGATGAATATTTCGTGACCTTGAATCTATTAGCTCCTGAGGAATTTCCTTCATTAGATGCTTTTAAGTCTAAGTGGTTAATGAGGGATTCAGCAGGACGTTACAGCAGGATACAAACTTATCTAGAAGAAGAATTTCGTCAGAGGATTTCTAAGTTTGTAATACGTCGAGAGAAGAAAGACGTTTCGATTGACCTCCCAGATTTTCAGCGTGACTTCCTATTAGTTAACGTGGATAACGATGCTATGCGGAGAGTGTATAACGAGGAATTGGATAAATTACGAGAATTAATGAAATCCAAGGGCGGTAATCCCTCACATGCGGAGATTAGCAACAGTTTAATGACACTTCGCAGATTAACAGGCATGATGAAGATTGATTGGGCTGTGGAAGAAATCGAGGAATTTCTTGATAGTTGCGATATTGAGAAGATAGCAATTGGTGTTCACCATCACACAGTTAGAGATGGGTTATACGGCGTCCTTAAAGCTAGGGGACACAATGTTTTAAAACTTAGCGGTGAGGATAATAGCGAAGCCAAAGAGAAAATCAAGAACGAATTTGGAAAAGCTGAAAATCGTATTCTCATCATTAATATGCTGGCGGGCGGGGTTGGAATGGACGGGCTACAAATCTGTAATAACGTGATCGTATTAGAACGACAGTGGAACTCAACAGACGAGGATCAGTTTGAATCAAGATTCCATCGCTCTGGTCAGCTATTAAAAGTAATGGCAAAGTATCCACTGGTAAAAGGATCTGTCGATGAGTTTTTCGCAGATATGGTAGAGAATAAGCGGTACATCTTTGAGAAGACAGTAGGTAATGGGTGGGATCTAATGGGATCTCCTACCTCGTGGAAAGCGTTAGTTAACGATACGATTAACGGGAGATTGTAAGATGGGCACTGCTGCTAAAGTTGCTAAAAGAAAAGAGGAACATCCTGAGTTGTATTGCCCCGCTAAAAAATGCTTATGGCGTACAAACGATGGTTCCTATTGTCCGAGACACAAGGAGATAAAGGTTGACCGATGAATTAGCAATAAGAGTTGTTATTCTATTGGCAAAACTTGGATGGAATGAATATGTAATGAGCACGAAAACTACTGCAAAGGATATAGATTGTGCTAAAGAGGCTATAGACCAAATAGCTTTGAAGCATGGGGTCAATGTAAGATGGGACGATTAATCGTAACATTCCTAATCTATATCCTTCTCATTGAGTTATTGCACGTGCTGGAAGATGACACTGTTGGGGATTTCAGAACGTATCAAATTAAGAGGAGATGATTACAATGTCGTTTATGGATCTAAAAGGTAAATTAGATGAGCTGCCCGGATTATACGCGGCTCGTCAAATAATAGACGCTAAGATTACAGAATTGGAGGTTGGTATTAATACCTTGTTTCAACCTCCTGCTGTGAAAGTACCAAATGAGTGGATTCAGATTGAGGCTGAAAAGGTTGAGGCGAACACCAAGGAGGTAAAAGAGAATAATCATTCTAAAGGTCAGAAAAATTTCTGGGACAAATTAACTCCCAGGCAGAGAAAGATGAGAATTACTAAAATGAATAAAGCTCGACTTTCTCATCTTGGAATTAAGAGATATCCTAAAACAGGGAGATAAAAAGATGGCCCGCCCAATATCAATAGTCGATGAATTTACGTATGACGATGATTTAGCTAAACAGGACAAATACAAACGACGTAAAATTCAAGAAGGCTTATGTCCAAATTGTGGTCAGCCGAGAGATTATATGGTAACAATTAAACCAAAAGTGGGCGTACCATATACAAAACTGGCACAGCGGTGTAAAAAATGCTCGGATGCTATTAATGAGCGACGGCGTGAGAGATACATGGAGAATAAATAATGACCTTCGATACTCTTGCAGGTTTGTATGTTTATTGTATGGATTACCATTCAGGTCAATGGTCAAGATTATATAGGATCATGAGTAAAATTAACATGGATCTTAGAGATCATCATGCCAATATGATTAGAAACGGTAAATTAGATCCTAACCATGAATGGGCAAATGCTCGTAGAGTCTATAGAAAATTAAAAAGGAATCAAGCTCAATGACACAAACCTTGGACGAAATAAAATACGGGATTTACATTGTGATTCTTCTACTAGCTTACATTGGAAGTAGCCTAGAGAAGATAAGTGAGAGGAAAAAATGAGATTTTCAATTAACGAGTTATATCATTTCCTCAGTGAGTTAAAGCAAGGTAAAAAAATTGAGGATGTTTTAATGGCCATGATTCAGTTAGCCATTGACCAGGAGAATTTTAAAAGAATGAATAGGGGGTTGGAGCCTTTATGAAACAAACACTAATATTAGATTCTAGCCAAATAGATCATTTCTTGCAATGTCCTCTCATGTGGGAATATGGTGACGTGGCGCTATTAGCTCCTGCTGGTATATCTGAGAGAGATTCGATGGATATGGGAACGTTTGGGCACAAATTGTTAGAGCTGTATTATCGAGGAATTGCAAAAGGCTTAACCTCGGAAAAGGCTTATAAGGAGGCTTCTGAGATTGGCACATCTATGAACCCCGCTGATATCAAATTGTCACAGGATCGTAAAAAGGATGTCCTATTAAAATTCCAGTGGTATTGGCTGACCTACGGGATTAAAGGACACGATCTAGTTCCTATCATGAAAAACGAAAAGCCCCTCGTTGAGCTAGGTTTCAGCTATCCCCTATTAGACACTCCAGAATACTTATTTGTGCTGGAAGGTTTAATCGACATGTTAGCATTCATGGACGGTATGAAAGTATTCGTGGATCACAAATTTCAGGAAAGACGGCGGGCACTCTATAAGAAAAGCATCCAATTTAAGAATTATGCAATGGTCAGTAACTCCAATCTTGGGTGCATTAATTATGTCAGAGTTACTGATAAAATGGACGCTACGACTTTTGAGAGGAGTATGATGACCTTTTCCCCTCAATTTTTAAGACTTTGGAAAGAAGAATTGATCGAAGTATATATTCAGATAGCCAAAGCTGTAGTCCATCATAAACGAGAGCAACGGTGGAGTAGTTGTGGGGGGAAATTTGGTTATGCCTGTAACTTTGCCCCCGTTTGTGAGGAGTTTCATCCTACCATTAAACAGGCGATTTTAGATACCAAGTACATTAAAGTTCAGAAGTGGGAACCTTGGAAATCGACGGAATCGTTATTGGAGGTGGAGGTATGAGAAAGCCTTGGTATAAGAGATTTCAAATATTTCTACCGTTTTTTAGGTATGAGCCTAGTGATTGGACAGAGCATCATTGGGGACCATTCCAATTAAATACCTATTATTTGGGTATCCAATTTGGAAACAATACCACGTTTCTTTTTAAAGTCCGTAAAACGATATCTCCTGAGGAATGGTAATATGAGCATAGAACTGATAGACGGCTTTGAAATTGATATTTCAGCAGAATTTATGGAGGCTTGCTGTTATGATGACTGTACAAATACTCCTACCTTTCGATGTACTGTAGTGTTTGAAGAAAAAAAGGTAGGTGAAACTTTTATCTGCAAGATCCATTATAAGGATGCTTGTGAGTTTCCAGTCTACTTCCTATTACACTCAAGAGTTGTAAGAGCGTTATGTGGGTACAAATAAGATGACCTTCTACATAACATTCGGACGATCGCACCCGCTCAGGGATAATTGGATCGAGGTTTCAGCATCTTGTATAAATCGAGCACAGGAGGTGGTATATCTAACATTCGGAGGTAAATTTAGTAGTTGCTATTCAGAAGATCAATTCGATAAAACTTTGTTCCCATTAGGAAAATGCGGACATACTTTGGTGGGAGGATAAAATGCCCGTTTTGAACCACATTCACACCTTTAAAAGAGTAAAGAAGGGAATCTATAATTGCAAAGATCCCTATTGCTCTATCATTATGGAACACAAGCTGCTATTAGGAAAAGCCTCTCGTTGTAATGAGTGCGGGGATGAGATTATTCTTAATAGCGAAGTCTTGCACCTTTCCAGACCTAAGTGTAATAATTGCAGAGATACAAAAGAATCCCGCATCGAGAAAGCCGCCAAGAATTTAATGGAATCACTGGGATCGTTAGAATAAAAAGGGAGGATAGCAGTTGTTTAAGAAACTGGAGATAATTAGCCAATCGTATCAGATGCTTAAAGCGGCCTTAGAGCATGACATGGGACCGTTAACACCAGACAACGTTATAATGTTGAAAGCTGTAACAATTGACGTTGTAACTTATGTAGCAAAAGAAGTTCAACAGGCTTACGAGGATCATAAAAATGACTAAAGAAAGTATTATTGTTACGGTGTTTATTTTGTGGTGTACTTTGATGGCTTTGATATTAGCGGCGACCCGCTATGAGAACAGTGATTTCCACAAATCGTTGATTTTGAGGAGATACTGAATGGCAGAGATGACAGATCACGAGTGGTTTAGAGCAATAAATAAAACCCTCACAATCATGCTAAATACGATGGAGGAAATAACACACATCCTGATTAAAATAGACGAAAGAATAACTAAATTGGAGGAATTACAAGATGCCCAAAGTAGAAGACATTGAAGATGACGGACTTTTCAGAGGATTATTTATTGGTCGATCTGGGACTGGTAAAACTTCTGCCGCTTGTTCATATCCTAAACCCGTTGAAGTTTGGGATTTTGATGGTCGTATTAGAGGAGTGTTAGGATGCCCTTGGATACCAACAAAAGATATAATTTACGAATACTTTCCTCCTAAAGAGCCTGGGATGATTCTGCGTATCATGAAAAAAGTTGATACGATGCAACAATTGGCAGTCGCTAGACAATTAGCGATTAAAACTTTGGTGGTAGATTCTCTGACGGCGGAAACATTTGCTATGCTTTGTCAGGCTAAACCACTTCTAGCGGGAGATATCGCAAAAGATACGAAGGGGAAAAGAATATCAGGCTACCGAATGACAGGACCAGAGGAATACTCGTTTGAAGCTGATACTACGTATAACCTACTTGCTTCTCTGCGAAGTATTTCTGGTATTAATCTTATTGTTACGGCCCATGTTGTCGCAAGATTTGGAAAGGAAAATCCTGACGATCCTTTTTCAAATTCTATCGAGGTTGGAGAGAAATTATCCGTAAGAGATAAGATTGGTGAGAATGTACAGATTTACTTCGATAACGTTTTTCGGTTTGATAAGCAAATGTCGGGTCAAACTGATAAGCACTCGGTTCGTTTCCGTGGGGATTTATGCAGATCGGTACTTCCTGGATTACCAAACGGAGACATTGACATCACTAACAAGAATTTCTATGAAGTAATGAGGAGCTACGATACAAATGGAAACAACCAAAGCAAGGCTTAAATTACTGATTCACGGTTTTTTGTTCGCTGAGTTGGATCTTTGTGTCCTCAATGTAGATTATCTAACAGTTGACG
>Ga0105248_10003897_pt1 | contig 16495 bp, 10 predicted proteins | sample KBSS34metaG_FD_81524 | JGI IMG/M metagenome (GOLD analysis project Ga0105248, IMG submission 81524) | Switchgrass rhizosphere microbial communities from Kellogg Biological Station, Michigan, USA - KBS S3-4 metaG | ecosystem: Host-associated > Plants > Roots > Rhizosphere > Soil | place... | reverse complement strand
GCGCTGCAAGCGGCATCCAAACCGAACTGCGAGCTGTGAATGAGGGTCGGTACCGCCTCGTCGGGCTGTGCCTCACTCCGCAGCAGGTTCTCGCGGTCGAGGCCTGGGAGCGCGAGGTCCGCGCTCGCGCACACGCCAATACCGAATCAAGCCAGGTCGACGTCGCCCAGCGCGAAGACCAGATCACTCGGTGGATCGAACACCACGGCATCCAGGATGCCTGGCAGATTGCCCCCGAACTCGCCGAACTTGGCGTAGAATCCGCAGACCTGGACCCCCTCGTTGACTTCCTTGAGCAGGAGGCCATCCACGTCGTCCTCGAACAGTTCGCCTCCACCCTGCGCGCCGAGCACTACGCTCAGGCCATGGTCGACTCCACCAATCGCATCTTTGACCTCATCAGCGCCATTAAGACTTACTCCTACATGGACCGTGCGCCGATCCTGGAGGTCTGCGTTCCATCTGGCCTCGACGCAACGCTGCAAATGATGCAGTCGCGCATGTCCAGTGTGAATGTCGTCCGCGAGTACGACCCCGAACTGCCCACCATCAGCGCCTATGGCAGCGAACTCAATCTCGTCTGGACTGTATTGATTGAAAACGCCCTTGACGCACTCGCACTCGTCGATCGCAGCGCGAATCCAACGCAAAAAGGCTGCCTGCGCGTCGTTTGCCGCCTGGAAGCCGACATGATTCTCGTCGAAGTCTGGAATGACGGCCCCGAAATTCCGGCAGCCCTGCAGGATCGTATCTTTGAGCCCTTCTTCACTACCAAAGCGCCAGGTCATGGGCTTGGGCTCGGGCTCGACAACGCCATGCGCATCGTCCGCAAGCATCGCGGCCACCTTGGAGTCCGTTCCGAAGACGGCCTCACATGCTTCCGCGTCCGGCTGCCGCTCAATCAGCTCCAGGCGTACTGATTTCAGCCGCCCAAAAATCAAAGGTCTGAATCCGCATTGGATTCAGACCTTTGATTTTTCGCGTTTCTTGGGCGAGGTTCTCCTGCGCCGCTGAGGTTCGCCCGTATCCCCGGCGGCGCTTAGCAATTCGCTATAGGCGTTGTACACAGCGCCCGGAACAGCAGCGCCTCATTCTCTCGGATCGCCTCATCGGCCCGGCTACGCACCAGAGCCATCTTGATCGTGGCGTGCAGCTCTCTATCCAGAAACGGCTTGATCAGGTAGCCGTAAGGATGCGTATCCCCTGCTCGCTTGAGCGTTGTGTCTTCGGAGTAAGCCGTCAGATAGATCACAGGAATATGCAGATACCGCGGTATGCGGCTCGCCGTTTCAATTCCATCCAGCTCGCCCTGGATATGAATATCCATCAAAATCACATCGGGAAAAACCTCTTCCACCAGCTTGAGAGCTTGTTCGCCAGTCGTCGCAATTCCCGCCAGCGTATAGCCCAGCTTGGTCAGTTCCTGACGCAGATGCAACGCAACCACAGCCTCATCTTCCACCACCAGCACCCGTGTGCCGCGAATCAACGGAATCTCTGCCTCTGCCGGTACGAAGGTTTGCAATGCTTCGGACATAGACGCTCCACGGCCTCAATTCAAGCTGTCTGCCTCGTCGACGCACTCTACGGCAAGTGAATCCGTCTTCCCATTTCAGAACTGACAGCAGATTTCTTCGGCCTTCACCACCCATATCGGCAGAAAACGGAAATTCTTAACCCCCCAAAGAAAAAACCTCCAATCTGCCGCCCATTGGTAATCAAACAGCTTCGAAGCTTCCAACACTCACGCCGCCAACGGAAACCGCACCACAAATCTCGTCGGCCCATTCGGATGAACCTCAACCTTTCCCCCGATCTGTCCAGAGAGCATGTACACCAGTTGGTTGCCCAGCGTATCGAATCGCTCGAACTGGAAGCCCTCCGGTAATCCCACCCCATCGTCGCTCACCGCCAAAATCGCTGTCCGGGCACCGTCATGCACGAATTCGATCCCGATCCGCCCGCGCCGGCCCTCTGGGAAGGCATGCTTCAGCACATTTGAGACCAACTCATTGACAATCAATCCGCAGGGAATCGCCGCATCGATTGGCAGCCGGATATCCTCGACCCGAACATCGAGCCCGATCCGCGACGCGTCAGCACTATAGGACTGCACCAGCGTCGGGACAAACGACTGCAGAAAGGCATGGAAGTCCACGCTTGCAAAATCCTTCGACTGGTAAAGCGTCTGATGGATCGTCGCCATCGATCGGATGCGGTTTTGCGTGTTTTGCAGCATCTCAATCACGCCCGTATCCTGAATTCGGGCAGCTTCAAGGCTCAGCAGGCTCGACACCACCTGCAGGCTGTTCTTCACGCGGTGATGAATCTCGCTTAGTAGCAGGTCCTTCTCCTGTACCCGGCGCTCCAGTTCCAGATTCGCTACCGCCGCTTTGTTCAGTAAGCGAAATCGCTCTATGGCGTGGCGCAGCGCCCGCGGCAGGGCGCGAGTCTCGATCTGCCCCTTCACCAGGTAATCCTGCACCCCCTCCAGCATGGCCTCGGCCACGGCCGCATCATCATCCCTGCCGGTAAGCACGATCAGCGGAACCTGCGGCGCAAGCCGCCGGACCCGCCGCACGGTATCCATGCCCTCGCCATCGGGAAGCCCTAGATCGAGCAGCACGATATCCACACCGCCCTTAGCCAGATGATTCAGAGCCAGACCAAGCCTCGGCATGTGGGTCAGCTCGTAGCTGCCCTCTGGCTCGGTCACAAACATCTCCCGGAGTAGTCGCACATCGCCCGGGTTGTCTTCGACGAGTAGAATCCGCAGCGGCTCTTTACTCACAAACGCTCCGTCGGCGGCAGCTTGACCACCGAAAGCCAGAAATTATCGATACTCCGCACCACGGTCAGAAAGCCGTCAAGATCCACCGGCTTCGAGATGTAGCAGTTGGCGTGCAGCAGATAGCTCCGCTCGATATCCACATCCGAAGCAGATGTAGTCAGGATCACCACCGGAATCATCTTCAGCGACGGGTCGTTTTTTATATCCGCCAGCACCTCCCGTCCGTCCTTCCTGGGCAGGTTCAGGTCCAGTAGGATCAGATCTGGCCTTGGGCTTTCCGCAAACCTCCCCTCGCGATTCAGAAACTCCATCGCCTCCATTCCATCGAAGGCCACATGCATCTCCAGGTGTACCTTCGCGTCCTTGAAGGCCTCCTGCGTCAGCCGTACATCTCCCGGATTGTCGTCCACCAGAAGTACCTGGATGGGCGGAGCTGCGTCCTTGATCACATGCGTCATGGGCTACCTCATTGGCAGGGAAAAATGGAAGACCGAGCCACTCCCCGGCTCCGATTCCACCCAGATTCTCCCCCCCTGCTGCTGAAGAATCCGTTTGCAAATGGCCAGACCGATCCCGGTCCCTTCGTACTTCCCCACCCTGTGCAGGCGCTGGAAGATTACAAAAATCCGTTCGTGGTACTGCGGCTCAATACCAATTCCGTTGTCCGCCACCGAAAACACCCACTCCTTAGCCTGCATGTCGGCAGAAACATGAATTTCTGGAGTCTTTTCTCCGCGGTACTTGATTGCATTGCTAATCAAATTCTGGAAGATCTGCACCAGCTGCAGCTCATCGCCCACGACCAGCGGCATAGCGTCATAGGTCACCTCCGCGCCACTCTCCTTGATCGCCTGGCTGAGGTTGCGAATTGCCGTCGATAGTGCCAATTCACTTGAGAATTCCTGTATCGGTGGTATGCCCTGTCCTGCTCGGGAGTAGAGCAATAGATCCTCGATCAGCCGCTTCATTCTCTTCGTGCCATCGATCGCATAGCTGATAAATTCGTCCGCATCCTTATCCAGCCGCCCCACATACCGCCGGGCCAGCAACTGCGTATAGCTCGCAACCATGCGCAAGGGCTCCTGCAAATCGTGCGAGGCTATGTGGGCAAACTGCTCCAGCGCCTCATTGGACTGCCGTAGTTCGGCCACCTTCTCCGTCAGCTCCTGCGCTACCCGTTTGCGCTCTGTAATATCCCGAATCGCTGCCGTGACAGAAACCCCATCCGGCCCCTCCAGCGGACTCAGGCTGATCTCCACGGGAAATTCCGTTCCATCCTTGCGAAGCGCCATCAGATCCAGCTCCGGACCCATCGCTCGCGGCTTCGGCGACTCGAAATACCCATTCCGGTGCTGCGCGTGCAACCCGCGCGCGGAGAGCGGCACCATGATGTCCACTGACTTTCCGATCAGCTCAGCGCGGTCATAGCCAAAGAGCTTCTCCGTCTGCAGGTTGGCCAACCGGATCGCTCCATCGCTGCCGACAATCACCATGGCGTCAGGAGCCGACTCCAGCAACGCCCGAAAACGCGTTTCCGATTTCTTCCGCTCGGTGACATCCCGGATCGCCGCTGTCATCGACGTCCCTTTCGGGCCTTGCAGCGGGCTAAACCGGATCTCCACCGGAAACTCGACGCCGTCCTTCCGCCGGGCGCGAAGTTCCACTCCCGCGCCCATCTCCCGCTGCCCCTGGCCCTGGAAAAACAAGTGTGAGTCCCGCTCGTATCCGGAATGCAAGTCGGAAGGAATGAGCACCTGTACCGGCTGTCCCACCATCTCACCGCGCGCATACCCAAACATGCGCTCCGCTTCCAGATTGGTCAGCTCGATCAATCCATCGGAGCCTGAGATGACCATGGCATCGGGTGCCGACTCCAGCAGAGCCTGGAAGCGCGCCTCCGAATTCCGTCTCTCCGTCAGATCGCGCACCCCAAACAGCAACACCTGCCCTCGCTGCGTCGCCAACGGCGTCACGCTGAAATCCAGAGGAAACTCGCTGCCATCCCTGCGCTGACCAAAAAACTCAGGTGGCGCCTCTGGGGAGGGGTGCGTCAATCCCCCAAGCAACCGCTGTACGTAAGCTGCCTGTAACTCACGCGTCCTTGGCGGAGCCAGCTTGTTGACATCCTGGCCAACGAGCTCTTCCCGCTCATAGCCAAACACCTTTTCCGCCTGCTTGTTCACAAATTCGATCGTGTCGTCGCTCTTCACGATCACAATCGCGTCTGGAGTTGCCTCCAGCAGCATCTGGTAGCGGGCTTCGAGCTCGCGGGTTTCCGTCAAGTCCCGTGTCACCTTCGAAAACCCCCGCAGTCCCCCTACGCCATCCCACAGTGGACGGATATTCACCTGCGCTAGAAAACAGCTCCCGTCCTTTCGGTATCTCCAGCCCTCCGCAACGTAGCCTCCTGTCTCGCGCGCCGCTTGCAGTGCCGCCGCCGGCTTTCCTTGCTCTCGCTCCTCAGCCGAATAGAACAGGGCAAAATTTCGGCCGATCATCTCCTCGGCCGTATACCCTTTCATCCGCTCCGCCCCGTGGTTCCAGGTCAGAACATTCCCCTCCGGATCGATCATGTAGATCGCATAGTCTTCGACACCATCCACAAAGCTGCGGAATCGATCCTCCCGCTCGCGTGCCTCATCGCGGGCCCGGCGTCGCTCACTGATGTCCCGAATCGCAGCCAGCGCCACTGGACCATCCAGAGTTTCCAGCGGACTCAAACTCGATTCCACCACAAGCTCGCTCCCATCCCGGCGTACGCACCAATGCTCTCCACTCTCGCCCATGGGCCGGTCCACGGGCGCTTCGAAGAATCTCCTGCGGCTCTCTGCCCGCTCCGCCCGCGTCTGTTCCGGGAGAAGGATATCGGTAGATTTGCCGAGAATCTCCGCCCGGCGATAACCAAACATCTCCTCAAATCGTCGATTGACGTACACGATCCTCCCGCTCGGCGTGTACATCACCATCGCATCCGGAGCAGACTCCAGAATCATCTGGTACTTGGCCTCGATCTCTCGCGACTCTGTCAGGTCCCTCGTGATCTGGGTAAATCCCCGCAGCATTCCCGAAACATCAAAGGAAGGCCGCAGCATCGTCTTCGCCCAGAATCTGCTCCCATCCTTCCGCGTCCGCCAGCCCTCCTGCTCTGACTGGCCAATCTCATTCGCCGTCTCCAGTGCCTGTTGAGGGCGTTCATTTTCCAGGTCTTCCCCGGTATAGAAGCAGGAGAAGTGGTTCCCCACGATCTCCTCCGACTTGTATCCATGGATGCGCTCAGCTCCCATATTCCAGGTCTGGATGATGCCGTCGAGATCAATCATGAAGATGGCGTAATCGCGAACTCCTTCCACATACGTCCGGAATCGCTCGTCCTTACCCCGCGCCTCTTCCTGTGCCCGCCGCCGCTCGGCAATCTCGGCCTCCAGTTCGCCCACGCTGGGCATCTTCAGGATGAGCGGCTTCAGCCAAACCAATACTGCTGCCGTCGTTACAGAAATCACTGCCGTCGCAGCCTTCGCCACCCCCTCCAGCCGGTACATCGGAGTCCAGATCGTCCACACCTCCAGCAGGTGGGTCGTGCCGCACGCCGCAATGAACCCGACGAACAACAACGCCACCCGCCGCAAAAGCGGGTCAGGGCGTTTGCGCACCACCTGGAACAGCAGCAGTGGAATGGCGTAGTAGGCCAGCGCAATCGCGAGATCAGAGAGCACGCTCAGCCACAACACTCCCGGATCACCCCGCAGGCAATACAGATGCGGCATGAAATCTGTTCCGAAGAGCGCTCGGAAGAACTCCAGCATGTCCCAATCATGGGCAGTTCCGGCTTTGGCTGCATAGAGCGCACAAGCAATTAACGCGTCACAGCGTCCCAAAGCGGAAACGGGACAGAGGGAAATTCCCTCTGTCCCGTTTCTGCATTACTGCTTTGTTTCGAATTACTTCTTGACCAGATCTCCGCTCTCGTCGCGAACCTCGATCTTGCCTAGGTTCAGCTTTTCAAGCTCCGGCTCGATCTTGGCCTTATCGCCGACCGCGACCACCACCAGGTTCTCCGGATGCACCCAGTCTGTTGCCGCTTTGGCTACCGCCTCTGCCGTCACCGCCTCAAACGAGGCGGGCAGCTTCTGAAAGTAGTCGTTGGGCAGGTTATAGACGAATAACTCCGCCATCAGGCCCGACTCATTGCCCACCGTCTCAAACTGCCCGGGAAGCGACCGCAGCGCATTGTCCTTGGCCAGCTTCAACTCCTCGGCGCTTGCTGGATCGGTGTGAATCCGGTTCAGCTCTGAGAACAGCTCCTTGGTCGCAGGCGCCGTCACATCCGTCCGCACCTGCGAACCAGCATAGAAGGGCCCGCCGCCACGATAGAAGAACAGCCCAGAAAACGCCCCATAGGTGAACCCATTCTTCTCCCGCAGGTTCATGTTGATGCGACTCGAGAACAAGCCACCCAGAATGCTATTCATGACATTAATTGCAGCGTAATCCGGTGCGCTGCGCGGAGCGCCCAGCCCAAAGGCGATCAGTGTAGTCTGCGGCGAACCCGGCTTGTCCACAATCACCAGCTTGCGCTCAGGAGCCGCGGGAGGCGCAGGAATGGCAGCTGTTTCCGCCGCATCGCCCTTGCTCGTCCATGCCCCAAAGTACTTCTCCGCCAGCTTCTTCGCGTCCGCCTCGGTCAGGTCGCCGGCCAGGATCAGCGCGGCATCCTTCGGCCCATAGTGCGCCGCCCAGAAACTCGCCATGTCGTCCTTCGTCGCGGCCTTCACCGACTCCGTCGTCCCGATGGCGCGGAACCCGTAGGGCTGATCGCCATACAGCACCTTCTGCCCAACGCGCAGCGTCGACGCGATCGGCGAATCGCCTTCCTGCAGGATCGCCACCAGCCGCTGCTGCCGGATGCGCTCCACCTCTTCCTGCTTGAATGCCGGATGTAGCGCCACGTCTGAGAGCAATTCCATCGCCGGACCGGTATTGTTGCTCAGCGCGCCGATCCCGACCGATGCGCTGTCCATCGTCGCTGAGGAGCCAAGCCCTGCACCAATCTGCGCCACATCGTTGGCCAGCTGCGTCGAAGACCGTGTTGCCGTCCCCTCTGTCAGCATCCGTGCCGTGAACGAGGCTAGCCCTGGTTCGTCCTTGGGATTCGCTTCACCGCCTGCAAATGTCACAAGCGACGCATTGACCACAGGTAGCCCATGCTCTTCAATCAGGTACACCTTCAATCCATTGGCAATCGTGAAGGACTTCGGTGCCGGCAGGTTCAGCTTGCCCTCTGGTCCAGGCTGGGGAGCATCCTTACGCCACTCCTGCGCTGTCTCAAACTCGGCAGAATACGGCGGCACTACCTTCACATCCGCATCCGTATTGTCCGGGCTGCGCGGCACCTCGGCCGTCACCTTCTCGCCCTTTTGGCACAGCACCACCACGCGCTGGTTTTTGCCAAAGACGCTCTTCGCCACCTGCTGCACGCTGGCCGTCGTTACCGCTTCGTACCGTGCCACATCCTTGGGCAGATAGCCCGGATCGCCAAGATACTGGTTGTAGCGGTCCATCATGTCGGCCACACCGCCAAAACCGCCCAGCCGCTGCAGGCCCTGAATCAGCCCCGAGAGGTGTTGATTCCGCACCCGGTCCAGCTCCGCCTGAGTCGGACCGGAAGTACGAAGCGCCTCAATCTCCTTGTCGGTTGCCGCTTCCAGATCTTCCAGCTTCACTCCTGGCCGCGCCACAATATCGCAACTCGCCAGCGAAGTAACCATCAGCGACTGGTTGGTGCAGCTGATACTCTGCGCCACCTGCTTCTGGTACACAAGCGACTGATACAGACGGCTCGTCTTGCCTCCGCCCAGGATGCTCATGAACATATCCGCATCCGCATCGCCCGCCTTGAAGGCCTCTGGCGTAAGCCAGGCCACCGTCAGCCGAGGCAACTGAACCGTATCGGTGATCGTCACCCGCCGCTCCGAAGTAATCGCAGGTGTCACCACCTTCACTTTCTCTACTGCTGGCCCGGCTGGAATCGGTCCAAAGTATTTCGCAATCTTGTCCTTGATCGTCTTCGCATCAAAATCGCCGACAATTGCGACGCTCGCATTGTTCGGCGTGTAATAGTCGCGGAAGAACTCGCGCACATCGTTCAGCCGCGCCGCTTCCACATCCGCATGCGAACCAATCACGTTCGCGTAATACGGGTGCTCCTTGGGGAAAAGCGTGTGCCCTACAGCTTCATCGGCCACATCATACGGCTGCCCCTCATCCTGGCGAAGCTCATTCCGCACCACGTCCCGCTGGTTGGCCAGCTTGGTCTTATCCAGCGTCTCCAGCAGAAATCCCATGCGATCGCTCTCCAGCCAAAGGGCAAGATCGAGCTGATTGCTGGGAACTGTTTCGAAGTAATTCGTCCGGTCGTAGTTCGTCGTTCCGTTGATATCCGTCGCGCCCGCGCCCTCCAGGTATTTGAAGTGCGCCTTCTCGCCCACATGCTTCGAACCCTCGAACATCATGTGCTCAAACAGATGCGCAAACCCCGTCCTGCCAGCCTTTTCGTTCAGGGGCCCCACGTGATACCAGAGGTCGACAGCCACCAGCGGCAACCGGTGGTCCTCGCGCAGTATCACTTCCAGGCCATTCGGCAGCTTGTACTTCTCATACTTCAGCACCGGGACCTTCAGCGGCTCAGCAGCATTGGCTTGAACAGCGATACCGGGAAACGACAGCGCAACGGCAACAGTGGCGGCAGCAAAAAAACGCCCCCGCCCAAACTCGGCAAACATCTTCATCCAGAATTCTCCGAAAATCGAGCTACGACATAAGTCTACAAGGGGCGCAACCCACGTTCGACGCCAGAAAGACGCCACTGGTCACAAATCAGAGCAACGCCGGGAGCGTGAAGCAACCGTGCCCCACCCATGACCGGCCCTACCGTTCAAGGGTGGAAACTACAAATCCCCAACCCCAGCAACTCAAACCGTTCCCTGTTCCCTGATCCCTGTTCTCTGTCTTCTACTTCTCCACTTCCACGCCGCGCCAGAACGCCACATGGTTTTTGATCTTCTTCGCCGCGGGCTTTGGATCGGGGTAATACCACGCTGCATCCGGATTCTCTTGCCCCGGAGCAAACAGCGAGTAGTATCGCGCCTGCCCCTTCCACGGACAGGTCGAGGTCGTCGAACTGGGGCGGAAATACTCCCGCTTCAAACTGGCTTCCGGAAAATACACATTTCCTTCCACCGTTTCATACGTATCGCTTTCGGCAATTACGATGCCGTTCCACACTGCTTTGGCCATGATGAACTTTACGTCCGTTCCTGATTTGTGGTTCCCGATAAACGGAAAAAGGGGCCTTAGCCCCCCTTCCGCAACCATCGTTTAACTCGGTGTATTCCCTTCGAATTACTCGCCGAGGACGGAGACTGTCGTAATGTGCACGCTCTTCGCCGCGGCGTCCGGTGTCGCGGTAATCGAAACATGCTTGCCGTAAGCTTCCTTCACGGCCTCTGGATTGTCGATCGTCCAGACTTCCTTTTTCGACTCTTCCACAAAAACCGGCTTCTCGCCGCCCTCGATGCACTTCTTGGCGCAGGCCGCGCCCGTTCCCGCGTGCTTGGCGCCACACATCGCGTCCGAGATGTATCCAGTTAGCTTGGCGGAGGAGTCCGCAGCATAGGCCGCAACCGAAGCGGCCGAGACAAGGGCAAGAGCTAAAACAGCAAAACGCTTCATGAGAAATCTCCTGGTGGATTTTGGAACAACCGAACTTTACCTAAGATCGAACAATGAGAGCATGAGCCATGAGCGACCCCTTTGGCAAGCCTTGCTTACCAGCCCATCAACACCGGACCCAACCGGCCGCTCATCGATCGATCCAGTCTTTCGACGATAAGCCTTACGGTTTTTGGATATCTGCCAACTACCCTTGCGCCGCCAATCGTGCCGCAACACCCTTCTTCATATTCTCGAACCGTGCCGTTGCCGCCTGCGAGTTCTCCACAAACTGCATCGTCCGCATCAGGTACGTCGGCAGCTTCTCGTGAATCTCCGGCAAAATATGCGACAGCTTGGCCAGAATATAAAACGCCTCGGGGCAAGTATCCACAAACAGATCCGAAGACAGCGCCCCATGCAAAACCAGCGAAGCCGCCATCTCCCAGTACGTCACCACCTGGCGCAGATACGCATTCTTCTCAGACCCAAAATCATTCTGAATCACAAAGAACTCATCCGCACTCCGAGGCCAGAACTCGCCCACAACAAACTTACGCGCCTCGCGCATCACGGCTTCCGTGCGCAACTCGTAGAGTTTCAAGATCAGTTGAGCATCTTCATGGCTCGCAATTCCCTGCTGCATGCGTGTTGCCTCCGGCCTCCATCCTAACCGATGCTCATGCAACACAATGTCGAAAATAGCATCGCTTCGGCACTCGCTTCGAAAAAGAGAATGCCCACCCTCCCCATCAAAGGATGAAAGGAGCGTGGGCGAGAGGATGTTCGGAAAAGGCAGAGCTGCTTATGAAACAGGCTCCAGCTCTTCGCTCTCTTCTGTTTCCTTCACAGGCCCATGTGTCTTCACCGTAGGTAGTGGTGGAGGTGGCGGCGCATCCCCGATCCGCTTCTCGTACTCGCATGGCTCAGTCACAGCGACCTTTGCCACAACTTTGACAGCGCTCTTGGCAGCAGCCTTCTTCGCCGCCACGCCTTTCTTCGCTGCCTTTGCCGGCACTTCTTCTTCAGCCTGCGGCTTGCTGTTCGGGCAGAAGAGATACACGCCCGACTTCAGTGTCTTCTCTAGCAGATACGGGCTCTTGCACTTCGGGCACTTCTTCGCCACCGGCTTGTAGTTCGAGGTGAAATCGCACTTGGGATAGTTCGTGCAGCCCCAGAACATATTCCCGCGCCGCGCCTTGCGCTCGGCCAGATCTCCCTCGCCGCACTTCGGGCACTTCATGCCTTCGATCAGGTTCTGCTTCACATACTTGCACTTCGGATATCCCGAACAGGAGACGAACTCGCCATACGCGCCCTGCCGCAGCACCAATTCCTTGCCGCAAACCGGGCAATCCTCACCTGTCGGCTGTGGAGCATTCAGCTTCTGCTGCTGCTTCTGGCTCAGCTTGCGAATCGTCTTGCACGGCGGATCTTCGTTGAATCCCGGGCAGCTCATGAACGGCCCAAATAGGCCGCGCCGTAACACCATCACCCGCCCGCAATTGTCGCAGTACTCTTCGTTCTGGTCCGCATCCTGACCCTCTGGGGTATTCAGATCCGGCTTACCCGCGGTATTTTCTTTGGTAAACGTACAGCTATTCTTGTCCTTCTTGTTGTACGCGCTGCAGGCAAAAAATGTGCCAAACTTGCCCCACTTTAACAGGAGCGGCGACCCACACAGCTCGCACTTTTCGTCCGTCTTGATCTCCATCGCCTTGATCGATTCCATCTTCTTCTCGGCGACTTTCAATTCCTTCTCAAAGTGCGTGTAGAACCCGCCCAGCAGGTCCGTCCACTTCTCTTTACCCTCTTCTACCTCGTCCAGTTCGCCTTCCAGCTTCGCCGTGTAGGCGCTGTCGAAGATGTAAGGAAAATTCTTCACCAGCAGATCGCAAACCACTACGCCGATCTCCGTCGGATAGAACGGTCCACGCGTCCCGCCCGGCTTCACAACGTACTCGCGATCCTGAATCGTATTGATGATCGAGGCATACGTAGAAGGCCGTCCAACGCCGCGCTCCTCCAGCACCTTCACCAGCGAAGCCTCGTTATACCGCGGCGGAGGCTGCGTAAAGCTCTGTTTCGAATTCAGCTTGTCGTTCTCGAGATTCTTCACGCCATCCAGATTCGGCAGCGCCTGCGAAGAATCCTCTTCCTCATCCTTTTTCTCTTCGACGACAACCTCATACACCTTCAGAAATCCGTCAAATCGCAGCACAGAGCCGCTCGCCCGGAAGTCATACGTCTTGCCGGTCTTCGCAGATACCGCAGCAATTTTCGCGGTCGTCACGTCATACACCGCGGGCGTCATTTGCGAAGCCACAAACCGCCGCCAGATCAGCGTATACAGCTTCAACTGCTCGTCGCTCAGATACTTCGCCATCGACTCCGGCGTCCGGTTCACATCCGTCGGGCGAATCGCTTCGTGCGCGTCCTGCGCGTCTTTCTTACCTTTGTAGACATTGGGAGTCGCAGGCAGATACCTCGCCCCAAGCGTCCCCTTCACCCAGCTGCGCGCCGCCTCGATCGACTCCGGCGAACAGCGCGGCGAATCGGTACGCATGTAGGTGATCAAACCCACAGTACCCTCGGCACCCACATCCACGCCTTCATACAACCGCTGCGCCACTCCCATCGTGCGCCGCACATTGAATCCCAGCTTGCTCGACGCATCCCGCTGCAGCTGGCTCGTGATAAACGGAGACAACGGCCTGCGCTGCTGCTCCTTGGCCTGCACCGAGGCAAGCGTCCACTTCGCCTTATCCAGCGCTGCCACCAGGGCGGTCATAGACTTCTCATCCTGCAGAGCACTGGCGATAAACTGCGCCTTACCCTCCTTGTCGACGCCGGCCGCAACCCGTGAAGGCTCCCCGTCCACGCCGATATACCGCGCCGTAAAGGTCTTCGCAGCCTGCTTTTCCGGGTGCAACACAGCCTCAAGCGTCCAGTACTCGACCGGCTTGAATGCGCCAATCTCCCGCTCGCGCTCCACAATCAGCCGCACCGCGACCGTCTGCACCCTGCCCGCAGACAGCCCGCGCCGCACCTTGTCCCACAGCAGCGGCGAGACCTGATACCCCACCAGCCGGTCCAGTACGCGCCGCGTCTGCTGCGCATCCACCAGGTCCTGGTCGATATCGCGAGCGTGCTTGAAGGCCTCTTGCACCGCCTTCTTGGTAATCTCGTTAAACGTCACCCGCTGAATCTTCTTCCGCTGCGCCGCGCTCGTCCCCAGCTGAATCGCCAGGTGCGCAGCAATCGCCTCGCCCTCACGGTCAGGATCGGGCGCCAGATAGATATGGTCCGCGCTCGCCGCAGCCTTCTTCAACTGAGCCACCAGCTTCTCCTTGCCCGGAGAGACAATCAACGTCGGCTCAAACGTGCGCTTTTTCAACTCCACGCCAATATCGTTCTTGGGCAGATCCATGATGTGCCCGATCGAGGCCTGCACCTCGTAGTCCTTGCCAAGATATTTCCCAATCGTCTTCGCCTTGGCGGGAGACTCGACGATTACCAGTGATTTGCTCATTGCCATCCTTATATCAGGTACGCCCTCGCATACCTGCCTTGCCGCGTCCACGGCGATCAAACCGTTGGACCATCGCAGCGCAAAACCGTTTACGCCGGTCACCCGGCACTTTTCAAAAATTGGAAGCGGCTGCCACCCAACCCACGAGCCAGAACCTGCCAAATGCAGGCCAAAGCCAAAACTACCCTATAGAATCAGGACGCTACCACGGAATGCCCTTCCATTGCTAATCGCTATGAGGAAATTCCAGGGCTGCCGTTCCAAAAAACACAGCCAATCCGGGTGCCCACATCTCGCTTCTGAGCTGCGGTTGGGAATCGGAAATCCCGCTTCCTCCACCCTCCAGACCGACCCCTGTCCTAAAAACTCCGCACATAATTCTTCCCCGGCAAAGACCGCACCCGCCCCGCGAGCTCCAGCTCAAACAGCGCCGTAAACACCTCAGAGGAAGTCAGTTGCGCCTCCATCCGGTCAAGAATCTCGTCCATCTGCAGCGCTTCATCCTGGCGAAGAACCCCAAGCACCAGGGATTCCTGCGGCCTCAGAACCGGACCTGCAACCGATTCAGCCAGAAGAGATGCAGCCGCATCCGATTTCGATTCACGGGCCCAATTCGCTTCGAGTCCAATTTTTACCTGCGAGGGCAGCGTCTCCCACACATCCTCCCAGGTAGCCGTCAACTGAGCGCCTTGTTTAATCAGCGTATTCGGCGTCCATGAATTCCTGCTCGTCACATTCCCCGGCACCGCATATACATCGCGACCTTGGTCCGCCGCGCATCGCGCCGTCACCCGCGTGCCTGAGTTTTCACTTGCCTCCACCACCAGCACCCCAAGACTCATCCCGGAGATGATCCGGTTCCTCCGCGGAAAATTTTGCGGTGCGGGAAAAGTCCCAATCGGCAGCTCAGAAACAATCGCTCCACCCGCCGCCAGCATCTCCTCAGCCAGCCGTTTGTTCTCCTTGGGATAGATCACGTCCACCCCTGTCCCCCAGACCGCCACCGTAGGCCGCCCTGCCGCCAGTGCCCCTTTGTGCGCTGCCGTATCCACTCCCCGGGCCATCCCGCTCACAATCAGCATCCCGCGAGCCGCCAGGTCCCGCGCCAGCATCTCTGCCATCCCCGTCCCATACGGCGAGGGCTTACGCGTTCCAACCACCGCAATCGAGGGCCTTCCCAGCAGCTCGACATTCCCACGCGCCCAAAGCACCGGCGGCGGATCGTAAATCTCCTTCAATCGCTCCGGGTACGCCTCACACCCATAGGTAACGATCCCCGCCCCGTGCTCGCAGATCAGCTTCCACTCCGCCTCAGCCGCCGCCCGGGCCTTCCCCTCAAAGACAAACTGAGCCGCATCTGCAGGCAGACGCAACCCCTCAATCTCGGTCAACGAAAGCGCAAAGACCCGCGCCGGCATATCCAGCAGCCGCATCGCCGCCATGATCCGCCGCGGCCCGAGCCCCGGAGTCATAGCCAGCGCCAGCCACGCCAACCGGTCCTCGTCCAGCTTCCCAACCGGAACTCCAGCGCCTTGTACAACACTTGGGCTCATTCAACGTCCAGCCACAGCCAGAGCAGCTCTTCCGTCTGCCTCGCCGCTTATATGTTTTGGGATTCCCGCCAACCTTAGTCCGCCTCGCCCGCGAAGTCAAGAATGCCCCCTGATTTCCCCTCCCATAAGTTCAATTTGCCCCGCTTCCGGGCTACCTGCCCAGGCCGGCATGCCGCATAAGAAATAAAAAATCTACATCCGTGATAGACCGCTGCCAAAATTGTCGCCTTACTCGGCAAGGGCGGAACTGCAGTAGTCAGCCTCCGCCGAGGAGAAATTATGAGCGCCTTCCCACTTCCCTCGTCACTCAAGATGGCTTCCACCGCGATTCCATCCGTGCTTTCTCGCCTTCGTTCTCTCGTCGCCCGCCACGCAAAAGGTTCGGAGACCCTCCTCATCTACTTCTTCCTGCTGGCCCTCATTGCGGGCATTGCTCTCTTCGCCTCCCCCGCCCGCGCCCAGTCTTCTCCAGATTTGTCTCTCCCGGCCAACCCGAACCTCGCCGTGCCCACCCCGGCTGTCACCGCCATTCCCGCCACCAATGTAACCTTCGGCTTCACCGCAGACGTGCATGTCTCCTTCAATGGCAACGATGACCATCAGGGCATCGACGACGACGTAATCAACCAGAAGGGCAACGCCTATGACGCTCTGCTGGTCTTGAACGAAACCGCCCCCTCCACCACCAACCTTGTCAGCCATCATGACGGCTGCGTCGGCACCGGCTTCAGCTTCGAAAAAGACCTCTGCAACCAGATCCAGCTCGTCCGCAAACTCAACCACACCCCCACCAACCGCTGGTATCCGACCGCCTTCTCCCAGAGCGGCTTTCCCACCTGGGCCACTCCCACCACCCACCTGCCCAGCTACTCCATCTCGCAGAAGTTCGCCAGCGCCGGCCAGCCCATCGGC
>Ga0105248_10003896_pt1 | contig 16496 bp, 12 predicted proteins | sample KBSS34metaG_FD_81524 | JGI IMG/M metagenome (GOLD analysis project Ga0105248, IMG submission 81524) | Switchgrass rhizosphere microbial communities from Kellogg Biological Station, Michigan, USA - KBS S3-4 metaG | ecosystem: Host-associated > Plants > Roots > Rhizosphere > Soil | place... | reverse complement strand
TTCAGCCAGGTCTCGTTGTTGTCGTTCTTGTCACTACGGCCGGAGCGGTCGACATACCGCACCAGATAGGGCGGATCGGTCGGGATGAAGTCGACGGACTTCGACGGCATCTCCTTCATGACCTGCACGCAGTCCCCGCAGAGCACCGTCATGGCGCACGCGGGGCGTTAAGGGTTGCCGAAGGAGCGGCACTTATAGCGAAGGCGCCGAGAACAAAGATCATGCATTGAACCTTTCAAAAATGAACTCATTAAGACACCGCCCCCTTTTCCTCGCTCGACCAGCGTAGGCAGCCCGTCCGCAGGCTCAAGGGTCACGATGAACGCGCGGGCGGCCGCGCGCCCTTGACCTTGCGGCCTGACCGCTGGAAGAAACCCCTTTCGTCCTCACAAGAGAAAAAGGGGGCTTATGCGAAGGCGGCAAGAACACCGAAAAAGCATGGCCGCTGCTAGTGCGTCGTCTGGTCGTACCAGGAGCGGTCCGGGTCGTGCGGCCGGGCCTGCATGTCGAAGACGCGGCCATCGTGCAGCCGAAGGAACAGCGCGGGGCCGAAGCCCTGCTTGTGGTAATGGAGCCTTGCAACGTCGTTGCGGTGAAAGCCGAAGAACTCTTCTGTGGTCCTCGCCTCCGTCAGCTCCAGCTCGCTGGCGATCCGGAAATACTTGTCCATGAGGTCGCCAAAGACCTTGGTCTGAGGCTCGAACGGGCGTTCCGGCCAGTCCAGGTCCGTGTCCTCTTTGCTCGCCATGACAGATCCCTCGTTTCAGGAAAGAGAAGACGGCCCCGGCTCAGGGATAACGGAGCCGTCCTTTCCCTTTCGGCTGGTTGGTTAAAGTTTCAGCGCTCTTGCATTCGGGTCGAACCGCTTGCGCACCTGTGCTGCCGTATCCTTCTCCGCAGGCTCCGCCACGATGGTTGAAACAGGCGTGGGCGTGTGGAACTTGCTGTTCAGCGGCGCATCTTCCTTGCCGATCAGCTTCCCGGCACGATAGATGCCGTGGCTGCCGTCCGCATGGCGTATCTTGGCCGACCTGAAGTCCTCGAATGTGTTGATTTCGCGGTCGAGCTTGTCTCGACGCACAGCTCTCTTGTTGAAATTGTTCGCAAGACTCATGAATATACCTTTCGTTCTGAAAATGTATTTATAAAAAATAAATTGTGGCTTATTCCTCTAGCCTGCCTGATTCTGGATACTCGATCAAGAGGAATCGTTTAACGTATTGCAACCGCAGGTTGAGTCCTGAATACGGCGGTATGGTGATTGACCGCGTCAACGAATTCCTGCGCCCCGCGCCTTGCAAAGAGGGTGCATCTGTCGTACTGAAGAGAGAAAGGAGCTCCAGATGACCGCCCGGACCCAGCCGCGCCAGCGCATGATATCCAATGACGACTTGCATGCGTTCGCCCGCGATACGATGCGGGCGCATCTTCAGGAGTTGCGTGTCACCGGCAAGACCAAGGCGGAGCAGCCGGAGGAGTTTTACGGATTCCACCCTGAGGACGTCGCCGAAATGCACTTTCATAAGCATGGCGTTGGCCGGGGTGTCTGGTACCGGCTGAAGGACGGTCGCGTCATCGACGCCATCGGCAAGGCCTCGGAGCCCGACCGTATCTGGTACGTTTCGGCAGCCCATTGAAAGGAAGCCAACCTATGAAAAAGAAAGCCACGGACGACCTCTGCACCAATGAACTCCAGGCGGCAGCCGCCACCCTGACCAAGGCAGCCGCTAGCACCTCGGACATCGTCACGGCTTTTATCGATGTGGCGATCAGCCTGGCGGAAAGAGACCCCGCCTACGCCCCGGCCGAGCTGGACATCGTCGCGAACCTGTTTTCCGCAGGCGAGGGTGTAGCGCGGATGCGGCTGAAGGCGCTGACGGCGCCGAAGAGACCCCGTAAGAAATCGTAGCCGCCCAAAATGGTTCGCAACCAATCACCTGGCTGAAAACCACCACCACAACCAGGCTGTGGTTACGTCCGAATGTTGAAAACACGGCACTTTGAAGCGGCCCGACGCGTGCATATGTTCCGGCACGATATGAACCACGGCGGTCACATCACTTCGCTGAACATCGCGAACACCTGCTATGCGCACAACAGTTGCTGTGCCCGAAATATCCGACCGCCTCGGAGTATGCGAGGAGACAGTCTACGACATGCTCCGCACGCATGAGATACCGAATATACGTCACGGGCATCGTTATATAGTTTCCCGAGCCGCCTACGAACGGTGGGAAGCGACAATAGGGGAAAATCGTCCCGTCGTCGCACAAGAGTCCAAGTCCCGCCCGTCCAAAGCGGCGTAAGCCCAGCCTTAAAAATATGTTAAACCCGGATCAACTAACGGGTTTTGTGTGTACAATTCGGTCATATGGCCATCCGGAAACGGAAGTGGAAAACCGCGCAGGGCGTGCAGACCGCCTGGTCCTACGTCTTCGATGCGCCCGGCTCAACAAGAGAAAACCGCAAACAGATTTTTGAGAGCGGCTTCGAGTCCAAGAAGGAAGCGACCGACGCCGAGGTCCAGCGTCGCATCAAGGAGCAGCGCGATTTCGAGCTGCAAAAATCCACGCCCGCCGCAGTCCCCGGCACGCTCTCAGGCCTGTTGAAAGAATTCTTCAACGAGCACGGCGAGAAGGCGCTGGCGCAAAAGACCCTCCAACGCTATCGCGAGATGGCCGATTATCTCGACAATGACCTTCTGGCCATGTCCATCCCGAAGATCAAGCCGCTGCACCTGTCGCGCGAATGGAACCGGCTGCTGACGAGCGGAGGCCGGGGGCGCAGGGCAGGAAAGCCGCTGTCGCGCAAGACCGTCCGCAACATCGCGGGTCTGGTGTCGAGCGCCTATACGCGCGGCATGCGCTGGGGCATCGCGGAACTGAATCCGGTGCAGGCGTCAGAGCCGCCGGTCCCAATGAAGAAAGAAGGCATCGCACTTTCGGTCGAGCAGCAAGAACAGCTCATCGCCGGCGCGACCGCGCCCTGGGGCATGGATGTTTTTCTCGAACTCGATGCCGCGACCGGCGCGCGCCGCGGCGAGTTGCTCGGTCTGCAATGGACGGACCTGCAGGGCAACCAACTCATGATCGGACGCTCATTGTCGCAGGTTGGGCAGCAAGTCTTCCTCAAGGAGCCCAAGAACAAGAGATTCCGGGTCGTGACGATTCCGGTGTCCGCGCTGAAGACGCTTCAGGCGCACCGGAAGAAACAGGAGCCGTATCGGGAGCATTTCGGAAACAGCTATCAGGGCGACTACATCTTCTGCAACCCCGACGGCTCGCCGCTGAAGCCCGACACGGTCTCCGCCGCCGTGTCTCTGTTGTTTCGCAGCCTCAAACTGCCCAAGGGCGCTAGCCTCCATACGCTCCGCCACACGCATGGCTCGCACCTCCTCGCGGCGGGCGTCCCGCTGACGGACGTGAGCAAGCGGCTGGGCCACACAAATCCGCACGTCACCGCGACCGTCTATGCCCATGCGATGCCGGGGCATGATGATCGCGCGGCTGTGGCTTGGGAGAAGTTTCAGAAGGACGGGAGGCCCGCAAAGCGTGCGCGGGCAGGAAAGTCGTAAATCGCCGCCATGGCCATCACATCAAAGCGCAAGCATCAGAGCCGCTATGTTCCTTGCACCACCTTGGAGGAAGACCTAAAAGACATCAAGATACTGCTGGAGGCTATCCGAAAACTTCAGATATCCGAACGCGTCAAGAAAAGAATGCTCGTTCACGCCCTTTGGCAGATTGCCATGGTGACGGGCAATACCCAGTCCAGTTTCTTCGGGCGCTTCCGAAGCGAAGCCGTCATTCGCGAGACCGGCCTGAAAATCGAAAGAGACCATATCTACCGCAAGGAAAACCTGATCCGGGAGTTGCTTGGTCTTTCTCCAGACCTTGACCGCATCGTGGCCCGCGCCCACTGCTGCGTTGTCACGAAGGACGAGCACGTAAAACTGGGCGCAGTCGACGCCGAAATCGACGGCTGGGAGCGTTACCGTGCGGCAGGCATTACCGTGTACGACATGGCCGCCACTCCTGCACAACCCATCACGGATTTCAAAAATGTGTGAGCAAGTGTGAGCAAGAGGCTTGTAAGTGTATGAAAACTTGGTAGCGCTAACGGGAATCGAAAGCGTATACCCCCGTTCCAGCTTGTGTCAAGTAGTGCTAAACAGTTGATTCTGCGTTCCTGTGGTTTTTGAAATGTCATCCTGTTCCGTCGTGTATCCGCGTCCCATGACATGGCCATGACATGGAGCCCGCAAATTCGTATCGGCCCTTGTGGTTAAGCCCTGGTCGCGCGAGCATTGGAGTCGTGAAAACGAAGCGTGGTCCCAAGGGCCAGTGTGTGCACTGTGGCCGAATCGGCAAAGTAACCATGGACCACGTTCCGCCGCGGACTCTCTTTCCCAATCCAGCGCCTACCCTGATCTCTTCTGCTCGTGCCTGCATTGTTGGAATTCGCGCGGATAGGAGCGAATGTGTCAAATCAGCGGCAACCAAACACAGACAACGAGTGCGTCTTTCTCTGCGGCGTTATGGTGGCACGGGGGGGAGCGGCCTCACAGTTGGTCCTTGCCGCGAGGCCGCCCGAGAACTACAGTTTGGGAATGGGTTGCGTGAATTGGTAGATCGCGATTATAGTCCCGGCTTTTCCTTTCGTGTAGTTGCTTAGATAGATCGTGCCCTTCCGGGATCCGGAGTACCGGCAGGCCGGTGCTTCGTCCACCTTGATCCGAAACGTGGCTGTTCCCGTACCCGTGATCGAAGCTACTTCTCGATTCTGGCCATCTAGCAAGGAAAACCAAGTTGAGCCGGAAGTCGCCTTCCGCAGAATCCACATCTGCTCAGAGTTGCACCCAGAAAAATCCACGGTCACTTCAAAAACCTGTTCTTCCGAAGTGAGCCGTAAACCATTCGGATCGAACGTCGGGCGACAGACTGTGGCGGCGGCCGCTGAGGTGACGGCTGCGGTTAAACGTTCCGCCGACATAGCCTCAACCTCTTCCGGAGTGACGTCGTGCACCGGCGCAGCGGCATAGAGAAGGTTGCCGTAGTCGTAATAGGACTGAATGATCGCGTCGCCATCCAGAGGCTCGATGTGTAGCGTGTAGTTTGGCGATCCAGTTCGTTGACAGGGAACCAGACTTTGAGCAGTCTTCCAAATCATCTGGCCGGGTCCGACTTCGAGGCGCGCTTCGCAGGCAGTCGTACCATCGCTGCGGCGAGCCGTCAGCGCGAGTTCCATTCCCTGGTCTCCCGGATTCACAATTCCGAGCCATGTCAATTTCGACGAAGGGCTGTTTTCGATGCCGATCTCCACCGGCGAAAAGACAGGCACTCCGGACTTGTGGACGAACACGCCCAGGCGCGAGAACTCCTGGGTCGTCACAAACGTACTGACCACGAGGGCTCCCGGTGTGTCGAATGAAATCCTGGCCCATCCGAATTTTGCAGCTTCACTGTGGAACAGCAGCGACGGTCCCGCCTCGACGCCCGGATCAAGATCACCCGCTGCCCAGGCAAATTCTCCAGCAAACCCGCCGTTCGCGTTTGCAAAGGGCAAAGAAAGCGGCTTGCCGTCGATGCCGAAGAACTCGATCAGAACTTTTACGACCTGCTTCGAGGTGTTGATCGCGGAGATCACGGTGTTGAGCCGGCGGTTCCCATCGTTGCCCATCGCCACGAACGCAGCGTAGATAGCATCCACGTCCGAGCTTTGATCAGCGGCCTGCGCTGCCACAACGTTTGTTTGGCGGACCCGAGAAAGTTCGGCCTTGCGCGCGCTAGCTTCAATTGGGTAAGCGGTCGAAGAGCAATTCGGTGACTGGCCGAACCGTCTTGCGCGCTACAGAAAGCCGGGAGCAGGAGCACCCCGGCCAAAGCGGAAATGGAGTTCTTGAGAATACGTTTCATTTGAAGGTCCTTTCGATGTGGCGGAAGAATATTTCTACCGCTGCATCCTCAACGAGGCACCCTCAGGAAAAGCTCTCAAGACCCGCAGGCGGAGCGGTTGACCCGACGCCGCCACGAAGATTCCTACCGCACCGGCAAACTCGCTGTCGCTGTGATCAATTCCTTGACGATCCTCTCGGGCAGTTTTGGATCCTCAACCGAAAGCTCAAGTTTTCGCTCCGCGACAACGGATTCGTTTTGCATCAGCCAGATGTCCAGCGTCACGTTGCCACCTTCTACGCGGTATCGGATACGCGGAGAATAGGAGCCCGCGAACTCCTCGGTGACTTGATTAAGATAGACAAGCTTCGGCTCGTCCCCTCCAGCGCCGCGAGTCAGGGGTTCGCTCACAGTACGAAGAACTTCACTGACGCGGCGGCGAAGACCCAAGGGGTCCCCTAGCGCTGCCGTAAAGCACTGCGCCTGAATCAGCACAGCTTTTTCGTGTGCCAGCGGAATACGTGCCGAGTCTTCCTTCGAGAAACGACCGATCGGAAAGCTGCCGCCCTTTGGAGAACGGATCTCCGGCTTCTGGATGCCGCCGATGCCCTGAGCCAGACGCGGCACCTCCTTCTCCGCCATCTCGAAAAGGGCGTGGATGTCTAAGGTGCCATCGGCCCCCTGCGCGGCCCCTTGCATCCCCCAAAGGAGCGCGTAAGTCAGCAGGCCCTGGCCGTATCGGGTCGCTTCGTAACTCACCCGGTCCGCGGCGCTACCCATCAAAAAGTGATATCCGGTATCCACTTCGCGAAGCCGCTGAAGTGCCTTCTTGTGATCGTAGGAAAGCTCACGCCGATCGGATATCGACATCAGCTTACCAGTTGCTGCCCCCGCTGCGCAGGTATCGAGAATTACGACAACCTTCTTTGGGATGCCCGGCTGCCGCAGCCATTCGGCCAGTTCGTCGCTGCTCACGGTGGCATTGGTTCTGAGGGCCTCGTCCGATCCGACGTCTGACCCTCTCGCGTCTAGAGTCAGATAGTAGTAGTTGTCCTTCCAGGCAACTCCGTGGCCGGCCAGATAGAGCACCATCGTGTCCTCCGGCGCCGCCTGTGCGGCTACGCGCGCAATGTCGTCGCGAATATTGGATTTGTTGGGAGTGCGCTTCCCGCGCGACGTCAAGGTCTGGATGTGGACCCGGCCAGGATCGCCGAGCAGCCGCTCCGCGCCAAGCCGCAGTGCGAGAGAGAAGTTCTCGGCGTCTATGTCTGGGTACTTTAGCGTCAGGCTCCTGTCCGCATATTGCGAAGTCCCCGCCACCACGGCCCAAAGCTGACGTGGTTTGTCATCCATCGTCTTGGTTTGCCAGACTACTTTTTTCCCGGGGTATCGAGCGGAGTTCTCTGCGTTATAGGCCGAGATCTCAACGACATTATCTCCGTTCGGCTCTAAGCGGGCGCCGCCCAAGTCCACCATTACTTCCGCTGTCTTAGCGTTCCGGTCCGGCCGCCGGCTGCGAGTGGACAAGGCGAGTTCGCGGCCATTCACACGGAGCCACAGATCACCGATTCCACCGCCATTGTTCCGTATGACAACTTTTGCTAACGTCGATCCTCGTGCTGGCGGGATGACCGTCACTTCAGGACGGGATAGTACTTTGCGCAAGTCTCCGACGTTGGGAAGAGTTCGGCAGCCTTGTGTTTGGCGGTAGGGACAGGTCACGGTACTGAGTAAGCCGGGTGTATAAAACCGCCGGATGTTGATATCGGAAGGAAAAATTACCTCATTTCCTTGTACCCAGTGAATGCCGGCAAGATTATCGACGTCCGAGGCATCGAAGTGGCCTTGAGGAGTAACTACCGCCCAGCCGCCGTCGGCGAAGGACGCGATCGTGGCAAGCTGGCGGTACGATTTGGTGTCCCAGAGCCGGGTGGTGCCGTCTTTCGATGCTGTAGCTGCCAGACCCGTGCCGACGAACGCCACCGAGGTGACAGCATCGGAATGGCCCGCAAAGCGGGCGACTTGCCGACCGCTGGGAATTTCCCACAGCCTAGCCGTTCGGTCCTCGGCTCCGCTGAGCAATAGTTGACCGTCCGCCGAGAACGCGACGGAAGTTATTGGGGCTGTGTGTCCCTCGAAGATTCGGGAATTATCGTTTCTGCCCAGCTCCCAAATACGTAATTGCTTATCCTTCCCGCCAGAAACGACAAAATCGCCATTCGGTGACCATGCCAGGCTGTTGATTCCGCCGGCAACCGTGCCAAGCGTACGGACGGCTCCTCCGCTGTCTTCGTTCCAGAGGCTCACAGTTCCGGTCACGTCTCCGACCACGACGGACCTGCCATCCGGCGAGATGGCGATGGCGCTGATCGGCCGCTGGCTTGCGACGAATCGAAGAGGTTCCGGTATCGCTAGGATATTTCGGGTGTCAAATATTCGGATAAAGCCACTTTGGTCTGCCGACACCATGCGTTTTCCATCGGCCGAGTAGGCGATTGACCGGACATCCGCGCCTGCCTGATAGACGTACCGTTCAGATGACCGGTCGAACTCCCATAAGCGAAGAGCGCCGTCCCAGCCGCCAGATGCGACCGTGCGGCGATCCGGAGAGGCGGTAATCGCCGCGACCACCTTGGTATGGCCGCGGAGACGGTCGGGCTTTCCGGCCACCAGATCCCATCTCCAGAGCGCATTGCCATTCGCGTCATCCCTCACATCAGTGGGGCCCAGAGAGATTCCATTGAGGATATCCAGATTGGTTCCTTTTGCCGTGATGAGAAACTTGCCATCCGGCGACGCGCCGAGAGAGCTTACGCCAGCCCATTTTGTGGACTCAAATCGAGTCAGGTTCCGTTGTTTGACGGTATCCCAAATGAATACGTCAGGGAATAGGGCGGTACCATCCATCAAGAGATCATGGCCATTCGGTGATAATCCTCTTACTCGAAAACCCGAGTCTCGCCTTTGATAGACAACTGCTGTCGCCCCCGTTCTCAAGTCGAGAACCTCTACTGCATGCCCATTAAAGAGACCCGGTCCGTGCGAGAGTAATTTGGCTCCGCCGAACCAAACCGATTGCCCATCGGGAGAGAAAGCAACAAAGTTGGCGCCGTCGAGACTGTTTGATCCCGAGAATTGGCGGATTTCAGCCCAGGAACCGACATCCCATAGGCGGGCGATCGGGTGCTTCATTCCTGGTTTCGTCCCAAGTGTGGCTACCAGCACACTCCTGCCGTCTGGGGCAAAGGCTACGGAAGAAACGGCTTCATTCTCAATCGAAAAGCGACGTAACTCCGTCTCCGTATCGGGATCCCACAGCGCGGCGTATCCATTGTCGGTATCGTCGAAATCACGCCCAGTGCTGTACAAAAACACCCGATCCCCGCGGGGCGAAAAGACGATTCCGTGAACGGTCCAAGAACTGCCAGTGAATCGACGGACTTCCTTATTCGCTTCGAGGTCCCAAACGCGGGCTGTTTTGTCCGCGCTGCCAGAGATGGCAAATCGACCCTTAGGGTTAAAAGCCAAGGCCGTTACTGCGCCTGTGTGGCCCAAAAACCTCCGCTGCTCGGCTCCGGTTACAGCATTCCAGAGCACAACCGTCTTGTCATCGCTGCCGGTAAGGATAGATCGGCCATCAGGCGAAAATGCGACGGCATTGACGTCCGCGGAATGGCCTTCAAACCTTCGCATTTCAGCACCCGTGGCAACATCCCACATCACCACACTGGTGGAACTAGCCGTCAGCGCGAAGCGACCGTCCGGCGATAGTGCCGCGGCGTTAACGTACGATGAGTGCCCTAGCTGAAGGACGAGTTTGGCGTCTTGGCCCCATGCGATTAAGCTCAAGGAGCAAAGCAGCCAAGTGATCCGTTTGCTTTGCCAATCGTTGCCTATCATTGTTTATCCTTGACCTGCAACCAAGACGGCAGCGGAACCAACCGCGTAGCGAAGCCATTCGCCGACCGATATTATGCCGTCCTTCGGAGCATGATCGGCCTCCTTCTTGGTCAACCCGTCCGCGAGCAGTGCGTACGTGAGTAGGCCGTGCTGCAATCGCTCGTCCTCGATGGCAAATCCGTCGGTTTGGCTGGCCGCTAGAACTCGCATGCGCTTGTCGTATGCGAGTTGGCCAAAACCGGCGCCGCCGAATGGTCCCGGCTTGAATTCGCCGGAATCGACACTTGCCGCGGACTGGCACGCGTCGATGATCAGAATGATTTCGCGAGCATCAATCGGCCGGATCCACTCGGACAGTTCGCTCGCCGAAATCGCCGTCTCTTTTTGCCGGTTTCCATCGCGGGAGTCAACGTCATCCGGCACGAGAAAGAACTCCTTATCGGCCTGAAAGCCATGTCCGGAAAACGTAATAAAAAGGGCGTCATCCGGCTTTAGTTCGTGTTCCAGCACCTGGAGTGCACTTCGGATTCCTGCTTTCGTGGCGATCGGATTCACCCGACCCGGCGAAGTCAGCGTAACCGTGCGTACGCGTTCCCAGGCACCGGATTGCGCGAGTCTGGCGGCCAATTCGGTCGTCATCCGTTGGGCGTCATTTACTGCAAACTGCAACCGGCGAAACGATGAGGATCGCGAGGTTTCATTGACACCAATCGCGAGCAAGTGCGCCGTCGGCTTTCGCGTACCCGTCTGATCGACCGTTGGCACGAAGGGTAGACGCGCAGTTGGGCTCTTGACCCCGTCCTCCTTGAAAGCGTACGCGCTGAAATCAATCTCCTTGGCTTTCGAAGACGGCATCTTCACAAACGACGGCGGTGAGAAGTAGCCATTCTTATCGAAGGTCATCGGGCCTGCGGTTCGCCCCACAAGCTGTCCGTCACGAAACAACCGAAGATCGGCAGCCTCGCTAACTCGGCTTCCCACTCGAACGTTACGGACCCGCAGAGACACCTCGACGAGGGACTCGTCGGCAAGTGTTGGCTGGATGCGTATGATCTCGACCTGAGGCTGGATCCGATTGAGCGCGGTGATGCTTCGAATTGGCGGCAGCGACTGGTTCGACAAGAGCTTGGTCAGCAGCCCCGGCGTAAAGTAATCGCGCATGAATATTTCCAGAGGGAGAGGCGTTAGGGCATCGTCACGGGCGATCCAGTGCACAGGGGCGGTGCCGTCCAAATGATTACTATCGAATCGCCCTGTTTCGTCGACGGTGGTCCATTGCCCGTCAACATAGGAGAACAAGCTGATCGTCTTCTTCCAATCTCGCCAGTTCCACAGCTCGACCGCCCCGGTCATTTGGGATAAGACGACAAAGGATGGGCTCAAAAACTTGGAGGAGGAGATCGGAGTACCTGTCTTGGTTTGAGAAATCAGGGCCATCGTCTGGACGTCGAGTACACCGATATCCCCCAGTAGACCAGAAATCAAGAGGTACCTACCATCGGGTGAATAGGAGAGCCATATTGTTCCGCGAAGCCCTGTTTTCACCAACGTGGATTTCGAACCTTGCCGAAATGACCAAACTGTGATCTCACCCTTGAGATCAGTGATCGCAATCTCATTCTGTTCCGGTGATACGGCCGGAACCGATGATAGCGCATAAGTTAAAGAATTAATGAGCCGGCCACTTTGCACATCCCAAACCTGGACGGTGTCTCCATCGACTACCATTACTTCACGACCGCTCGGGAAAAAGATCGCGCTGTTCGCGGACCGTAGACCAGGAAGTTGCTTCTTTACGCCCGATGGAAAGCCATCGACGCGAAACGTTTTGCCATCGTCCGAACGGAGTATCGTTCCAATCCCCTCGTTTGACAGTGCGACGGAGTCTCCAAGGCTGTAACCGACTCGTTTCCAGGGAAAAGTGCCGTCTTGACGATGGGATTCGAGATTCCACACAACGCCGTTGGCGTTGTCTTCGCTTCTGCCTTCGAAAAAGACGAGCCACTTTCCGTTCGGCGACAAAACGACCGGAGAGAGATTTAGTCTAGCGTTTGACACGACCGATTTCTGATTTGATCCGGTGTTCCATATAGTTACAGTCCGTCCGGCGGTCACCAGTAACGACTGTTCGGGGCGCGTAGCGACGGCGTCGATAGGTTCAATTAGTTGCGAGGTCGAGCCGATTATGGATACAAGTCTCAACGGGTCCAGCGTAAGTACTTGGGCGCGACTGCTAAATGCGCCGACAGCGAGCCGTTTTCCGTCCGGAAAGAAGTCCGCGCTCAACACTTCACCAACGTCCGATATCGTTCGCAGCGTGGAGCCCGTGACCGAGCTCAGCACCAAAGACGTCTTGGGACCTCCAATAAAAAGGGTTTTCTGATCCGATGACAGGCAAACGACTCGCGCGTTGGACTGGCCATCGCTCTTCCAAGAAAACTCTTGCGAAACCCTGCGGGTGTGAACATCCCACACGGTAACTCGACCGTTGTTACGCAGCGCGTACAACTTCGAGCCATCCCTGGACCAAGAGACCGAGTTGACCCTCGCAGCATCTCCGGATGACCCGAGTGAAAACCGGTCGCCCGCCCCAGTGTCGAATACTTCGCCCGATCCGTCCTCAAAGATCGCCGCTACCAGACTGTCATCGGTGATCGCTATCTGACGGACTTTCTTTGAGCGTTGGGCTTTGGAGAGCACCCTCCAAATTGCGCGAGTCTCTAAATCGTGGACCATAACTTGCCCGGAGGTGCTTCCCGACGCCAGCTTCCTACCATCCGGTGAAAGCGATGCCGCGCTGACTGCGGTCCCATGTCCGTTGTACGTCGCGATTTCCACGTGTGTCTTCAGGTCAACCAAGCGGAGAGATCTAGCCGCGCTCGCGAAGATTAGGGCCGATGCGTCTGAGTTAAATAGGCAGACGGGATCGGTCATGGGCAGACCAGTATCGAAAACGTGAATCAAGCGTCCAGAAGCGAGATCGCTAAGCGCACACTTGCCATCGCTGCCTCCGACAATCAAGCGGGAATCACGGGAGACATGAATGGAGGTCTGCGTCAAAGCGCTTTCGTCCGTGAACAACAAGGGCGAGTGCTGACTCTGTCTGGCCCAACATTTCAACAGGAAACAACGCCGGGAGCAGAAGAATTGCCAGAGCTGGACGACCATTGCGGAAATAGCGTGAATCCATTCGAGTAGTTTAGATCCAATTCTTCCACCGCCGTTCGCGTCCAACCTGCCTAACTTACTTGCCATCGGATTCACTGGGATTCGGATCGTCAGCCAGGTTAAGCAAGCAGAGGTACTTTGAGATCTCAGTTCGCGCTTTAGAGCAGTCGACCGGTGGCCGCAGAGTCAGAAGAAGTCGGCAAATCTTAACGCAATGCCCAGCCGATTCCGGCCAAGGCTGCTATCAGGCGGCCCATTCGGGGCCGCCTGATCGGCGTTGATCACCTGCCGGTGTTCAAAGCGAAGCTCTTCTGGAGAATCGAAAACAGGATCTCGAAAAGGTTCTTATGCTGCGCCGGCAATGTTACTTCCACCGCCACTAGGACGTCGGTCCCCGGCGCAAGGATCAGGCAGGTCAGTTCCGGTTGCGACAGCTTGTCCGACGTTCCAGCCATGAAGAGTTGCAACGCCTGACGACCGCCCCACGAGACTTGCTCGGGCTCGGCGGTCTTCACCGCCTGATACCCTTTCACTGATTTTGCAACGTATTGTTTGACCCAGTCCAACTGGATCGGCTCGGAGTATCGACGTCCTTTGGCCGGCAGAACGAGACGCACGCGAATCCCGGCGGACAGCCATCCGTTGAGCTTTGCCTGCTCGGCCTCCGGATCACTCGCCATGAACAGCACCGTGACATTCCCCTCTTGATCACGCGTCACCGAACGCTCGATTTGCCACGTTTTTGGCAGAACCAGTTGAAAGAGGCCGTCCGGATCGTCATAGCGCCGAAAATTCGCCTTCAGAAAATCTGCCAGCGCGGCTTCGCGCTGCTTCGCGTCAATCGCTTCCTGGGCGGTCGCCAATTCCCGTAGCGTCGTAGCGTCCTTGGGCAGGCGATCCAGCGCGAATTTGACGTAGTTAATAGGGAGCGCAAAAAACAGGCTCTGCCCGTCCTTGATCAGAAATGAGTTGATGCCGACCACCTGCCCGGCGTCATTCAGCAGCGGCCCTCCGCTGCTCCCCGGCGAAATAGCGGCGGTGTGTTGAATGACTCGATAGCCGTCCAGCCGGATCTGGCTCACGATGCCGGAGGTGACCGTCTTCGGCAAGCCGAGTGGAGCTCCAATGGCAATCAAATCGTCACCGGCTTCAAGCCGGTCGGAATCTCCTAAGCTGGCGGCCGGAAGGTTGCTCGCCTCGATTTCAAGCACGGCAAAATCCTTGTCCGCATCCACCGCTCGCACACCCAGCACTTTGATTTTCTCGCCGTCCGCCAGGACAACCCGGGCCCGGGTTGCTTTCGCAATCACGTGATAGTTCGTGACCACGAGTCCGGAACGATTTACGATGATTCCGCTTCCGCTCGAAATCGGACGCCCGTCCTCGCCGAGAATGTGGATTTCCACGACGCTCGACATCACTCGCTGAACAACTTGCTTGACGACTCCCGCGATAGCCGTAGTCTGGACGGCGGCAAGAAGTAAAGTAGCCGCCCACGCCAGGCGGACCACATTGGATTTCGCTTCGTATTGCATTTGAGTTTCTCCCGATCCTTTGCCAGCCCTCTGGGCCGGTCGTGAAGGGAACGTCCTTCGGCCGGGAATGGCTCAATTCGCGGGCATCCGAGCCTCGCCTCGTCAAGGAAGAACAGCCCAAAACGCTGCTTTGAGCTATTCCTTGCCCGCCCACGTTCTCCGGATGAAAGCGAGGAGAACGCAAACATGAGAATGCAATTGGTAGGAGTCAGTGAGTCGAGCAATTGGATGCTCGGACCGGAATGGACGAGTCAAGCGCTCCTGTCCTTCAGCGTGTTGCTGACCGCTCTGTCGATGTTGAGCCGCGTGATGGCCGGCTAGCTTGAGCAGCCGTCGTGCCGCGAGACGAATCGGACTAAGGTGTGCGCGCAGGCTTCTTGAGAACCTGCGCGATCCACTCGACGATCTTTGCTGCGAGACCCGGAACGTCGCGCTCTGAACCGGCAATCTTGGTGCTTGCCGTCACCTGCTTAAGCGTTCGCAAGCGCACAGTGGCCGTTAGGGCGCCGCCGTTCTTCTCGTACTTCACGTACGGCTTGATCATCCTCGGAATGTCATCCGCATTATCAGCGGCCCGGTCGACGTAGACGAGCTGAGGCGCGTCGAAGGAAGCACCACGCGCCGTCGGACGGCTTACAGCCAGCAGCGCCAGGTTGAGAGCCTTGCGTAATTGCAGATCGTCGAAGTCGTCCGGCCCAATCACCTCGGGTGGCAGGACGATGGGCCGCTCCTCGGATAATGGGATCCGCGCTCGATCCTCCGGCTTCGACAGGATTCCCACCGGAAAGCTCTGTCCCCTGGGCGAGCTGATCACCGGCTGCTGAATCACGCCAACCTCTTTTGCCAGTTCGGGCACTTTCTTCTCCGCATACTCAAACCATCGGGAAACATCAATGGCACCGGCCTGGCCGAGTTCGGCGGTTTGCATACCGAGCAGCAAGGCATGAGTCAAAAGGCCTTGCGCATACTGACTCGCTTCGTAACTTAGACCGTCGGCGGCGCTTCCCATGAGAATATGCATCCCGCTTCGATCTTTCAGGACTTCCATGACGCGCGCCTCTTCGGCGGCAACGTCCCGCTTCCCGGAAATCGTTGTAAATTGAGAGGCCAATAAGCCGGCGCTGCAGGTATCGAGAATCAAGACCTGCTTCAGCGGCATGTCCTTACGCGTCAGGTACTTCTTCATCTCTACACTGCTCAACGCGTCCAGAGCGATGGCGGAGTCTGTGACGTTCGCGCTGCGCGAATCCGAAGTGAGGAAATAATAAACGTCCGTGCCGTCCGGCGTTTTCGCGGCCGCGCCGTGTCCCGCGAAGTAAAGCAGCAGTACGTCTTCCGGATACACCCGACCCACGAGGCCTTCGAGGTATGCCATCAGGTTCCTCTTGGAGGGCTCATTCGGTGTCTGGCTGGCGAATACCTCAACTTCAATGCCAGTTGGGAACAATGGCCGCGCAGCAATCTCGATCGCCCGCTTCATGTCTACGGCGTCTTTGGCCGACCAACTTAAGGTTCGTAGATCTCTGGCGTTTGGGTAATTAGACGCGCCCACAACCAGAGAGAACAAACGCGGCTGACGCACGCGGCGCACCGGACTTGTAAACTTCTGTCCGGGAACGTACCGGCTGGAGATCGTGTTGTCCAGGTTCTTCACGAGAACCTGAAAGGTGTTCTCGCCGATCGCGGAAAGGGTTGCATTCGACAGGTCGACAGAGACGCGAATTTCAGCCTGGGATGCATCGAACCGTTGGCGCGGACCCACCTGTGGAACCTCGCGCCCGTTGACAAGAACGACCACCTCGCCGAACCCACCTCCCCGATTGGTGGCCAGGATTTCTGCCCTCTGTGCATCGACCGAGACAACTTTGACATCTGGAGGCAGGTAGACTTCGTTAAACTTGGTGACCGTCGGCAGGTAGCTTCCGGAAAGAATGCGGGCCAGCAGTACTTTCGTGTAGTCGTTGTCTTTGAGCTGCTTCAGCTCGATGACATGATCACC
>Ga0105248_10003893_pt1 | contig 16498 bp, 15 predicted proteins | sample KBSS34metaG_FD_81524 | JGI IMG/M metagenome (GOLD analysis project Ga0105248, IMG submission 81524) | Switchgrass rhizosphere microbial communities from Kellogg Biological Station, Michigan, USA - KBS S3-4 metaG | ecosystem: Host-associated > Plants > Roots > Rhizosphere > Soil | place... | reverse complement strand
GCGCTCGCTATTTCAGAATTTAACGCGGATTTTTAAGGAGGTGATATGACGGAGATTGAACCTACGTCGCGCAGGTTTTTCTCACAGCGCCTTGCTTTAAATTATCTCGATTGGGGAAACCCGACAGCGCCGCCCCTGGTGATGGTCCACGGAGGCATGGATCACGCACACAATTGGGACGGGATCGCTCGCGAGCTCTGCCGCGATTGGCACATCATCTGTCCAGACCTACGAGGGCATGGCGACAGTGCCTGGTCCCCCGACGGCAGCTATCTGCTGCCCTTTTATGTGTCAGATCTTGCACAGCTTATTCATCAGATTAGCGACGAACCCGTTTCCATCGTCGCGCACTCGCTTGGTGGTGCGATTTCGCTGCGTTACGCCAGTCTCTATCCTGAACGGGTGCGCCGGCTTGTCGCTATCGAGGGAGTAGGGGTCAGTCACTTCGAGCAGGATAGGGCGAAACCCCCGGCCGAAACCTGGCGTGATTGGATCGACCAGCGTCGCAGCTTGAGCGCGCGCTCACCCCGGCGCTACGCCACGCTTGACGAAGCGTTGGCGCGGATGAGGCAAGAAAACGACCATCTTTCAATTGAGCGGGCGACGCATCTCACTGTACATGGGACTGTCCGGAACGAGGACGGAACTTGGAGTTGGAAGTACGACAATTATGTGCGCTCATTCATTCCGATAGGCTTGTCCGGCGAACAGGTCCAGGACAGTTGGAACGCCATTGAGTGCCCGGTGTGGCTCGTCCATGGCGCAAACAGTTGGGCGCATCATCCGGAAAAAGACGGTGCCCTTGCGCACTTCAAAAACGCGCGGGTGACCAGCTATCCGGATGCCGGACACTGGGTCCATCACGATCAGCTCGACCGCTTTTTGCCCGATTTAAGGGGGTTTTTGGAATAGCTTACGGTACTGCCCTTGCGTGCAGTCCCGGCAGGGCCGATGCGGCATTGGGGCCTATTAGGACATGAGGAGCGTCGGACCGTCGCCTTGAACCCGGTGACTGGAATCGTCCTAAATCCGGCGGTTGCTCGCACCGCCTGGTCATTCTTCTCCCAAAGCCGCGCGCCGTTGCGCCGACTTGCATCGCTCAGTTCGACCACGGCCGGCAAAGGACCCAGGCTAAGGAGCGACATGATGCAGACAGCTCCCTGGTCATAGTGCCATCAAAAACCATCTTAGGTCTCGTTCCGGTCGCGATTATAGAGCGTTTTCTGACCGGTTAGAATCCGGAGGAGCTTCCAAACGCCTGAAAATTTGATGCATGATGCTGGCCGGATTGGAGGTCGGCCGTTCGTACGCCGCTGCGTGGCTGACACAAGGCGATGAGGATCTTTTCGCCACGAACTTGTCTGCCGATCCCGACGTGGTGCTCACCCGGTTGCTCGTTATCGGCATCGAAGCGCGATCGCGACCGATCGGCAGCTCTCATCTGCGCGTACTTCCTTACCGCAAATGCTTCCCCTAGGTGTTTGACAGGATAGCGACGGCTCCGTCACCGAAATCACCGTTTCCGGTCACGATCACCGGGCCGGAAAGGTCGAGCTGGGCCTTGCCGGCGGTTCCCCGGAGCTGCCTCACGGCCTCGCATAGATGGTTGATCCCGGCTACGGAATGCGCCTGGGACAGCAGGCCACCATGCGTGTTGGTCGGCAGGGGCCCATCAAGCGCGATGCCGCCGGACTCGACAAAGGGCCCGCCTTCGCCCGGCTTGCAATAGCCGATCGCCTCGAGTTGCAGAATGACGAGGAAGGAAAACGGATCGTACAGCATCGCGGCGCGCAGATCCTGCGGCGCGATCCCCGCCATCCCGAAAGCATAAGGCGCGGCGATGCCGACCCCTGATCGCAACGTATCGGACCGCGTGACGATCGAGGACGGGGAGTCCGGATGGCCCTCGGCAATGCCAAGAATCCACGCCGGTTCGTTGCGGCAATCCCGAGCCGCGTCGGCTGCGCTGACGATATATGCGGCGGCCCCGTCCGACTCGATGCAGCAATCGAAGAGATGCAGCGGATCGACCAGCATGCGGGATTGCTGATGCTCTTCGATCGTCAGCGGCGCCTGCATAATCGCATTGTCATTCAACATCGCATGCGCACGCTCGGTAACGGCGACCATGCCCAGCTGACGGCTTGTCGTGCCGTAAACGTGCATCAGGCGCTGCGCCATCAAGGCATAGAAATGCATGGGCACCGTTGCCCCGAACGGGCTTTCAAACTCGCGGGTGGCCTCGAAATTGGCCTGGACCAGTTGCGGTCGGGCGGAAATCTTTGTGCCGGAATACCCGTTGCGCCCGGCAACGACCAGAACGTGCCGCGCCGAGCCGCTCGCGACGGCCATTGCCGCGCTGTGCATCGCCGTAAGGCCGTTGGCTCCCCCGAAGTGGACCGTGGTCGAGAACGCCAGTCGCTTGAGGCCCAGATGTTCGTTGAACCCCTCGCTGGTGAAGCCATTGCCATGGGGAGAGGGGATAATGCCGTCGATCTCGTCGCGGCCAATACCGGCGTCGGTGATCGCCCGTTCCACGGCCTGCAACTGCAAAGCCCGGTCGGACATTCCCGAGCCTTTGGAATACTTGGTTTCGCCGATCCCGGTGACGGCCGCCTTGCGATGAAGGGTCATGCAGGTTCTCCCGCGATCGGCCTGAATTTGGCGAGCGGATATTCGCCCGCATCATCGTCCCACTCTACCGTCACTCGCATCCCTGTGCTCACCGCATCGGGTTCGACCCCGATCAGGTTCGAAAGTACCCGCACTCCCTCGTCGAGTTCGATGATCGCGATGACGTAGGGAACCTCGTCCTTGAACGCCGGATGGAAGGCGCGTCGTGGAATGACGAAACTGTGCACGGCGCCCAGCCCGCTCATCAGGGCCCACTCGAATTGGTCGCTGCCATCCGTCGGACAGCGCAGCTTCGGATAATGGATCAGTGAGCCGCACTCGAGGCAGCGCTGAATGCGCAGCTCATGCGATCGACACGCTTCCCAATAGGGTAAAGACGCCTCGGACGGTTGCGGAACTGGTCTCGATGCCATTACCTCTACCCTTTCATCTCGAACTATCAGTCACCGGAGCGCTCAACAGGTTCTCACTTTGGTTGAACAAAGCGATACCCATCGGTTCGACCCACCCCAGGCGAAACCCCTCCCTTAGGGGAGGAGTGGTGGCTCTGCGCTGGTCTGGTTATATAACCTTGGAACTTCGCATTGGCCAAACACACTTAACTGAAGGCACATCTTAAAAATCACGAGGTCCGACTGCTGCGTAAAGGTTCGGCCATTCGGATGGAGCGTGCCATTGAACTTGATAGACTTGCGCGATGCAAGTCGGCGCATACATCGACTGTCATGATGGTCATTTGCCGCGGCCTAGAGTGCCCCCTGCTCACGAAGCATTCCAACTTCGCTGGGCGACATGCCTAGCCAGCGGTTCAGGACACTTTCGCTATGCTCGCCAAGCAGCGGCGGCGGCTGGTCATAAACCGGCGGCGTTCTTGACAGCCGGATCGGGCTTGCCAGCACCTTGAGGTTGTCGGACAAGGGGTGCGCCATCGGCAAGACCATCTGGCGAAACTCCGCCTGCTCGTCAGACAGCGCTTCGGAGACGGTATTCACCCGTCCCGCAGGCACCGTCACTTTCGCAAGTTCGGCCAGAAGCGATGCGCATTCCCAACCAACGATTACCTCCTGCAGGATTTCCCGCAGTTCAGCGCGATTGGCGTATCGCAGAGCTGTTTTCGAGAATTTCGGATCTTTCGGCAAGTGCTCGAGCTTCAGGACCGCGCACAGCTTCTCAAATTGGCGATCAAGGCCCGCGATGATGTAGACAGCACCGTCGGCACAGTTGAACACATCCGATGGGCCGCCGCTGAGCGGGCCATTGCCCTGCCGCCCGGGGACTTGTTCCGACACGAGATAGCCTTGGCCCACCGTGGCGAGCGAGGCCAATGCGCAATCGAACAGGGCGATATCGACATGCTGACCCAGACCGGTCGTTTCCCTGTCGTGCAAGGCCGCGAGGATGCCAATCGCCGCATTATGCCCCCCCAGGATATCGACGAGGTAGGTTCCCGCCTTGACCGGCTCCCGGTCGGGGAAGCCGGTGATGCTCATGAGCCCACTCTCGGCTTGGAAGACCGGATCATATCCAGGCTCCGGGGCGCGGGGGCCATCCTGGCCATAGCCTGTTACCGAGCAGTAGATCAGTCTCGGGTTCACAGCAGCGAGGCTATCATAATCCAGACCGTACTTCGCAAGCGTCCCGACCTTGTAATTTTCTATGAGCACGTCGGCGCTCGCCACAAGCCGCTTAAGGACAGCTTGTGCCGCTGGATTGGCAAGATCTAGCGTAAGCGACTGCTTGTTACGGTTGCAGGAAAGATAAAACGATCGTTCAGACGTAGGGCCGTCTGGACCGGCCAGCGCAAAGCCGCCGATATTGCGTGAATCGTCTCCCAAACCCGGTCGTTCTATCTTGACGACTTCCGCTCCCAAATCGCCCAGGATTTGCGCAGCGAGCGGAGCGGCCAGCACTCTGGAAAGATCGAGTACCTTTACACCTGCGAGCGAAGTGCCCCGCGACGTTCCTAGGTCAGATTGTGTCATTAAAACCCTTGCAAGATTCCAAAACGCTTACGCGAAGCCCATCAGCAGGATCACGGTCCGGCATGGAGATAGGCATTACCTCTCCGCCCCTTTCGCATCAATCCTTCAGCAGGGTCCTGCTTCGCACTAAATTGGCATATTCGTCAATTTCTGGTTGGCGTGATCTTGCGATCTTTGATGGTCCGGCACGAGGGGCCGGAAAGGGACTGTCGTGCTTCATTGCGCTGAATGGTCTTGGGCTTCTGTGTGGCAGCAGCCGACACGGGGGGTACTCCGTACCTTCAACTTGGGATCAGGCCGTGATGCCGCAAATCGTCCTTTCGCGGTGCCCGTCCTTGCCTGCATCTCCCCTATCAAGCCGTCTTGGCAGCGGTGATGATATCTGCCGCATGCCATGCGGAGGCCATAATCGGTCCGTTGGTATTTGCTGAAACAATGTTGGGCATGATCGACCCGTCGACAACCCGCAAGCCGCCGACGCCGCGCACAGCCAAGGTCTCGTCAAGTACGGCATCGGCAAAGTCGCCCATGCGGCATGTGCCGCAGGCATGGCATCCGGCCTGCCCGAGGCGGCGGAAACCGTCGAGAATCTCATCGTCGGTTTGGAGCGAGCGGGTGGGTTCGCGCTCGCCGGCGATCATTGGTGCGATCGCGGGTTGCGTCATCAATGTGCGCAAGTAACGTTGCATCGCCACGGTCACCGCGCAGTCGTAACTGTCGGTGAGATAGCCGGTGCGAATCCGGGCAGGGGTCGTGGGGTCACGCGCGGTGATTTCCACAGAGCCTTCGCTGCGTGAGCGTAGCGGGTAGCCGAACAGCGTGACGCTGTGTTGCGGATCGATCACCAGACGGCCTCTAGCGTCTCCGGTGGCGACGACCGGCGACAACAGGATTTCGATGTCGGGCGTCTCGGACTCGGGCAGCACGGTGGCAAACGCCGCGACGCTGCCATAGCCCGCAGCCATTGGGCCTCGCCCGGTCAGATAGTAGCGCAGGACATTGCCGATGAGGCGAAGTCCGCTCAGATGCTTGTTATGGCTGTGGGGCACGTGGAGATCGAACACCATCTGCAACAAGCGATGTTCGAGCATGTGCTGGCCTACCCCGGGACTGTCTACGAGGACTGGGATGCCGCAGTTGTTGAGCACATGTGCCGGACCGATGCCGGATCGCTGCAAGATTTGCGGGGACATGAGAGCACCCGCCGAGATGATGACCTCTCGTCCCGCCTCAAACCGGTGCGGACGGCCATGAACGATCGCGCTGATCCCGATCGCTTGGCGACCCTCGAACAGCACGGCGTCCACCATGGCCCCGGTCAGCACGCGCAAGTTGGGCCTGCGGCGAGCCCGCTTGAGGAAGGTTTGTGCCGCGCTTTGTCGGCGGCCCTGCCAAATGGTACGCGGCGCGTAGCCGACCCCGTCACCGCTCGAGGCATTGAGATCCTCCACGCGTGGGAGGCCCATCTGCTCGCCAGCCGCGATAAAGGCTTCCGACAGCGGATCGTGGATCGGCTCAATGGTGATCCCGAGCGGTCCGTTGCCACCCCGCGACTCGCTTGCTCCCAGTTCGTGCCGCTCCATCTCGCGGAACGCCGGGCCGATCTGATTCCAACCCCAGCCTCTAGCGCCGAGCGCTTCCCATTTGTCGTAATCTTGCGGCTGCCCGCGAAAATACATCATTCCGTTGATCGACGACGAGCCGCCGACCATCTTGCCGCGAATCCAGGATTCGGATGGAACGGAATCGTGCTGCTCGGTCTGGAAATGCCAGGCATGCCGAGGGTCGTTGTAGAGCTTGCCGGCTCCGCGCGGCATGTGGATGTAGGGACTGGTATCGTCAGGCCCGGCTTCGACCAGGAGCACCGAGCAATTGGGGTTTTCGGACAGGCGGTCAGCCAGCACGCAACCGGCGGAGCCGGCGCCTACGATGATGTAATCGCTGGTCATAGCGCGCCGCGGATTACGTCGCCGATGATGGTCCGGCTATCCTGTGCGATATCGGCCGCGTCGAACATCCGGTTATGGCAGATGGCGACTGCGAGTTTGCTATCGGGATCGGCCCAGCCGATCGAGCCACCCATCCCCGGATGGCAGAGCGCGCGCATGTTGCGCGGCGCGCAGGAGGGGGGGCTTTCCGCGCCGCCAAGCCAGAAGCCCGACCAGGCGATTGGCACGACCATGCCGAAGAACACCGGATCGGGCGCGTCGTGGTGCAGCCGCGGTCCGCGGAAGCTCTCGACGCGGCTCGCAGAGAGGAGGCGGACGCCGTTGAGTTGACCGCCGTTCGCCAGCATCGCCCAAAAGCGCGCTTCGCTGCGCGCATTGAAGATACCGCCGACCGCCGGGATGCAAGCTCGCCTGACATAGGGACGCTCGAACGGATCGGGCATCAGATCGACGATCACGGGCTGAGCCTCGCGCATCGGATGGTCGTCGGGAGCGACGAACGCTGCAGTGCTGTCCAGCCTGGCGACGTGCGACTCGGCCGAATCGGGAATGCCTAACCACAAATCGGTGGCTCCTAGGGGATCGGCAATCTCGTCTTTCACGAATTGACCGAACGGCCGCAGTTTGGGATCGGTGCGGCGCACCACTTCTCCAATCAGCCAGCCGAAGGTCATTGACTGGTAAGAGGAGCGTGATGCCGCGGGGAACGAGGGTGGCATTTCCGCGATGCGGCGGCACATCCAGTCCCAATCGGTCATCAATTCAGGAGTGACGTCGGGCGGCATACGCAACACTCCTGAGATGTGCCCGAGAACGTGACGCACGGTGACATCTGCCTTGCCCGCCTGTGCAAACTCAGGCCAGTAATCGGCTAGCGGTGCATCATAGTCGACCAGACCACGCTCCACCTGCATGTGCAGGGCGACGGCGGTCACGGCTTTGGACACGGAAAAGACGTTGAACAGCGTGTCGCCATCAACTTGGCGCCCGGTCTCCAAATCAGCGACTCCTGACCAGCAATCGACGATTTGCTCTTCGCCAAGCCAGGCACAGACCTGAATGCCAATCTCGCTGCCTTCGGCGACAAGCCGGTCCAGCGTCCGTTTGACGGACTCGTTAACTCTCCCCATCGTTCACGTCGCCTCTTTCATGTGCTTGACGCCTTCCGATCATGTCTACTAATCGGCGCCATCAGTCGAGTCCCACATTCCAAACCCGGTCGCGAACGGTTGGCTCTTGGATTGACGCTGGTGTTCAGCATCACGCCTCGCTTCGAGTTGACCACGACCGCGCAGGCCAACGTTGGCTAGGCCCGATCTAGCGCAAAAAAAGTTGCTCGCCGGGCGTCAGTGATCTAATCATACACACATGTATGACGAACAAAGTTCGTGCGAGTTGAATAGTACGAGCCGGTCCGTGAGCCGATCCCTGACGCGCCATAGGCTCTGCATGGCCGCCATCGAGGAGATCGCTGCGAAGGGAGTGGCCGGAATATCGATCGAGAGAATATCGGAGCGGGCGGGCCTCACGCGAGGTGCATTCTATTACAACTATGTGTCGAAGTATTCTTTGCTAGCCGATGTGCTTTTTGTGGTTTCAAACAGTGAAATCAATCTTTGGATAAAGCTCACAGAGGATGTAGAGGACCTGGATACGCTCTTTTATCGTTTTAGAGATAGTGTCGATAAGTTCTTTAATGAGAGAGGTTTGTTGTTGGTGGAGCTCGAGATGACTGCTCGACGTAGTCATGAATTTGCAGCCTATTATCGCGACAGTGAGCGGAAGGTCCAGGTCGCCTGCGAGAGAATGGTTGCTGCACTGGCCAATAAGGTCGGAGTGATCATGGATGTCAATCTTTCGGCGGCAATGGTGTCGTCCATGGCGTCGGGCTTGGCCCTTCGCGAGTCCCAGATCGGCGGACTCAGCCGTGGAACCATCATGATAACGTTCCTGAAGCTACTTCTCAAAATTTGACACCTAGTCTTCTGAGCAAATTTACATAAGCGAATTTACAAGGAGCCAGCATCGTGACCGATCTGACCAATGGTCTAGATACCATCGCAAGAAAGCCGGACCACGTGCCCGATCATCTTGTGTTCGATTTCGATATGTTCGAAGATCCGCGCATCAAGGATGACGTGCAACTCGGGTATATGAGCCTGCACCGCGATGCTCCTGACATCTTTTGGTCCCCTCACGATGGTGGACGCTGGATGGCTACGCGTTATGAAGATGTTTGCGCGATCGCCACTGACACCGAAACATTTTCGAGCAAGAGCCAGACCGCGCGGGAAGAGGGCGAACTTCCTCTGCCGCCGCAGACGATGGATCCGCCCGAGCACTTGCGGTACCGGCTTTTGCTGATGAAGTTCCTCTCGCCCAAGAGTCTGAAGCAGCAGCAGGGCTTTGTGCGGGATCTGGCAATCGACCTCATCGAAAAGCTCAAGGGGCGCAGTAGTTGCGAATTCCGCAAGGAAATCGCTGTCGTGCTACCGGTGACCGTGTTCATGACGATCATGGGGTGGGATACCTCGCGGCTTTACGACATGGTCAGCTGGGTGCCCAACATCACCGATGGCCGGTCGCCGGAAATCCGTATCGCGGCGTTCACCAAGATGAGCGAGTTCGTGTCGCAAGTCGTTAAGGACCGGATCGCTCATCCGGGGAACGATCCGATCAGCCTGTTGCTCGACTCCGAGGTGAATGGTGAGAAGCTGGATCCGCAGCAGGTCGAACAGATGACTCATCTGTTGTTCTTGGCTGGGCTTGACACGGTCACCAATGCAATGACCTTCTCGATGCATTACCTTGCCTCGAATCCCGCCTTGCAGGATCGGCTTCGGGATCATCCAGAAGATATCCCCAAGGCGGTCGAGGAGTTCCTGCGCCGCTTTTCCTTCGTGGTCACCTATAGGCGGGTAACCAAAGATACAGTCTACAAAGGCGTCTTCATGAAGGAAGGCGACATAATCAACTGTAGCCTCCCCGGCGGCAGCAATGATCCCCGGATCGTAGACGACCCCGAAAAGGTCGACATCGATCGCAAAGGCGCGCCCAACCTTGCCTTCAACACGGGCCCGCATGCCTGCGTGGGCGCGCCGCTCGCACGCACTGAATTGCGTATCCTGCTGGAAGAGTGGTTTGCACGGATGCCCAACGTTTCGCTTGCGCCCGGCTATGTCGCTCCACGGCTCGGCGGATCGATTGCCAAGATCGAGCGGCTCGATCTGGTGTGGGACAACTGAACGTTGCGCCGGCGGCAGGTGTTGATCTAACCTGACTGCGATAAGGGCGCCCTGGCCTTTACGGAGCGAGCGGTGTGCCTGCCGATCGCCTTTGCAAGGGCCGGGACTCGCTCGTACTCCAGTTTGATCGGCGGCTAAGTCGCGCCCCAGAGTGGCGTAGCCGCCGGCAACGGCTTGAACCAGCATGCCGGCATTACTTCCGGTTCAGAGGTGATGCCGACTTTGGCGGACACCATGAACGAGCCTCAGCTGTTAGCGGAAACCCTTGTTCCGATCTCGACATATGTGTCATTCATAGGACGTGCCGGGCGCCGATTTCGTCATAAAATGGCGCTCTCAGCTAGCGGAAGTTGACGTTGTTGACAGATGTTGGAAAATCATGGCTATACGTTCTGGTATCGGACGAAGCCTCGACCAACCCGGCTTCCGAGTATTCGGTTGATGGGTCAGGCTGAGCTGGGCGGTCGTTGTCTCAATTTCGCCGCATCGGCATATTCAGCCCAAAAAGCTGCGTGAACAGCTTCGCGGTGCGGGAGTGATGACTCGTGACAGACCTTGATTTTCGCAAGGGTTTGGCGAGCGTCGTATCATACATTGTTCATCCTATTATCTGGAAGCGGGCATCATGACTTGGGTAAATGCCGACAAGTGCGCGATCGTTGGGGTGGGCGCAACGGACTATTACGTGCGTGGCAAGAGCTGGCCGCGCACCATCAACGAGATGGCTGGCGAAGCCATTTTGAAGGCCTGCGCGGATGCCGGTATCAGCGTCAAGGACATTGACGGAATAGCGTACTATTCCGGTGCGCTGGCGGGATATCTGGACAAGTTCGATACCGGCTCGTTGATGGAAACGCTGGGCATGCCCAACATTTCGTTTACGGCTGCGCTCACCTCGGGCGGCGGCGGTTCGGTCGGGGCGATTGGTTTGGCCACGGCCGCGCTGATGAATGAAGATTGCAAATATGCCGTCACTGTGATGGCAGTGCAGCAGGTTCCCACCGCACGGCTAGGTGCTGTGTTTGGAATGACAGCGCCATCTCCGGAACTCAGCTTCATTCAGCCGGCCGGACTGTTCGGCCCTGGCCATTTGATCAGCGTGCTCACCCGTCGGCACATGCACCTCTACGGCACGACTCAGGATGCGTTCGGCGAGATCGTTATGTCGTCGCGGCTACATGCGCACAACCGTCCCAAGAGTATTCGCAAGAGCCTGCTGACCAAGGAAGAGTACGAGGAATCGGTGATGCTGGCCGATCCTCTGCGGCGCTTGGACTTCTGCCTGGAATCGGATGGTGCCATCGCAGTGATTACAACGACCACGGATCGCGCGAAGGATTGTCGCAACAAGCCGGCCGCGGTGCATGCTTGCGCGCACGGGGCGTCACGCGATTGGGGCAGGGCGTTCAGCTGGATGGGCATGCCAGACCCAGAATTTTCCAGCTCGGGCCACAAGTTCACGGCGGATCGAATCTGGAGCCAATCTGGCTTGAGCGCCAAGGACATGGATGTTGCCCTGCTGTATGACCATTTCAGCTCGATGGTTCTCATGCAGCTCGAGGACTATGGTTTCTGCGAAAGGGGGGAGGGCAACGATTACGTTCTTGCCGGCAAGACCCGCTATGATCCCGCGACGGGCAAGGGCGTCAACGGGGGCACCCCAGTCAATACGCATGGGGGCAACCTTTCGGAGGCCTATATCATTGGAATGACTCACATTCTGGAAGCTGTCGAACAGATCCGCGGTACCGCAATCAATCAGGTCAAAGGGTGTGAGTTCGCTCTGGCATCGGGCGGACCTGCGCCAATCCCGGTTTCGAGCCTGATATTGAGGAGCTTGTGATGACCAGTCCGATCACCTACGGGCCTGCGCGCTTCCTGCCTGGTGACCAGATCAGCATTTCGACAAATCCCGACACTGAGCCTTTCTGGCTTGCCGCCAAGGAGCATCGCCTCACGGCTTGCCAATGCGCGTCCTGTGGCGCGTTCCGTATGCCGCCGACGCCCTTCTGTCCGGTCTGCTCGAACACCGAGAAGGTGTGGCCCGATCTTCCCGGTACCGGGACCGTCTTCAGCTATGCGATCTGCAACAAGAATTTCGTGACCGGAGAGGACTACGTCTACGTTCCTGTCGTGGTCGATATCGACGGGGCGCCAGGCACACGGCTAGTAGCGAACGTCACGGGCTGCTCCGCAGAAGACGTTCACATCGGCATGAAAGTGACCGTCGAATGGACTCCGATTAACGACGGTTGGGTGCTGCCGAACTTCCGGGCAGTGTAGCGCAACTCGTTGCGCCTCGGGCTGGAGGAGGGTGGCTCATCGGATCCATCCGGCGCTTTCACCCTCCTTCCAAGACGGTAGAGACGGTCCGTCATCGGACACGTGCTACCGCATCAGCGGCGCCAGTCATGGGTCTGCTCAGAAGGTGCTGTCCTACAAAGTCTGATGAACCATTCACACGCAGACGGATCGCTGCCGAGCTAAATCGGACGGCGTGCTTTTGTCCGGGTGTCAATCCCGGGAAGCCCAAAAATCGTCTCGGCAATGTTGCTCAGCAGGATCTTATCCGTGCTTACCGGCATCTGCCTTGGAGGAGTCGCGAGCGTCGATACACGCTCGCGACCTTCACTCCGGACAGGGTTGTGCGTTACCGACTCTTGGGCAAACCAAGATAGACCTCGGCAATCTGAGAGCGCTGGATTTCGCTGGTGCCGCCGGCGATGGACTCGACCTGCACTTGGCGGTGCAAGTGCTCCAGCTCCGTCAGCAACCCAGCATCCCCGGCCAAGGAATCCGGCGCAGCCAGATCCATCAGGTCGGCATAGCTCGCCTGGCTGCTTTCGCCGTGAAACAGCTTCGCCATCGGCCCATAGACCGTTCGCCCCGCATTGGGATAGGCGCCAGCATACCAGGCCGCCCGTCTTGCCAGCAAGTCTTCGATTTGAGTGATGGTCGCAGCGCGGGCGATGCGCTTACGGGTATCTCGATGGGCAAACCGGATTTGCCCATCAGCTCCCGGCTTCTGCGCCCATTCAAGGATGCCTTCCAGATAGCGGCGGTCACCCGAGCCATAGACGCCGGCGTGCTCCTTAGCGAGCGCGGCGCCCATCACGGTCATCGCGCCGCCGACCGGGCCAAGGCGATATTCGTCGGGCACCGCTACGTCGGAATAGAAGGTCGTGTTCGTACGCTCATCCATCATCGTGAAGATGGGATGAACCTCGATGCCGGGTGTATCCATCGGCAACACGAACAGAGTCAAACCGTGATGGCGGACGCTCCCTGGCTCGGTCCGGGTCAGAATAAGAATGTATTTCGCCAGGTTGGCCCCGGTGGTCCACATCTTCTGGCCGTTGATCAGCCAGACCTTGCGGTGCTCATCCCAAGTCGCCTTGGTCTGAGCGGCGAAAATGTCGGAGCCGCCGCTTGGCTCCGAATAGCCAAGGCAGCAGGGCGCCTCGCCGCTGGCGATCTGCGGCATCACATCCCGCAGCAGCGCCTCGCCGCCGAACTTCATGATCATATAGCCGACGATATCGGTCGTCGTTTGCGAGTGCGAAGCCACCCCGTTCTCACGCCAAGCCTGAAGGATCGCAAGGTGCGACAGTGGCGCCGCATCGCGGCCGCCCCATTCCTTAGGCCATGAAGGGAACAGCAGACCTTCCTTGGCCATTGCGGTTGCAATTTCCGGATTATGCCCTTCGTAGGAATCCTGCATCTTGGCACGCCGCTCCGGCGTCATCAGCCGTTGCAGCGTTTCGGCCGTCTCGCTCGCGATCGCCTCGGCATCGGCGCCCAGCGTGAAATCGACCCCCACTTCGCCCGCATCGATCGTCGGTGCCTCGGCGCCCAGCCACAGCCGCTCGGCGGCGCGCGCGAGTTCGTCACCGGGATCACCCAAGATCAGGGCCCGGGCCTTGGCGCGACGGAAGTACAGCTGGGAATCGTGCTCGAGCGGCAGGCCGTAGCCGCCGAGGGTATGAAGGGCGCGCCGCGTCGCCTGGTCCGCTGTGCTGATGGCCCAGAAAAAGGCCATGCTCACTCCGGCGGGGGCGTTTTTGTCGTTCCTCGAGGCAGCCCATGCTGCCCACCACGTCAGCAGCTTGGCACCTTCCAAATTCACGGTGTGGTCGGCCAGCGGATGGGCGATCGCCTGGAAACTGCCGATCAGGCGGCCGAACGCCTGACGCTCTTTTGCGTAGGCGACCGACAGGTCGAGGCTGGCCCCTGCCATGCCGTACAGCTCCGCAGCAACGAGCAGCTTCCATTCCTCAACGGCAGCGGCGTGCAGCCGGACAGCATCGCTTCCCTGCGCGAGCTCCGCGACGACTTCGGCCTGCGCCGGCGAAAAGCGGGCGAGCCGGTATGACCCGTGGTCGCTGCCGACGGAGGTGAGCCCTCCATGATAAAGGCATAGCCGATCACCATCGAGGGCCACCACCACATCGGCATCCGCGCCGAAATGCACGAGCTGGTTCGGTGCGGTCGCGGCATTGGACAACGCGAGAGTGACAACTGCGTCGCCTGATGCCAGCTTGTCGAACCACTCGCCAGCGGCCGCATCGCCGCAATCGCCAATCAGGCGTACGGCGACGAGCGTTTCCGCGAGAGGTACGCTCGCCACAACACGTCCCGCTTGCTCCAGCAGCAAAATGGCTTCGAACACACTGAGCGAGCCCATGTCCGAGCGTGGCGACCGCATTGCGAGCGCACCCATCTCTCCCAGACTTTTGGTCAGCTCGCGATCCACGCCGTGCGCCAGCCTTTCGCGCGAGCGCGAAGTGCCGCCAAGCTCGGCGAACAGCCGCCCGAACGAGTCCACCAAGAGTTGCTGCTCTTCGCTTAAATCGAGGTTCACTTCACACTCCCGTATGTCACTTCGGCTGCTGCATTGACGGCATTCATTCGCCGATGCGTTCGATAATCATTGCGGGTGCCATGCCACCCGAGGCGCACATGGTAACCAAACCAAACCGCTTTCCTCGCCGCTCCAGCTCGTCCAGCAAGGTGCCAATCAGGATGGCGCCCGTGGCCCCAATCGGGTGGCCCAGAGCGATTGCACCACCATTCACGTTGACCTTGTCACGATCAAGGTTGAGGTCACGAATGAACTTTTCGGAAACCACTGCGAAGGCCTCGTTGATTTCCCACAGATCGATGTCATCCGGCGTCAAGTTGGCTTTCGCGAGAACCTTTTTCGCGGCCGGAACGGGAGCGTTCAACATCAGCGTGGGATCGTCGCCACTGTTCGTCATGGCAACAATGCGGGCTCGCGGCTTCCAGCCCACCTTGTCGGCGTAAGCGGCAGACGTCAGCAACAGGCCGGCTGCGCCATCCACCACGCCTGACGAATTGCCGGCATGATGAAAGTGCTCGATCTTCAGATCCGGGTAGCGTCGATTGATCGCCTGGCGATGCGTCTCGGCAACGAATCCAATCGGAGCGTCGGCAAGCTGGCCGAAGGCCGGCTTCAGCTGTGCGAGCCCTTCTAGCGTTGTCTCGGCTCGTGGGTTCTCATCTCGGGCAAGCGCTAAGCTGCCATCGCTATTGTAAACTGGAACGATGGACCGATCGAAGCGGCCCTCATTGATCGCAGCGATCGCGCGTTGCTGGCTGAGCAAGGCGGCGCGATCAAGCTCTTCGCGCGTAAAGCCTTCCATCGAGGCGATAGCATCCGCGGCAACGCCCTGTCCGCATTGCGGGTGGACTTCCTGCAGCGCCGTGTCGCCGGCGGCGATGCCGAGGACCGGCCACCCGGCTTCCGCTTCGTTCTTGTTGAACAGGGTCGAAAGAGACATCATTTCGGTGCCGCCCCCGATCATGCAGTCCTCGACTCCCGCCATGATCTGTGCCGCTGCGAAGCTGACGGCCGTAATGCCGCCGCCGCAGAAGCGGTCCAAAGTCACGCCTGAGACGCCGACGTCGTATCCCGCGAGGAGGGCAGCCATTCGGCCAAGGTCGCAACTCTGCTGGCGCCGCTGGTGCGTGACGGACCAGATTACATCCCCAACATCGGCGGTAGCGAGACCGTTGCGGTCTCTCAATGCCTTGAGGACCGTTGCCGCGAGGTGGTGCGGATGCAGATGCGCTAATCCACCCTTGCCGGCTTTGCCAACTCCGCGCGGGGTACGGGCAGCGTCGATGATGAAGGCGTCGGCCAATCGAAATCCTCTCTCCGGTTGAGACTTGCGCACCGCAGCGGGCGGAGCCCGCCGCAGTGCGTCAGCGGGTGAACGAGCCTCCGGCTGCGGCCTTTTCCTTCAGCAACTTCGAAGGGCGGAAGGCCGCGCCATAGGATCGTTCAAGTTCCTCCAGCTTGGTTACGATCTTCGATAGTCCGACGGTATCGGCCCAGAACATCGGGCCACCCGTGTAAACCGGCCAATTGTAGCCAAGAATGCAGGCGATATCGATGTCTGAAGCACGCATCGCGATGCCTTCCTCAAGCACCTTCGCGCCCTCGTTGACGACCGGATAGAGCAGCCGGGCCACGATCTCGTCCGGCGATTGGGAGCCCTTGCTTTCCACGCCCAGCGCGGCGGCCACGTCGGCGATCACGGTTTTCACGACCGGCGCGGGAGTCGGCTTGCGATTCTCATCGTAATCGTAAAAGCCGCCACCGCTCTTCTGCCCGAGACGCCCCATCTTCAGCAATTCGCCACGCACCGTGCGCTGCGTCGGATCG
>Ga0105248_10003890_pt1 | contig 16508 bp, 13 predicted proteins | sample KBSS34metaG_FD_81524 | JGI IMG/M metagenome (GOLD analysis project Ga0105248, IMG submission 81524) | Switchgrass rhizosphere microbial communities from Kellogg Biological Station, Michigan, USA - KBS S3-4 metaG | ecosystem: Host-associated > Plants > Roots > Rhizosphere > Soil | place... | reverse complement strand
CGGCGGCTGATCCGCTCGCACCCCCTCGAAGCGGTGGCCCGGCACCCTGGGCGAACACCGCCATTCGTACAAAACCGCACTCCTACAATCCGCCGCCATGCCGATGCTCGTCGTTGCCATTCCCCCACGGCCGAAGCTGCGCGCAGGCGCGGCGCCCGGTCCCGGCGCGGCCTCGTTGGCCACCGGTGCCGAGATCCAGTGGGCCCTGAGCAGCGATGGCGTGGCAGTCACCCGACAGGGCGTATGCGCGCCCGCCCTCCTGCCGCGCGCCGACAGCGTGGTCGCCGTGCTCGCGCCTGCGGACGTGAGCTGGCACCGCGTCACCACACCCAAGGTCACGGGCGCGCGCATGCGCGCCGCGCTCGCCGGCGTGCTCGAGGAAGCACTCCTTGAAGACACCGCGTCCTTGCATTTCGCCCTCGGCCCCGGGGCCAAGGGAGGCGAGAGCGCATGGGTCGCCACCGTCGACTACGCCTGGCTGGCTGGCGAGATGGGCGCGCTGGAACGGCAGGGGCGCAGCGTCGACCGCATCGTCCCGAGCGTCTGGCCCGATCAACCGCCTTCCGGGCATTTCCATGAAACGGCCGGCGCGCCCGCCGCGGCCGTCCCGGTGAGCCTCGCGTGGTCGCACCCCGATGGCGTTTCCACCTGGCCGCTGGCCGGTGGCCTCTCTCGCGCGCTGCTGCCGCAACCGCTGCCCGAGGGCACCCGCTTCACGGCCACGCCCGCCGTCGCCGCGCCGGCCGAACGCTGGCTCGGCGCGCCCGTGCGCGTCGTGTCCCTGCCGGATCACATGCTGCAGGCCGCGCGATCGTTGTGGAACCTGCGCCAATTCGGCCTCGCGGCACAGCACCGCGGGCTGAGCGCGATGCGCGCGCAGTGGCGCCGCTTCATGAGCCGGACCTGGCGCCCGGTGCGCTATGGGCTTGCCGCGCTCGTCGCGGTTCAGCTCCTCGGCCTGAACATCGCCGCCACGGTGCAGCGCAACTCGCTGGCCGAGCGCAAGGCCCAGATGGTGAGCCTGCTGCAGACCGCTCACCCGCAGATCCGCTCTGTCATCGACCCTGCGCTTCAGATGCAGCGCGAGACCGACGCCCTGCGCGTCGCCGCAGGGCGCCCCGGCGACAGCGATCTGGAGCCGATGCTTCAGGCCGCCGCAAGCGCCTGGCCCAAGGATCAGCCCGTGCAGAACCTGCGCTTCGAGCCGGGCCGCCTCACGCTTGCGGCCAACGGCTGGTCCGACGCCCAGATCCAGGCGTTTCGCGACGCCCTCTCCCCTGCAGGCTGGGCCGTCGAGTCCGCCGAAGGCCGCCTGACCCTCTCGCGGCGTGCGCCCGGCACACCCGCACGCCGCACATGAAACCCGACCTCAAGTCATTCACCCTGCCACCGGCCCTCGCGCAGGCGCGCGCTGAAGCCGTGTCTCGCTGGCGCGCTCTCGCTCCGCGAGAACGCCGCCTGGTGAACGCCGCGCTTGGCGTGCTTGCATTTGCCCTGGTGTGGCTCCTCTTCGTGCAGCCTGCGTGGCGCACGCTGCGCGAAGCGCCCGCCCAGATCGACGCCATCGACACCCAGCTTCAGCAGATGCAGCGGCTCGCTGCCGAAAGCCGCGAGCTTCGCGGCCAGCCGGTGGTCAGCGCGTCGATGTCCGAAGCGGCGCTGCGCTCGGCCACCGAGCGCCTGGGCAGCGGCGCCAAGATCTCGATGCAGGGCGACCGCGCCGTCGTCACGCTCAACGCAGTGGCGGGCGACGCACTCGGCGCCTGGCTCGCCGAGGTGCGCAGCGGCGCGCGGGCCAGGCCACTCGAAGCGCAACTCACGCGCTCCGGCGAGGCCTACAACGGCACGGTCACGCTGGCGCTCGCGCGCCCGAGCTGAGGGCAGATCCCCATGGCACAGCCCTTCCGACGCCCCCTGCTCAACCGCCTCCCGGGTGCTCGCGCGACGGGCGTGGCCACCAGCACGCAATGGGGCGATTCCAGCTTCGAGGAAATGCGCTGGCAGCGCACGCGCGAGGCCGGGCGCCCCTGGGCCATCGCCGGTGCCCTCGTCGGGCTCGTGCTCGGCCTCATCGTCTTCGCACCCGCCGCATGGCTGGCCTCGGCCGTCTTCACCGGCACGCGCGGGCACATCTTGCTGGCCGACGCAAGCGGCACGGTGTGGAGCGGCAGCGCCGTCCTCGTGCTGGCAGGCGGGGAAGGCGCGCGCGACGCCCGCTCCCTGCCCGGGCGGATCAACTGGTCGCTGCGCCCGGCCGGCCTCACGAGCCTTCGTGCCGAGTTGCGCCATGAGTGCTGCATCAACGACGCGTTGCGCCTGACCCTTCAGCCCGGGCTCGGCAGCTTCACCACTCATTTGCAGGGGACACCCGGCTGGATCAGCCAGTGGCCAGCCGATTGGCTCGGCGGCCTCGGGACCCCGTGGAATACTGTGCAGCTCGCCGGGGCACTGCGCCTGAGCTCTCCTGGGCTGACGCTGCAGTCGGTGCAGGGCCGCTGGCGGGTGGAAGGCCGTGCGGCGCTGGACATCGTCGATGTGTCGTCGCGCGTGTCCACGCTGGCGCGATTGGGCAGTTATCGGCTGAACCTCACCGGAGATCCCGCCGGCGCGGCTCAGCTGCAGTTGACGAGCGCGTCGGATTCCTCGCTGCAGCTCTCCGGGGCCGGCAGCGTCGGTCCGGGCGGGTTGCGGTTCAAGGGGGAGGCGCACGCGAATGCAGCCGACGAGGCCGCACTGAGCAATCTCCTCAACATCATCGGGCGACGCGATGGCGCGCGCTCCGTCATCTCCATCGAATGAACATGACCGACACGACCCGCAGCACCTCGAGCGACCTCGCACCGCGGAGGGCGACGCGATGAGCCTCGCCCGCTCGCAAGGCGCTCTCGTCTGCTCGCTCGCGCTGGCAATCGCCACGAGCGCCGCCCCCACGGGCGCTTGGGCGCAGCGCAGCACGCAGCCGGCGGTCGCGGGCGAGACGGCCAGCGCGCCGGCCCAGGGGCCGCGCGCGGCGCGCAATCAGGCGGTGACGCTGAATTTCGTCAACGCGGAGATCGAGGGCGTGTCGCGCGCGATCGCGGCGATCCTCGACCGGCAGATCGTCGTCGACCCGCGCGTGAAGGGTCAGATCACGCTCTACAGCGAGCAGCCCCTCACCCCGCGCCAGGCCTATATCAACTTCCTGGCCGCGCTGCGCGGGCTGGGCTTCACTGTGGTGGAGACCGCCGGTCTGCTGAAGGTGGTGCCGGAGGCCGACGCGAAGCTGCAGACGGGCACGGTGTCGGTCGGCCCGGTGACGCGCACCGGCGACCAGATCATCACGCAGGTGTTCCGCGTCAACCACGAGAACGTGAACAACCTCGTGGCGGTGCTGCGCCCGCTCATCAGCCCCAACAACACGATCAACGCCAACCCGAGCAACAACACGCTCGTCATCACCGACTACGCCGACAACCTGCAGCGCCTGGCGCGAATCATTGCCGCCATGGACATGCCCGGGAACACCGACGTCGAGGTGATTCCGCTGCAGCACGCGGTCGCCTCCGATCTCGTGCCGGTCGTGCAGCGACTCAGCGACGGCGGCACCGCGGTGCCCGGTGCGGCCGCGGTGACGCCAGGCGCGCTCGGCGGGGGCGGCGGCGCGCTGTCGGTCATGGCCGATGCGCGCACCAACTCGCTGCTCGTGCGTGCGCAGAACCCCGCGCGGCTGGCCACCATCAAGTCGCTCATCGAGAAGCTCGACCGTCCCGGCATTGGCGGCGCCGGCGGCAGCAACGTGTATGTCGTGTATCTGCGCAACGCCGAATCGGTGCGACTCGCCCAGGTGCTTCGCGCGGCCTTCGCAGCGCAGGCGCAGGCCTCGCAGACCGGCGCGCCGGGCCAGCAGGGCGCGCAGCCGAGCGGCGGCGCCCAGCCCCAGCCCCAGCAGACGGGCTACGGAGGAGGAGGTATCGCGGGCACCGGCGCGTCGCCGCAGGCCACGGCTCCTGTCAACGCGGTGGCGCAGCCTTCGCTCGGCGGCTTCATTCAGGCCGACCCGGCCACCAACTCACTCATCATCACCGCGAGCGAACCCCTGTACCGCCAGCTTCGCGCCGCCATCGACCAGCTCGACAGCCGCCGCGCGCAGGTCTACGTCGAAGCCATGATCGTGGAGATCGATGCCACGCGGGCCGCCGATCTCGGCATCCAGTGGCAGGCCTTCAGCGGCCAGAAGGGCGACAACACCATCACGGCCGGCGGCACGAACTTCGGCACCGGCACAGACAACATCCTGGAAGCCTCGCGCATCATCGCGGGCGGGCGCGACGCCATCGCCGCCGCGGCACTGCCGAGCCAGGGCTTCAACATCGCCCTGGCCAAGAAGTTCGGCGACTTCTACACCCTCGGCTTCCTGGCGCGCGCTCTTGAAAGCAACGTCGGCGCGAACATCCTGTCCACGCCGAACCTCATCACGCTGGACAACGAGGAAGCCAAGATCGTGGTGGGCCAGAACGTGCCCTTCGTCACCGGCCAGTACACCGGCCAGAGCACCACGGCCACCGGCTCCATCAACCCCTTCCAGACCATCGAGCGCAAGGACGTGGGCCTCACGCTTCGCCTGCGGCCGCAGATCGGCGAAGGCGGCACGGTGCGCATGACGATCTTCCAGGAGTCCTCGGCCATCGTGAACCAGACCGTGCCGGGCACGGTGAACGCAGGCCCCGCCACCACCAAGCGCTCCATCGAGTCGACGGTCGTGGTCGACGACGGCCAGATCATCGTGCTGGGCGGCCTGATCGAGGACAACTACGCCGACGAGCGCGGGAAGATCCCGCTGCTGGGCGACATCCCGGTCCTGGGTCACCTCTTCCGCAGTGAAAACCGCACCCGCAAGAAGACCAACCTCATGGTCTTCCTGCGCCCGGTCATCATGCGCGACCAGGACGCCGCCAGTCGCGTCACGCTCGACCGCTACGACATGATCCGCACCGAGCAGATCAACACGATGCCGGCCGCACGTCCCCTCATCCCGGTCGATGCGCCGCTGCTGCCTGCGCCGGGCGCGCCCGCGGTGCCCGGCTCCACCGTGCCGCCCTCGCCGCGCGACGTGCCCCTGCAGCCGGTGACGCCCGGCGCGTCGCAGCCGCAGCCGGTGCCGATCACGAACTGAGTGCACGCCGCCAACCGCAAGAGATTCCCCATGGGCGCCCGTCACCCCCTGCCCTACGCCTTCGCGAAGGCGAACACCCTGCTGCTCGAAGACAGCGGCTCCCAGCTCATCCTCTGGTCGCACGAGCGCGTGTCGCCGCAGGCGCTGTCGGAGGTGATGCGCCAGTACTCGGTCGATGCCGTCGAGATGGAGGCCGCCCCCGCGCTCGCGCAGCGCATCGCGGCGGCCTATGCGGGCGGCGAGTCCAGCGCCGCGGCGGTGGTGGGCGAAGTGGAAAGCGCGGTCGACCTCAGCCGCCTGATGCAGGACCTGCCCGCGGTGGAAGACCTGCTGGAGGCCGCGAACGACGCGCCGATCATCCGCATGCTCAACGCCCTGCTCACGCAGGCCGCGAAGGACGGCGCGAGCGACATCCACATCGAGCCCTACGAGCGCAGCTCCTCGGTGCGCTTTCGCGTGGACGGCACGCTGCGCGAGGTGGTGCAGCCGAACAAGGCGCTGCATGCCGCGCTCATCTCGCGCCTGAAGATCATGGCCGAGCTCGACATCGCCGAGAAGCGCCTGCCGCAGGACGGGCGCATCTCGCTGCGCATCGGCGGACGCGCCATCGACGTGCGCGTGTCCACCCTGCCTTCGGCGCACGGCGAGCGCGCGGTGCTGCGCCTGCTCGACAAGGGCGACGCCAAGTTCTCGCTCGAATCGCTCGGCATGAGCGGCGACACGCTCTCGCGCTTCAACCGTCTCATCCAGCAGCCGCACGGCATCGTCCTCGTCACCGGCCCCACCGGCTCGGGCAAGACGACCACGCTGTACGCCTCGCTCGCCCGCGTGGACACCGCCACCACCAACGTGCTGACGGTCGAGGATCCGGTGGAGTACGAGCTCGCCGGCATCGGCCAGACGCAGGTCAACCCGAAGATCGAACTCACCTTTGCGAAGGCGCTGCGCGCCATCCTTCGCCAGGATCCGGACGTCATCATGATTGGCGAGATCCGCGACTTCGAGACTGCGCAGATCGCCATCCAGGCCTCGCTCACGGGCCACCTCGTGCTGGCCACGCTGCACACCAACGACGCGCCCTCTGCCGTCACCCGCCTCACCGACATGGGCGTGGAGCCCTTCCTGCTCAGCTCCAGCCTCCTGGGCGTGCTGGCCCAGCGGCTGGTGCGCAAGCTGTGCCCGGTGTGCAAGCGCCAGGACGACCAGGGCCGCTGGCACCCCGTGGGCTGCAACGAATGCGGCATGAGCGGCTACAAGGGCCGCACCGGCGTCTATGAGCTGATGGTGGCCGACGCGCCCGTGCAGGCGCTGATCCACGGCCGCGCCGCCGAATCCGAGCTTGCCGCCGCCGCCGAGGCCGGCGGCATGCACACCATGCGCAGCGACGGCGAGCGTCTCGTGGCCGAGGGCGTCACCTCCCTCGAAGAGTTGCTGCGCGTCACGCGCGGCGACTAGCGTTCCTCCCCTTCGCCATGCCTGCCTACCGTTTCGAAGCCGTCGACGCCGCCGGCAAGTCCACCACCGGCCTGCTCGAAGCCGACAACGCGCGCGCGGCGCGCTCGCAGCTTCGCGCGCAGTCGCTGGTGCCGCTGGAGGTCGCACTCGTCGCGGCCCAGCCCACCGCAACGGGCACGCTGCGCATGGGCCGGCGTGTCTTCAATTCCACCGGACTTGCCATCTGGACGCGCCAGCTCGCCGGCCTCGTGGGCTCCGGCCTGCCGCTGGAGCGCGCGCTCACCGCGCTGGCCGACGAAGCATCCGATCCGCGCCAGCGCGAATTGATGGCCCAGTTGCGCGCCGAGGTGAACGCGGGCTCCCCATTCGCCCGTGCGCTGGCCGGCGCGCCGCGTGAGTTCGACGAAGTCTTTCGCGCCGTGGTGGGCGCGGGCGAGCAAAGCGGCCAGCTCGGCGTGGTGCTCGAACGCATGGCCGACGACCTCGAGGAACGCCAGGCCCTGCGCGCCAAGCTCATCGGCGCGGCGCTCTACCCGGCCATCGTGTCGCTGGTGGCGGTGGTCATCGTCGTGTTCCTCGTCACCTACGTGGTGCCGCAGGTTGCGAGCGTCTTTGCCGGCAGCAAGCGCGCGCTGCCCTTCCTCACCAGCGCCATGCTTGCGATCAGCGCCTTCCTGCGTGGCTACGGGTGGCTGCTGCTCATCGCCATCGCCGGCGGCGTCTTCGCCTTGTTGACTGCGCGCCGCAACGACGCCTTTCGCGAGCGCTTCGACGCCATGTGGCTCACCCTGCCGCTGGTGGGCCGGCTCTCGCGCGGCTACAACGCGGCGCGCTTCGCCGGCACGCTCGCCATGCTCGCCGCCGCCGGCGTGCCCATCCTGAAGGCCCTGCAGACGGCCGCCGAGACGCTGTCCAACCGCGCCATGCGCGCCGACGCGACCGACGCGCTCGTGCAGGTACGCGAAGGCGCGCCGCTGGCCTCGGCCATCGCGGCCAAGAAGCGCTTCCCCGGCCTGCTGTCGATGTTCGCTCGGCTGGGCGAGCAGACCGGCCAGCTTCCCGTGATGCTGCAGCGCGCGGCCACGCAGCTCGGCGCGGAGGTGCAGCGCCGCGCCATGGCGCTGGCCACCATCCTGGAGCCTCTGCTCATCGTCGCGATGGGCCTGGTCGTGATGCTCATCGTGCTGGCGGTGCTGATGCCCATCATCCAGCTCAACACCTGGGTGAAATAGTTCCGAGAAGCCCGCCTCATGCAGAGGCGGGCACGTTGGTTGCAGGAAAAAGACCAGCCATTCACGGCTGAACGGGTTTAGTCTTTTTCAGATCCAAAGCAGGCAACCGCGCTTCAAGGAACTCCGGGGGAGCCCACGCATGAACCCAAGCACCGATCTGGTTCCGGCTTGCGCCCGTATCCCGATCGCGCAGATGCGCAGCGTCTATCGCGTGGGAGACGTGGAACGGCGGCTGGAGAAGCTGCCGCCCAAGGAGCACGAGAACCTGCGCGCCACCTATCAGCGCATGCTCGAAAAGGGCCCCGAGCGGTTCCAGGTGAAGCCTGCGGGCGTGCCCGCCATGGCGCACCTTTACGAGGAACTGCCCAACTTCATCGAAGTGCTCGACGAAGTGCGTCGCCAGCTCGCCCTGTGCCACGACAGCCACGACGCGCTGGAGATCACGCCGCTGCTTCTGCTCGGGCCACCGGGCATCGGCAAGACGCATTTCGCGCGCGAGATCGCGCGGCTGCTCAACACCGGACTCGGCTTCGTCTCGATGAGCTCGCTCACGGCCGGCTGGGTGCTGTCGGGCGCGAGCAGCCAGTGGAAGGGGGCGCGGCCCGGCAAGGTCTTCGAGACCTTGGTGGAGGGCCAGTACGCCAACCCGGTCATCGTCGTCGACGAAATCGACAAGGCCGGCGGCGAGCACGCCTACGACCCGCTGGGTGCGCTCTACAGCCTGCTCGAGCACGAGACCGCCGGGTCCTTCACCGACGAGTTCGCCGAGGTGCCCATCGACGCGAGCCAGGTGATCTGGGTCGCCACCGCGAACGACGAGCGCAGCATTCCGGACCCTCTCCTCAACCGGATGAACGTCTTCGAGGTGCAGCCGCCCGACCGCGACGCCGCCCGACACATCGCCGCGCAGCTCTATCGCGGCATCCGCGGCGAGCACGACTGGGGTCAGCGCTTCGACCCCGAGCCCGCCGACGCGGTGCTCGACGCAATGAGCGAACTCGCCCCGCGCGAGATGCGCCGCGCCTGGCTGACCGCGTTTGGCAACGCCAAGCTCGCCGGGCGCGATGCGGTGCAAACCTGCGATCTCCCGGACGACCGGCACCACGGGCGCAAGGGGCCCCTCGGCTTTACACAATAGGTGCCCGCCCCCGCGGGCAGAAGGTGCGGCGGCGCGCTGCCCTACCATTCGTCGCCATGCCGCCCCCCACCCTCGCCAACCAGCTCGTCGTCGCCATTTCCTCGCGCGCCCTCTTCGACTTCGAGGAAGAGAACACCATCTTCGAGGCGAACGACGATCGCGAGTACATGCACCTGCAGCAGGAGCGACTGGACGTGCCGGCACTGCCGGGCGTCGCCTTCTCGCTCGTGCGCAAGCTCTTGAGCTTCAACACCGCGCTCGCGCCGCGGGTCGAGGTCGTCATCCTCTCGCGCAACGACCCGGTCAGCGGCCTGCGCGTGTTCCGCTCGGCGCAGCACTTCGGCCTGCCGATCCAGCGCGGCGTGTTCACGCGCGGGGCGTCGCCCTGGCGCTACCTCAAGCCGCTGCACGCGAACCTCTTCCTGAGCGCCAACGAGGACGATGTGCGCTCCGCGCTCGATGCCGGCGTGCCTGCCGCGCGCGTCGTGCCGCACTCGGCGCGCGCATCCGACGCGCATCCGAGCGAAGTGCGCATCGCCTTCGACGGCGACGCGGTGCTCTTCTCCGACGAGGCCGAGCGCGTGTTCCAGAGCGGCGGACTCGACGCCTTCCAGGAGCACGAGCGCACCCGTGCCGCCAACCCCCTGCCGCCCGGTCCCTTCAAGCCCCTGCTCGAATCGCTCATGAAGCTCAGGCAGGCCGAGAGCGAAGGCATGCGTGTGCGCACCGCACTCGTCACCGCGCGCAGCGCGCCGGCGCACGAGCGCGCCATCCGCACGCTGATGGACTGGCACATCGAGATCGACGAGGCCATGTTCCTCGGCGGCCTGCCCAAGGGCGAGTTCCTGCGCGAGTTTCAGCCCGACTTCTTCTTCGACGACCAGACGCGGCACGTGGAGCATGCGGCGGGGCACGTGCCCGCGGGGCATGTGGCGGCCGGCGTGGCGAACGTCCCGCGCTAGTGGTCTGCTGAATGGTGGCAGGCCGCGCAGTGCGCGCCCTGCCTTGTGTGCGGGCAGTCCTACGAATCCTCGAATTCGAGGCATTCGTCGCTAGCGGCTTCAGCATCCGCTCTCAATACGTTTTGATTCATCGCCGCGCTTCGCGCTGCCGCGGCACTTAGCCTTCGCGCTCGTCTTTTTGGCCTGCGTGCAACGCGGGCCGAAGCCCCTGGATGTGCATCGCACACCCGGACGTTGAACGGCAGCGCGCGTGAATCTCTTCGCTCTATCCATCACCCTGATTGGTCTCGCCTGCGCACTCGCGTGGGGCGAGGCCTCGGCTCAGTCGGCGCTCGCGGCAAGCCAGGAAGCGCAGCGTCGCCAGCAGGAAATCGAGCGCTTGCTGCGTGAGCAACTCGAACGCACGCCGGATGTGCACCTGCCGCGTCCGTCGCAGCCGGAGCCCGCACCGCCGCAAGACGGGCCCGACACGCCGTGCTTCCCGATCCACACGATCGCCCTGCGCGCGTCGACGGTAGATAGCCGAATTGGCAAAGGTTGAGGTGCCTCTAGTTCCGGAAAGTGTCTGGCGTCGTTAGCGACGCGCGGTTACTGCTGACGGCTGAAGCGCTGTGCGTGCATTCCTACGAATTCTCGCCCTCGAAGCATTCATCGCCATCGACTTCAGCATCCGCTTTCAAGATGTTTTGATTCCTCGCTGAGCTTCGCGCTGCTGCACCGCTTAACCTTCTCGCTCGCCTTCCTAGACCAGCGCGCAACGCTGATCGAACCCTTCCCCTCCTGACTTCCGGCTTTCGAAGGAGGACGGGGGCTGACGTCACCTTGCGTGCTAATAGGGTGGCTCAAATGATTGATAGATCTTGTTGAACCGATAAGTGAGTACGAAGATGAAGAGGTCCCTTTTTGGTTTTGGAGTTGCCTTCCTAACGGGTGGCTGCGCGAGCATTGCAGGGCAATTCAGCGCCGCCGCCGAGCCGTACAGTGGAGAGCGCGCTCGAGTGCGCGTGATTGCCCCTGTCGCCATTTCCGCGACTCCGAACAGTACATGTGCGAGTCGCGCAAAGCCAGGAGCAGGAATGATGCTTGGCCGAAACTTATCGGCCTCCGCCTATCGCGGTCGCTCAATCGGGATGCCCCCGCTTGCCCCAACCGACAAGGCCGACGATGCAGCGGAGATGTACGTTGCTGCCGGGGAGCCCGTTTCCTTCTCTCAGATGGAGGACTTTGGTCCCTCTCGCTGCTTGCTAAAGCCTGTGACGTTCATCCCGGAAGCCAACAAGGACTACGAGATCCGATACCTCTATGACTACTTTGCTCGCCGCTGCGGAGCGACAGTCGTTTCCCTTAGCGACGGAAAGAAGTTGGACAACATCTTTGGGACGGCGTGCGGCATCTGGTAGACCCGACCACTTTCGATGATGGGCTGCGCCAAGAGCCCGTCGGGACGGTCTGGTGCACACCCTGGCACTTGAGACGCCCGCAGCCCTGCCAACGTTGGCCAGGCCGCGGCGCTTGGTTACCGCAAATTCGCCTGCGACAACCCCACCATCGCTCCCGCAAAGAGAACAAGCGGAACCGCCCCGATGAGCAGCACGCCGTCTGCGGCGAGGGTGATCGGGGTGAGGAGGACTCGCCCCGCCTTCTCGGCCGTGGACGGCTCTTCCAGGACCTTCACCTTGTAGGTTTGATTGAGCGCGATGGCGCTCCTCGCGGGCGTGACAGTGCCGGCCGTGTACTTCGTCCCCTTGAGAAGGACTTCGGCGCGAACGCCACCCTCGCTCGTGGGCGAGTACCCCTTCTCGATGGCCATTCGCTTGTCGGAGTCGCTGGCCGATGCAGGCAGCGTGAGCTCCACAGGAACGGCGAGCTCGCCGGAGGAGTCGATCCGCAACGTGCCGAAAGCGGCTCTCACCGAAGGCCGGAACGTCGATCGAAGGGTCGCCACCACGAGCGCGTTGGCATCGAAGACGTAGTGATGCTTTTCAGTGAAGACGACGAGGCGCGTGGCGTCCTCGGAAATCATCACTGACGTGACCTCTTCGCTGTATTGCTTCGGTTCGTCCTTCAGCAGGCGACTGGTCATGCAGCCGGCAAGAGGCGCCATCGCAATGGGCGCGGCAATCAAGAGTGCTCTGCGGGAGAAGTTCATGGTCGATTCACCTCGTGTTTGAACGACCCGCGATCGTCGGCTCGCGCTCGCACCGCGCTCGACACGACTTCTCTCGCATTTCTGGCGCCGCATCCGCGCCGCTGCGACGCCTTCCGCAGCGCCCTCGCTCAACCCGCTTCGCGCACCCCTCTCAGCTGCGGCTGGAACACCCGCTGCTGCAGCCCCGCGAGATCCAGCACCCGCACGCCGCCGTACTCCACGCGGATGAGCCCCTGCGCCTGCAGCGTCTGCAGCGACACATTGACCCGCTGGCGCGAAAGGCCGACGAGGTAGCCCAACTCCTCCTGCGTGATGCGCAGCACGTGCCCCACGCCCGGATACAGCGTCGGGTGGAACAGCGCCGCAAGGCTTCGCGCCACGCGCGAATCCGGATCGTTCATGCGATCGATCTCGCGCGCCGCGATGAACTGCCCCAGCCGCTCGTTGAGCTGGTTGAGCACGAAGCGGTTGAAGGCGATGCTGCTTTCCAGCAGCTCGTGAAACGCATCCACCGGCAGGCCCGCCACCACGCTGCGGCGCAGCGCCTGGATGTTGTAGCGATAGGCCTCGCGCTTGAGCAGCGTGCCCTCGCCGAACCAGCCGCCGGGCGGCACGCCGGTGAAGGTGATGGGTGCGCCCACCGAGCTGTCGTTGCTCATCTTGAGCAGGCCGTCGATGACGCCGAACCAGTAGGTGGCCGGGCGCCCGATGCGGCACACGAGATCACCCACCTCGGCCTGCGCCACCACCAGCGCCGCCGCGGCGCGCGCACGCTGCGCGCTCTCCAGCACGCGAAGCCACGGAATGCCCGCGAGCTCGTCGTCGGTGGGGGCTCTTGCGCGTTCGCGCAGAGTGGGTGTTTGGGCCGTCATGGCGAGGGAAAGTCCGCTTCGGGCTGTCCCTAGGATTGTCTTCAGAACGACAACACGGCGTCAAACGAGCGCCTAGCATGGCTCGAAACCCAGGCCGAACCCCACGGATGTCAGGAGACGCAGTGCCCTCGACCTTCCCCAGGCTCTTGCTCGAACACGCGCGCCGCCGGCCCGATGCGCCCGCGCTGCGCGAGAAGGACTTCGGGATCTGGCAGGCGCTGACCTGGGGGCAGGTCGCCGCGCTCGTGCAGGACCTGGCCGGCGGCTTCGCGGCAGCGGGCATGAAGCGCGGGCAGCACGTGGTGGTGGTGGGCGAGAACCGGCCGCGCCTGTATGCCTGCATGCTGGCCGCGCAGGCGATCGGCGCGGTGCCGGTGCCGCTGTACCAGGACGCGGTCGCCGCCGAGTTCGTCTTCCCGCTGAACAACGCCGAGGTCGAGTTCGCGGTGCTGGAGGACCAGGAGCAGGTCGACAAGCTCGTCGAGATTCGCGAGCAGTGCCCGCGCCTGTCGCACCTGTGGTTCGACGACCCGCGCGGCTTGCGCAACTACCAGGTCGCGGGCCTGGCGTCGCTCGATGCGCTGATCGAGGCAGGACGCGCCTTCAACGCCCAGCACCCGGGCTACGTCAACGGGCTGATCGAGTCCGCGCAGCCCAGCGACGTGGCCGCGATGTTCTTCACCTCGGGCACCACCGGCAATCCGAAAGGCGTGGTGCACACGCACGCAAGCCTCATCGACCGCGCCACCGCCGGCCGCGACTTCGACCACCTCTCCGACCGCGAGGAGGTGCTCGCCTACCTGCCGCCGGCATGGATCGGCCAGAACTCCTTCAGCTATGCGCAGTGGCTCGTGTGCGGCTACGTGGTGAACTGCCCCGAGTCGGCCAGCACGGTGAGCATCGATCTCAAGGAGATCGGCCCGACCTACTACTTCGCGCCGCCGCGCATCTTCGAAGGCCTGCTCACGAGCGTGATGATCCGCATGGAAGACGCGAGCGCCGCGAAGCGCTGGCTCTTCCATCGCTGCATGGACCTCGCGCGCCGCGTGGGCCCGGCGCTCATGGACCGGCGCCCCGTGGGCTTCGCGGACCGCGCGCTCTATGCGCTTGGCAACCTGCTCATCTACGGCCCGCTGCGCAACACGCTCGGCCTTTCGCGCGTGCGCGTGGCCTACACCGCGGGCGAGGCCATCGGCCCGGACCTCTTCACCTTCTATCGCGCCATCGGCGTGAACCTGAAGCAGCTCTACGGCTCGACCGAGACCGCGGTGTTCGTGTGCCTGCAGCCCGACCACCAGGCGCGGCCCGACACGGTCGGCGTTCCCATCTCCGGCGTGGAGATCCGCGTGGACGACGGCGAGGTGCTGGTGCGCTCGCCGGGGCTGCTCAAGGAGTACTACAAGAACCCCACGGCCACGGCCGAGGTGAAGACCGCCGACGGCTGGTATCGCACCGGCGATGCGGGCTTCCTCGACGAGCAGGGCCACCTGCTCATCATCGACCGCGCGAAGGACGTGGGCCGCATCAAGGGCGGGCCGGACGACGGCGCGATGTTTGCGCCCAAGTACGTGGAGAACAAGCTGAAGTTCTTCCCCTACATCAAGGAAGCGGTGGCCTTCGGAGACCAGCGCGAGCGCGTGTGCGCCTTCCTCAACATCGACTTCGAGGCGGTGAGCAACTGGGCCGAGCACCGCAACCTGCCGTATGCGGGCTACGCCGACCTCGCCGCCAAGCCCGAGGTGCTGGAGCTCATGCGCGAGTGCGTGGAGAAGGTGAACGCCGACCTCGCCGCCAACGAGCGGCTCGCGGGCTCGCAGATCAGCCGCTTCCTCGTGCTGCACAAGGAGCTCGACGCCGACGACGGCGAGCTCACCCGCACGCGCAAGGTGCGCCGCGGGCACATCGGACAGAAATACGCGGTGCTCGTCGACGCGCTCTATGAAGGGCGCGAGCGCCAGCACATCGAGAAGCAGGTGCGTTTCGAGGACGGCCGCACCGGCATGGTGGCCGCCGACCTTCGCATGCAGGAAGCTCGCCGCTTCGGCCGCGAGGAACGAAAGGCCGCCTGATGAGCAGCGACATCGCCGCCGGCGCCCACGAGCGCATCGACAGCTTCGCGCCGGCCACGGTGGGCCCGGGCATCCTCGATCAGCCCGCACACGTCGGGGCGGCGCGCAAGATCGGCCCGGTGGTGCTCGACGTGCGCAACATCTCGCTGCGCTTCGGCGGCGTGAAGGCACTCACCGACATCAGCTTCGACGTGAGGGAGCACGAGATCCGCGCCATCATCGGCCCCAACGGCGCGGGCAAGAGCTCGATGCTCAACTGCATCAACGGCGTCTACCAGCCGCAGGAAGGCTCGATCACGCTGCGCGGGCGGACCTTCCGCCACATGAATTCGCGCCAGGTGGCCGAAATGGGCATCGCGCGCACCTTCCAGAACCTCGCGCTCTTCAAGGGCATGAGCGTGCTCGACAACATCATGACGGGCCGCAACCTGCGCATGAAGAGCAACCTGCTGCTGCAGGCGCTGCGCGTGGGCCCGGCGCAGCGCGAGGAGATCGCGCACCGCGAAGTGGTGGAGCGCATCATCGATTTCCTGGAGATCCAGCCCTGGCGCAAGACGCCGGTGGGGCGTCTCCCCTACGGCCTGCAAAAGCGCGTGGATCTCGGCCGCGCGCTCGCGATGGAGCCTCAGCTGCTGCTGCTCGACGAGCCCATGGCCGGCATGAATGTGGAGGAGAAGCAGGACATGAGCCGCTTCATCCTCGACGTGAACGACGAGTTCGGCACCACCATCGTCCTCATCGAGCACGACATGGGCGTGGTGATGGACCTCTCCGACCGCGTGGTGGTGCTCGACTACGGCCGCAAGATCGGCGACGGCACGCCCGGGGAGGTCCGCGCGAACGAGGAAGTCATTCGCGCCTACCTCGGCACCTCTCACTGAGCACGCACATGGGCTTTCTCATCGAGACCTTCATCGGCGGCCTGATGGCGGGCATGCTGTATTCGCTGATCGCGCTGGGCTTCGTGCTGATCTTCAAGGCCTCCGGCGTCTTCAACTTCGCGCAGGGCGCCTTCGTGCTCTTCGCGGCACTCGCGATGGCGCGCTTCGCGCAGTGGATCCCGCAGTGGACCGGCCTGCAAAGCGCCTGGCTCGCCAATGTGCTGGCCTTCATCGTGGCGATGGCGATGATGGTCGTCGTGGCCTGGGTGATCGAGCGCTTCGTGCTCTCCAAGCTGGTGAACCAGGAGGGCATCACGCTGCTGATGGCGACGCTTGGCATCGCCTACTTCCTCGACGGCATCGGCCAGTCCCTGTTCGGCAACGACATCTACAAGATCGACGTGGGCATGCCCAAGGACCCGGTCATCGTGCTCGACAAGGTCTTCGACGGCGGCGTGCTCATCAGCAAGGAAGACCTCTACGCGGCCCTGATCGCCGCGGCCCTGGTCGCCTCGCTGAGCCTCTTCTTCCAGAAGACCGCCACCGGGCGCGCTCTGCGCGCCGTGGCCGACGACCATCAGGCGGCGCAGTCCATCGG
>Ga0105248_10003889_pt1 | contig 16510 bp, 11 predicted proteins | sample KBSS34metaG_FD_81524 | JGI IMG/M metagenome (GOLD analysis project Ga0105248, IMG submission 81524) | Switchgrass rhizosphere microbial communities from Kellogg Biological Station, Michigan, USA - KBS S3-4 metaG | ecosystem: Host-associated > Plants > Roots > Rhizosphere > Soil | place... | reverse complement strand
GGCATTTTTCAAGCGCATCTTCGGCGGCTGAAACCGCGTCCTCGCCAGCAGAGCCCCGCAGAGCGCTGCGAAAGTGACGGGTCTCCTCGAAGCCCGCATCCCCTGGCCGACGGCCCCTGGGCTATCCCGGATTTCCCCTATGGAGTACTCTGCGTGGGGGAGTGAGTGCGTTCGCGCAGTCAGCGCATTCCAACTGGGTCAGTAGCTGGGTCTTGCCGCAGAAAAACCCGTCTTTTTCAAGACGTATTCCTTGAAATTCACAGTGGATCCAACCACTTAACCGGTTGGCTCGAAACCTGCGTTACACCCTCGCGAAGAAGGAGGAGTAAAACATGCTCCGTCGCCTGGCCATCCTGTGCGCGTTGTTCTCGACTGCCATTCTGTCTGCACAACCGACTATCAAGAAGGTCTCTCCATCGCCCACCTCGCCGGCCTCCGGCAAGGAAATGTTTGTCAGCTACTGCTCGGCCTGCCACGGCAAGGACGGCATCGGGAACGGACCCGCGGCCTCCGCCATGAAGGTTACGCCCTCCGATCTGACAAGCCTCACCCAACGCAGCAAAGGAAAGTTTCCGGAGCTGAGAGTGTACAGCGCCATCAAAGGCGACGCCGAGATGCCGGCACACGGTTCCAAAGACATGCCAGTTTGGGGTTCGGTCTTCGCAGCCATGGCGCATGGGAACGAGGGCGAGATCCAAATGCGGATTTCGAACCTGGTCTCCTATGTGAAATCCATCCAAAAGATGTAAGCCTGCTGTCAACAGAACTCCCGATCCGCCGCGGCCACCCTCCGAAGTCCGCGGCGGATTTTTTGCGTTTGTGCAACCTGCCGCTTGCGTCCGTAAACGCACACCGCCTGGATTTCCTTGCGAGATGACTGCCCGCCGCTCTATACTCTTCAGTAAGTAAATTGCAGGTCTTCCTGGAATTCGCTCCAGGCTCCAATCTCAATTGCGAAAGGATCAACGCTAGATCCTGCATCCAGCCTGCCGCTGGTTTCTCGCATTCCGCGTTTTTGTCTACGGTCTTACCCCAGTCGAACCGCAGACCACCAAGAACGACCAGCTTCCAGTCACAGCATCACCGCTCCGCGCGCGTATTGGGGGTCTAATGCCAAGGTTAGCGATCGCTCTCCATCTCACTCTTCTCCTTTGCGGAACTGCGTTCGCGCAGACCGCCGGCCGTATCGCAGGACAGGTTCTGGATCAGACGCAGGCGTCGATTCCGAGCGCGAAAGTCGTCGCCGAAAATACCGGCACCGGGTCGCGCCGCGAAGTCACCACCGATCAGCAGGGACGCTACGTCTTCGCCGATCTCCCCATCGGAAAATACAAGGTGCTGGTCGAAGCCAGCGGCTTTCAACCGCAGATTCGCTCCGAACTGCAACTCAACGTCGCCAGCGCGTTGACCGTCGACTTTTCGCTCGCCGCGGGCACGCTGACGCAGGCCGTGGAAGTCAAAGGGCAAGCCGAAACCGTGGACCCGCTCGCGGCCAACGGCCAACTGATGGGCAACCGCAGCGTGATGGACCTGCCCATCAACGGCCGCGATTACGCCCGCTTCAGCCTGCTGACGCCCGGCGCCGTGTCGACCAATAATTTCATCGCCATGATCACGTTCAACGGCATGCAGTCGATCCACAACCAGTTTTCGATCGACGGCGTGGACGCCTCGCGTGTCGACCAGCCGTATATGGCCAACGGGTTCGAGCGCGGAGCGCGCCTGCTGACCGGAAGTCTCGACACGGTCGAAGAGTTCCGCGTCCAGACCAGCAACTACAACGCGGAATACGGCCGCGCCGCCGGCACCGACGTGCGCGTCGTCACCAAGAGCGGCGGCAACCAGTTTCACGTCACTCTCTTCGAATTCTTCCGCAACGATTTCTTCGACGCGCGGAATTTCTTCAACACCAAGCCCACCGCGATGCCGAAGTTCCGCTACAACAATTTCGGCGGCAACCTGAGCGGTCCGATCATCAAGGACAAGACCTTCTTCTTCGCCAACTACGAAGGTTCGCGCCAGCGCGTGGGAATCGTCGGCTCCGGCACCGTGCCCAGCCAGGCGATGCGCGACCAGGTGCTGAAGACCTCGCCTGCTTTGGCAGAACTGCTGAATCAGTTTCCGCTCGGCCAGACGGCGACCAGCAATCCGCTGATCTCCAACTATCTGACCTCCGCCGTTTCGCAAGTCCGCGAAGACACCGGTAGCATCAAGGTGGATCACAACTTCACCTCGAACGATCACGTCTACCTGCGTTTCAACCTGAACGACACCGAGGTCTTCGGACCCCTGTTCGGCGTCACCGCCTCACGCCTCGGCGTCGCCGACTACCAGCAGGTTCCCGTGACGACGACCAACGTCGCCTTCCACTACCAGAAGATTTTCAATCCCCGCGTCGTCAATGAATTCCTCGCCGGCATCCAGCGCTGGGGCAGCCAGATCAATTCGGAATTGCCGCTGCCGCAGGTATCCATCACCGGACTTACCGCCGCTCCCGGCAACGGCGGCTTCTCTCGCACCAACAGCATGGTGTATCAGTACGGCGACACGATGAGCATCATCAAGGGCGGGCACACCGTGAAATTCGGAGCCACCGCGTGGAAGAGCCAGGTGAACGGCCTGAGCCATCCTTCCTACAACCTGGCGTTCACGTCGCTCACCGACTTCATCAACAACAGCCCCAACACCGTTACCTTCAGCGGCGGCAACCCCGGCAGCGGCATCCGCCAGCTCTGGGTCGGAGCCTTCGTGCAGGACACCTGGCAGATCCGCCCCAAGCTGACCATCGATTACGGCTTGCGCTACGACATCGGCGTGCCCAACTACGACGTCCAGGGCAAGGCGCAGGCCTTCGATCCGCGCATCAACGCTCTTTCGCCTCCCGGCCAGCAGTGGTTCGCGATGAACAAGAAGAACTTCGCGCCGCGTCTCGCCGTCGCCTGGCAGCCGCGTGAAGGCATGGTGATCCGCGCCGGCTACGGGATCTTCTACCAGCAGTATCCTCCGGGATTCGGCAGCGCTCCGGTCACCAACACAGTGCCCGGAAACTTCTCGCTGCTGCGCGCGAACATTCCCAACCTCGCCTATCCCGTGACGCCCTTCATTTCGCAGGGAACCGCTCCCGTACCTGCCGTAGGCGGCTTCAACTGGGATCTTCCGAACCTCTACGCGCAGCAGTGGAACCTGACCGTCATTCAGAGCCTGCCGAAGCAGTTCAGCCTCCAGGTCGCCTACCTTGGCAACCATGGAGTGAATCTCCGCGCGCAGCGCAACATCAACCTCATCGATCCCGCGCTCGGACGACGTCCGCTCACGCAGTTCGGCAACGTCACCGTCGAGTTCAACGACCGCCAGGATGTCTATCACGGCCTGCAGACTTCGCTGAACCGCCGCTTCGCGAGCGGCGTCCAGGTGACCCTCAACTACACCTTCGCGAAATCCATCGACAACGTGCAGGACTACGGCCTGTACCTGACGCTCTCGCAGAACATGAACTGCAACTCCTGCGAACGCGGAGCCAGCAGCAACGACATCCGCCACAACGCGCAGTACAACGTGCTGTATGAACTGCCCTTCGGCAAGGGGCACAAATTCCTCAGCAACATGAACGGCGTCGCGGAGAAAGTGTTCGGCGGCTGGCAGATTAACTCGCTCGGCCTGCTGCACACCGGCATCGCGACCTTCCCGTCGATCGGCGTAAACACGTTCGGCAACTCGAATCTCACCAATCAGCGGCCCGACGTGGTTGCCGGCGTCAGCACTGTTCCGGCGAATCCCAGCGTCGGCCAGTTCTGGAATCCGGCGGCGTTTTCGATCCCCCTCAAGGGAACCTTCGGAAACGCGGGCCGCGGCACCTTGTACGGCCCGAACTTCGTCGATTTCGACGGGTCGCTGATGAAGCAGAGCCGGATCAGCGAGCGCAGCGTGCTCGAATTCCGCGCCGAGGTCTTCAACATCTTCAACCATCCGAATTTCGATTTGCCGAATGCAGTCATCGGCACGCCGAGCTTCGGACAGATCTTCAACACTTACGGCCGCACGTTGGGGCTCGGAACCTCACGCCAGATGCAGATGGCGCTGAAGCTCCGGTTCTAGGTCCGAAAGGCCTCTTCGCAGTGACGCTACCGCCCCGGCCGTCAGGCCGGGGATCCTACCTTGCAGCGACTCTACCGCCCGGCCATCAGGCCGGGGGTTAGTATCCCCGGCCTTACGGCCGGGGCTGTAAGCTCGCGCATCTCCTCGAATAGGCCAGCGTGCTGATTGAATAGGCCAGCGTGCTGAGAATTTTTGCCGCGGCGCGCCACGTATTATATGTGAGCCGCGTATTCTTGCTTTTTTCCGCGGTCCTGTTGTTCGCGGTGCTCCTGGCATTGACGGGACCTGTCCTTTCCGCCGCCCCTCCCGCGAACGACGCCTTCACGCGGGCGCTCGGCTGGGTGGCCGATCTTCCCGTCCGCGAATCCCCTGCCCCCGCGGCCTCACTCAAGGACACGCCTTCTGCGTCGCCCGTCGTCCTCCAACTCCGCGTCATCGACGGCGAAGGCGTCGTCTACGGACTCGGCACGCGCGCCACCCGCGGTCTCACCGTGCAAGTGACCGACGAAACCGGACGTCCCGTCGCCGGAGCCGCCGTCAGCTTCAAGCTGCCCGAAGACGGACCGACGGGCACCTTCGAAAACGGCTCGCGAAATGAAGTCGTCATTACCAAGGTGGACGGCCACGCCACCGTCTGGGGAATGCGTTGGAATAAAACGGCGGGTATTGTGCAGGTCCGCATCACCGCTGCGAAAGATCCCGCGCGCGCGGGCGCCATCACGCAAGTCTCGCTGAGTCCGCAGGTCGCCGCCGAATCGAAGCATCCCAGCACGCCTTCGTATGGCAGCACGAAGAAATGGACCACCATTCTTCTCGTCGTCGCGGGGGTCGCGGGCGGCGGTCTCGTCGCCGGAATGGTTTCCGGCAATTCGTCCGCGGCTCCCTTGGCCGTCGCGTCCACGGCTCCAAAAATCGGGACGCCCACCATCATCCTGGGAAAGCCGTAATCTCATGATCAGCCGATCGTTTCAAACTTCTCTCGCCTGCCTCGCTTTCGCGCTGATGGCCGGGAGCGGAACCGCGCAGGTGACCACGCCCTCAGCGGGATTCGTCCGCCAGCGTGACGGCGCGCTGCGCCGTCTCGACGGTACCACCGGCAGCTTCGTTCTCGGCGCCAGCGTCACTGTCGAGCCCACCCTCGCCGCGTCTTTCGATGCCAGCGGAGGCCTGATTCAGATTCCTGAATCCATCGCCTTGCTGGACGCTTCGGGCCGCGAACTCGCTCGCTTCGACGCACCGCCAGGCAAGGCGCTGCTCTCCGGCAAGCTGGCCTATTTCCCCTCCGACGGAACGCTGTGGACCTACTCGGCCACCCAGTCGGATGGAGGCCAATATGCCGGGGACGTCGCGGCGGTGCCGTTAAATCCAATCGAAGGAACGGTTCTCGCCATCGGCGGATCCGGCGAAGCGGGCGTCACGCTTGCCGTTCGCCGTGACGATGGCGTCTGGCGTCTGCGCATTGCAAAAGACGGCTCGGTCGCTTCGCAGGACGCCCTGCCGGCGGACGCCTCGGAGTTGCTGTTTGTCACGTCCGGCGTGGTCTACTCGTCCAACGCCGACATCGTATATCTCAACGACGAGACAAAATCCGAGAAACGCTGGACGCTCACGCATCCCGTTCTGCGCCTCGCGCCGATGTCAGCAGCGTCAATTCAAGCGGATTCGGTCAGCGGCAGCTTCGTCATTCGCCTCGATCGTGAAGGCGTCTTCAGCATTCCCGAAACGGCCGCCGGAGTCACGCAATGAAGAACGGCGCACGAGCAGCCCGCCTGGCGCTCCTCGTAGCGCTCGCCGCCGGAGCCGCCTTCGGACAACTGCAGCTCTTCACCTTCGACGGAGTCCGCGAAACCGCCGCCCCGGCGTTGTTTGACGCGGGATCGGCCGCAGCCGGCGATTCGCTCGAGATCCGTTTTCGGGTTCGCAATCAAGGAACTTCGTCAGCCAGTCTCACGATCCTTTCCGTCGCCGGAGCCGGGTTCGCACTGACTGCGCGGCCCACTCTCCCCTACGCGCTGATACCCGGAGCGTTCGTCGAATTTCGCGTCGGCTTTTCGCTTCCCGGAGTTGGAACCTCGAGCGCCGTCGTCACCGCGAACAGCGCCAGCACCATGGTCAGGGCCACTTCGATCGTGGTCGCCGAAGTGGCGCAGGTCATTTCCGGAACGCGTGTCGTGGTTCCGAACGGAGCGACAATCGACCTCGGACGCATCGAGCGCGGCCAGTCCAGCGCGCAGCAAATGTTCCTGCACAATCCTGGAAGCTCCCCACTGCAGGTCGCGTTGCTCTCGACAACTGGCGAGGGCTTTTCGTCGACCTTCGGACCGTTCACATTGCCCGCGGGCGCGTGGCAGGAATTCGCAGTTTCCTTTTTTCCCACGCGGACCGGTGACTTCACCGGCAGCCTCAAGGTCGATCAGCGAACCTTCGTCCTGCGCGGACTTGGCTTCGATCCGCCGCTGCCAAGGCCGTCCGTCTTCATTGACTCGGGCCAGGTGAAGAGCGGAGAGCAGCACCAGGTCTCGTTGCGCTTCGGCGCTCCGTCGCCTGTCAGCGGCGCCGGAACGCTGCAGATGTTCTTCGACAGCGCGATCTCCACCGCCAGTGGCGACCCCGCCGTGCAATTCGTGAAAACCAGTACGCGCTCCGCGAGTTTCACCGTAGTCGCCGGAGAATCGCAGGCACGCTTCGGCACCGATTCGAGCGCGGTGTTCCAGACCGGCACCACGGCCGGCGCACTGCGTTTCCAAATCTCGATTACGGGACAAGGTGTCGCCAACGATCTAGTGCTCCCTGTCGCGCCGGCGCCGATCCTCCTCGATACCATCTCGCCGACAAGGCGCATTGACGCCCTTGATTTAAAACTTAGCGGCTTCGACAACACCTATTCCGCAGGCTCGGCGACCTTCACGTTTTTCGACAGCGCGGGCCGCGCGATCGATCCCGGCGCCATCAAAGCCGACTTCACTTCCGACTTCAAGACCTACTTCGCGTCGTCGGGCGTCGGCAGCGCATTCCAGATGCGCGTGTCGTTTCCCGTGTCGGGAGACAGCTCGCAGGTCGCGAGCGTGGAGGCCGAATTAATCAACGCCGTCGGCGCCACCCGCACGCAGCGCATCGCGTTTCCGTAGGCCAAACTGTGGCCGGTCCCCATTCCGTGGACGAAGGGCTACAATAATACTTCGCCCGGCCAGTACGCTCATCTTAGGAAACAACGGCGTCCCCGAGGGCGGCTTCATCACGACGGAACGGAGAAACTTAAGAAACATGGCGGTTTCCGGTGCGGGCCTCGAAGGCATTATCGCGGCAGAATCCAGCATTTGCTACATCGACGGCGATGCGGGAGTCCTGAGCTACAACGGGTTCAATATCCACATCCTCGCCGAAAAGGCGACATTCGAAGAAGTCATCTTCCTGCTATGGAATTTGCGCCTTCCCAAAGCGGCAGAGCTCGCTACGTTGAAAGAACAACTGGTAGCCGCGCGCGAGATTCCGAAGGAAGTGGAAGCGTTTTTGAAGTCGGTCGGCTCCGCGCCCCCCATGCACGTCCTGCGGACCGCGGTTTCGATGTTGTCGCTCTACGACCCCGAAGCGAACGACATGTCGCCCGCGGCCAACGCGCGCAAGGCCGTCAAGCTGATGTCGCAGACCGCGACCATCACTACGACGTTCGACCGTCTGCGGAAGAACAAGCCCGTTGTGGCCGGAGACCCCTCGCTCAGTTTCGCCGCGAACTTCCTCTACACGTTGAACGGCACCAAGCCCGACAGCGTCATGGAGCGCGTGTTCGACATCGCGTTGATCCTCCATGCCGATCACGAATTCAACGCGTCGACCTTCGCCGGCCGCGTCACCGCCGCGACCCTTTCCGACATTTACTCCTCGGCGACTTCCGCCATCGGAGCCCTGCGCGGACCGCTGCACGGCGGCGCGAACGAAGAAGTCATCAAGATGCTGCTCGACGCCGGCACGCAGGAAAAGGCCATCACCCACGTCAAGAGCATGCTCGTAAATAGGGAAAAGGTTCCGGGTTTCGGCCACCGCGTGTACAAGACGCTCGATCCGCGCGCCATCCACTTGAAGAAGCTTTCCGAAGATCTCGGCAAGAGCACCGGCCACATGGATCTCTATACGACTTCGAAGATGATCGAAGAGAACATCAAGGAAGGGAAGAAGCTGAACGCCAACGTCGATTTCTACTCGGCGCCGACGTACTATTCGCTCGGCATTCCGATCGACCTGTTTACGCCGATCTTCGCCGTCAGCCGCATGTCCGGCTGGACCGCCCACATCCTCGAGCAATACCGCAACAACCGCCTGATCCGCCCGCGCGCCGACTACACCGGTCTTCCGGATGGTCAGCCGTGGGTCGACATCTCGGCCCGATAGCTGCTTTCCTGCCATCGGAAAGCGAAGAGACACCGAGGCCCCGGCGGGCGAGCCTGCCGGGGTTTCCTTTTATGGCGCGCACGCAGCACTTTCGAGGCGCGCACGAGTACTTTCGAGGCGCGCACGAAGCGAGGCGAAGCCGAGCGTAGTAAGCGCTTGAACCGTTAAACGCAGTAAGCGCTTGAGCAGTTGAGCAGTAACCGTTCGCGCGGAAAAGCCCCGCGAAATCAGCCACCAGGACCCTAACCCATGCACGATATTTCTAACTTCCGAACCAACCTCGACGCCATCGCCGCCCGCCTCGCCGACCGCGGATTTCAGCTCGACGTCGCCGCCTTCCGCGAACTCGACACGCAGCGCCGCGCGGCCCTCACCGAAGCGGAACAGCTGAAGGCGTCGAAGAACGCCGAAAGCATGGAGATCGGCAAGCTCAAGAAAGCCGGCGTTGACACCACAGCGCAGCAGGAGAAGATCCGCGAAATCGGCGACCGCATCAAGGGCCTCGACGAAAAGGCCGCCGCTCTCGACGTGGAATTCCAGAGCCTGCTGCAAGGCGTGCCCAACGTCCCTCACGCCTCCGTGCCCGCCGGCAAAGACGCCGACGCCAACCTCGAAATTAAGAAATGGGGCGAGCCCCGCAAGTTCGATTTCGAGCCCAAAGCCCACTGGGATCTCGGCCCCGAACTCGGCATCCTTGACTTCGAGCGCGCCGCCAAAATCACCGGAGCCCGCTTCGCCGTCTACATGGGCCTCGGCGCGAAACTCGAACGCGCGCTCACCAACTTCATGCTGGACATGCACACCCAAAAGCATGGCTACACCGAAGTGCTGCCGCCATTCCTGATCAACTCCGCGAGCCTCTACGGCACCGGCAACCTGCCGAAATTCGCCGCCGATCTGTTTAAGATCGAGAACACCGATTTCTGGCTTGCACCCACCGCCGAAGTTCCGGTCACGAACTTGTTCCGCGACGAGACGCTCGACGCCGAGCGTCTGCCCATCAATTACTGCGCCTTCACCGCCTGCTTCCGCAGCGAAGCCGGAGCCTACGGCCGCGACGTCCGCGGCATCATCCGCCAGCATCAATTCCAAAAGGTCGAGCTCGTGAAATTCGCGCGTCCGGAAGACAGCTACGCGGATCACGAAAAGTTGACCGAAGACGCCGAAGAGGTTCTCGAGACTCTGGGACTTCCTTACCGTCGCATGCTGCTGTGCACCGGCGACATGGGCTTCAGTTCCGCGAAGACCTACGATCTCGAAGTCTGGCTGCCGGGCCAGAACAACTACAAGGAAATTTCATCCTGCTCGAATTTCGAGGCGTTCCAGGCGCGCCGCGCGAACATCCGCTCGAAGCCCGCAAAGGGCAAGACGGAATTCGCGCACACCATCAACGGTTCCGGCCTCGCCGTCGGACGCACCTGGGTCGCGATCGTGGAAAATTACCAGCAGGCCGATGGCAGCATCGCCGTGCCGGAAGCCCTGCAGCCGTACCTCGGCACCGACGTGATCCGCGCGGAGAAGCGCTAGCGCTCCTTCACATACAGGATGGTCTGGATAATCGCTCGTCCGTCCTTCGGCACCGCGGCAACGATCATCTCCGGAGGCTGGCCCATCATCTGGATGCGGAGCTGATTTCCGACCACCGCATATCTTCCGGTGTTGTTCGGATCGGTGCGCCGCGCGGCTTCAAAATCGAACCGCGCCGGATCGTCGCTTGGAAGATGGATCTGATCGTAGGCCCGATACACGCGGCCGTCGGCTGAAAACAGGTAATAATGCTGCGCCGTTACCCAGTCGCCATTGCCGACCCCGCGGTTCAGATTCACTTTGTATTTGGGCTTGGTTCCGCGATACAGTCCGGCGACGGTTCCGCCGACCGCGCTCTGCGGCACCACCTTCGGGGGCGCGACCGACGGACCCGCGGCGTTCGCTTCCACGCGGATCGAGGCGGAAAATTTATTGAGGATCGGAATCGCGCGCTGCCACGTTTCGAGGCTGTTCGCTTTTGCGTCGACGACGGCCACCATGCCCTTCGACACGATCGCCATCCGCAGCCGCTGGCTCGGAATGCCTCCGACCATTTCGGAGAACCGCGCAGTGAACGCCGCATCCGCGCCGCGCACACCCGTCTTCCGGAACTCCGGCGAACCGTTGAGGACGCGCTCCCGATACCGCGCATCCACCCAGTCGCGGAACATGGTCTGCTGGAAAATCTGCTCGACGTTCCCCGTCAGCGGGCGGAACGGATAGATCTGCACCGACGCATTGAACTCATTCGCGGTGTAGTCTTCGGGCGGCGACGCGGCGCTCCGCGTGAAGTTCTGCGGCGCCTCATAGCGCAGCATCGGCGGCGACGCGGCAAGTGGGTTCTGCGCAGCAGGCAGCGGCCGAGCGGGAGTCGCCGGGCGCGTCGAAGCCGAGGGCTGCGCGAGCGCCACACTACACGCGAAAATCCACCACACCCCTATCGCGAAACGCTGGGACGAACCCACCGGTCTCACGACCACTCTCCGGCTGCCATGGATTTAATGTAAACGCGTTTGAGGAATCCAGCAAGTCCCGCTTATTCGGGGCGCGCAATTTCGAGGCGCGCAATTTCGAGGCGCGCACGAAGCGGGACGAAGTCCCGCGCAGTAAGCGCTTAGGACGAAGCCTCGCGCAGTGAGCGCTTGCGCGACACTCAATCCGGAGCCCGCAACGCCACCAGGATCTCCAGCAACCGATCGATCTCCCCCTGCGACTTCAAAAAGAACTCCGCATGCGACCGCTTCGCGCGACCGACGCGCACCGCGATCGTATTTCCTTCCAGCGCAAACCCGTCTTCGTCGTTTTCATCGTCCCCGACGAACAGTACCCAATCCGCCTTCAGCCGGTCGCGCTCCTGCGCCAACGCCTGCCCCTTATTCGGAGCCTCCGGAATCACCAGGTTGACCACCTGCTTGCCGCCGAACACGCGGACGCCCTGCAAATGCGACGCCGCGCTCATCACCCGCCGGCGCGCTTCGGCCTTGCGTTCGGACTGCCGGTAGTGGACCGCGAGCGAGAGCCCCTTATCCTCTACCCAGACACCCGGCAGCGAATCGATCCTGCCCTCGATGGCATGCCGCCAGCCCTCCACGCGCGCACGGTTCAGTCCGTTTCCACGCGCCTCCGCGCCGTGGTTGCCGATGACGCTTTCGACCCGCACCCCATCCAGTTTCGAAACAACGTCCGCGCGCGCCCGCCCGGAAAGGATCGCGCAGGGATAGAGAGCGCCGACTTGCGCGAGCAACGCCCGCGTCCGCGCTCGCATCGCCGCGACGTCCGGATGATCGACGATCGGCGCCAGCGTGCCGTCGAAATCGAAAGCGCACAGCGTCCGCTCTTTCGCCAGCTGCGCCAGCATTGACTGCGACGAGCGGGACAGCAGGTAACGCATGTCAGACTGCGGTTCCAATGCTCGATCGCTCGGCGAGCCGCCCCGTCACGCGCTCCTGGCTGCGCAAACGAGCCGCATCGCCCAGCATCTTGCCCGCCCAGCGATACACGTTGAATTGACTGAGCACCGACCGCATCGACCGCATCCGATCCATCTGCTCCGAAATCGGCATGCGCAGCGCCGTCGCCATCGCTTCGCTGCTCGTCTCCACGTCGTATGGATTCACGATCAACGCTTCCGTCAACTCCTTCGCGGCGCCCGTGAATTCGCTTAAGATCAGGACCCCCTTGCGATCCGAGCGCGCCGACACGAATTCCTTCGCCACCAGGTTCATGCCGTCGTGCAGGCTGCTGACGTAACACAGATCCGCCGCCCGGTAATACCGGAAAACATCCGGCGGCTCGTGATGTTCGCGAAGCAAAATAATTGGCCGGTACTCGCCGTGCCCGAACCGATTGTTGATCCTCTCGGTCAGCGCTTCCACCGCCTCATTCAACTCGCGATAGCGATCGATCTTGGTTCGGCTGGGCGCGGCCACCTGCGCAAACGTGAACCGCCCTCGATATTCCGGATGCCGCTCCAGCAGAAGCTCCACCGCCATCAGGCGCTCTTCGATGCCCTTGGTGTAATCCAGGCGATCCACTCCGACGCCCAAGAACGCGTCCGGCTTCAAGTTGAATTCACGCCAGATCTGCGCCCGGCACTCCTCCGGACTCGGAGCCGTCTCCGCCCAGCGCACCGGCCATTCGAGCGAGATCGGATACGGACGCACCAGCGTCCGATGCCCCCGCGCTACCACCGCGTTCTCTTCCCGATCCAGCCGCGCTTCCAGGTACCGGTCCACGGAATCCAAAAAATTATTGCAATGCAGCTGCGTGTGGAACCCGACGATGCTGCTGCCCAGCAGGCCGGTCAGCAGTTCGTCGCGCCATGGACAAATTCCCATGCGCTCCGCATTGGGCCACGGAATGTGCCAGAACATGATCACCGTTGCCGCCGGCAGCCGCTTGCGGATCATCGCCGGAGCCAGCGCGAAATGGTAATCCTGCACCAGAATGATCGGATCGTCGGAATCCGCCTCGTCGCACACCGCGTCCGCGAATTTCTGATTCACCGCCTTGTACTGACGCCAGTCCGCCGACCGGAAAATCGGACTCGCGTGCGCAATGTGGCACAGCGGCCAAAGTCCTTCGTTCGAAAAGACGTAATAATAGCCCTGCTCCTCGGCTTCCGAAAGCCAGATGCGCCGGATGTCGTACGAGTTCTCGCCCGGCGGAACGCTGACATGGTCCTTGCGATCGACCGTCGCGCGATCCGCACTGCCGCTGCCGTGCGCGACCCACACGCCGGAACACGCGCGCATCACCGGCTCCAGCGCCGTCACCAGGCCGCTCGCCGGATGCTGCACCTCCACCTCTCCGTCCTCGGTGAACACGTGGACGTACGGCTCGCGGTTGCTGACGATGATCACCTTCTCGCCAAACAGACGCCGGTTCAGTACCTGCTTCAGCCGCTCGGCGTTCCATTGCGCCGGAGCATCCTCGCGATCGTTCGCCATCTGCCCGGCGAGTTCCACCACATCGCTCACAATCGGATGGAATTCGCGCTTGTGCTTCGCGCCTCCGCGCAGAATGCGCCGTAGCTCGATGCTCCAGTCAGAGCGCGCCCGCTTGGCGACAAACATCGGTACGCCGAACGCCAGCACAGCCAGAATTCCGAACGCGACCAGCAGGAAATTGCGCGCCTTCGCCTCCCGCCGCTCGATGAAGCTCATGTCGTGGAGCATGGTCACGAAGCCCAGCTCCTGGCCTTCCCATTCGAGCGGCATGACGCTGACGTACACGCGTCCGCTCGGCAGCGCCGACACCGCGTTCCACTCGTGCAGGACGTAGCCGCCGTTCTTTCCGACTCGCGCTCGGCTGCCGACGATCGAGCAGCCGAAGTCGTCAGGAAACGCGTCGGTCCGCGCGCGCACCGACAGGTCCGCGTTGCACAGCTCCACCGCCATGACGCGCTCGTCCCGCGCCAGGTCCATCAACTGCGCGTGCAGGATTTTAGGATCCCCCACCCAGGCGCTCACCAGGGAATGCCGGGCGCTGGTGAGCGCCAGGCGCGACCTCGAAGTTACATCCCGCTCAAACCAACTGCGGGCAGTTGTATGAACTACTCCGGACGCCGCCCAGGTCAGGACGGCGAGTCCGACGATCAAGGTGAGGACGATCTGAGCCATTCGAGGCATAAAGTTATTTACATTAAAGCACATTCATAATGTGTGTTAAGGTACAAGCAGATGCGGCTCGAAGAGCTCGGACTCATTGGAAACTGCCAGTTTTCGGCCTTGATTCATAATTCCGGGGAGGTTGTCTGGTGCTGCCTTCCCCGCTTCGATTCAGAACCTGTTTGCTCCACTTTGCTCGACGCGGAGAACGGCGGACGCTTCCGAATCGGACCCGCGGCGGGCGGCCACGGCACTCAGCGTTATCTTCCCAACACAAACATCTTGGAGACGACCTTCCAGACGCCGACGGGTTCGTTTCGCGTCGTGGATTTCGCACCCCGATTTCTCCAGTTCGGACGCGCCTTCCGCCCCACGCAACTCATCCGAATCGTCGAGCCCATCGAGGGCACGCCGCGGATCTCCGTGATCTGCGAACCGAAACTGGGCTGGTCGAAGGGCCAGCCGCTGACGACGCAGGGTTCGCATCACATTCGCTTCGGAGGCTTCGCCAGCCAACTGCGCCTCACCACCGACATCCCGCTCTCGTATCTCGGCGGCCAGCCCTTCACGCTCACCGGACGCCACCACTTCGCGCTCACCTGGGGCTCGCCCATCGAGGAAGAGTTGGCTCCGCTCTGCGAGAAGTTCTGGAACGAGACCACCCGTTACTGGCAGCAATGGGTGAAGCAGTGCGACATCCCGCCGCTGTTCCAGCAGGAAGTGATTCGCTCGGCGCTGGCGCTGAAGCTCCACTGCTTCGAAGATACCGGAGCGATCATCGCTGCGATGACGACCTCCATTCCGGAATCCCCCGGCAGCGGACGCACCTGGGACTACCGCTACTGCTGGCTGCGCGATTCCTATTACGTGCTGAACGCCTTCGGGCTTTTAGGTCAGTTTGAGGAACGCGAGCAGTTCGTCCAATATCTGCTGAATGTCGCCGGAGGAGCGGAAGGCTTGAATCTCGCGCCGCTCTATCGCGTCGACGGCTCGACCAATCTCGAGGAGTCGATCCTCGAAGACTGGCCCGGCTACAACGGCGAGAAGCCGGTGCGCATCGGCAACGGCGCCGCCACCCATCTTCAGAACGATATCTACGGCGAACTGGTGTTGGCGCTGACGCCGGTCTTTCTCGACGAGCGCATGAGCGCCGAACGCTCGCCCGCCGCGCTGCAATTGGTGGAGGGCCTCGCTCGCAAAGCGATCTCGCTCGCCGGAGTCCCCGACGCCGGCATCTGGGAGTACCGCACCGAGTGGACTCCGCAGACCTTCTCGAGCCTCATGTGCTGGGCCGCCGCCGATCGCATGGCGCTGATCGACGATCGGCATGCTCCGGCGCGCTCCGGCGATTTCCGCGCTTCCGCCGAGCGCATCCGCAATGAGATTATCGCCAAGGCATGGAGCCCGCAAATCGGCAGCTTCACCGGAACCTACGGGGGCTCGGAACTCGATGCTTCCCTGCTCCAGATGGCGCCCCTGCGGTTTCTGCCGGTGGACGATCCCCGGCTGGTTGGAACCGTCGACGCTATCTCGAGGGATCTCGCGCACAACGGCTGGCTGCTGCGCTACAACCTGAACGACGGCTTCGGCAAGCCGTCGGTGGCCTTCGTCATATGTACCTTCTGGCTGATCGACGCGCTCTCGCGCTTGGGCCGCCGCACCGAGGCGCGGGTCCTGTTCGACCGGGTTCACGCCGCCCTGTCGCCCTTAGGCTTGCTGTCCGAAGATTACGACGTCATGGGAACGCGCATGTGGGGCAACTTCCCGCAGACCTACTCGCACGTAGGCCTGATCCACGCCGCGAACGCCGCCTCCCCACACTGGAACGAAATCCTCTAGCCTGCTAATTCCCCGATGCGCGACCGGTCGCGCGTAATCCCCGAGGCGCGACCGTAAGGTGGCGCTCACTAACTCCCCCACCGAACCGCGACCATAAGAGAGCGGACGCTACATCTCTCCAGTACCGCGAGCGTCAGCGAGCGCCTTTACAACCCCGGGCGTCAGCCCGGGGATACTAATCTCCACCGCGACAGCAACCAAACAGATCAACAAAAAAGCCCCGCCCTTTCGGGCGGGGCGCTCACCACTTCACTCGGAAAAACTACTGAACCGCAATCTGCACGATGTTCGACTTCGCCGACCCAACCGTCAGCAACAGCGGCTGATTCCCCGACTTCAAGCCCGCCGGAATCCGGATCGCCGTCTGCGAAAGTCCCACGAACCCCGGCGACGCGATCGAGTAGATCACTTCCGCCGGAGTTCCATTGAACACGACATCCGCCGGCACCCCGCCGATCTGAACCGTCGCCGCCGGAGTCTTATAGCTCGCATCCCCAACCACCTGCCCGGGCTGAAACGCCGGAGTGGTCTGGCCCAAACCGGTGGCGTAAAGC
>Ga0105248_10003887_pt1 | contig 16512 bp, 11 predicted proteins | sample KBSS34metaG_FD_81524 | JGI IMG/M metagenome (GOLD analysis project Ga0105248, IMG submission 81524) | Switchgrass rhizosphere microbial communities from Kellogg Biological Station, Michigan, USA - KBS S3-4 metaG | ecosystem: Host-associated > Plants > Roots > Rhizosphere > Soil | place... | reverse complement strand
CGGCTGCGCGCGGTCGTCGTCGCCGCGATCCTCGGCTGCGTCTGCATCTTCCTGCTCGCCTCGACGCTCGCGCAGCAGCCGCGCATCGACGCGCACTGGCGCGCCGATGCGCAGGGCCGCGTCGAACTGGTCACGAGCGCCGATCCGGCGCTGGGCGCGATGCTGGGGCGCACGCTCGTCGCCGTTCATGCGCGTGGCATCGACGTCACCGGGCTGGACGCCTGGGCCCTGGAGCGCTCGCCCCGCTGGCTGAGCACCGATGCGCTGCGCACTCGCTACCTGCAGGTGCAGGAGCGGCTCGCGGCGGCGCTCGCAACCGGTCACGTGCAGCTCGAGTTCGCCAACGGCGAGCAGTCGCAAGGCGAGGTGCTTGTGAAGCCCGCGCCGGGCGGCCTGTCGAGCCTGAACCTGCTGTTCGTGCTGCTGAGCGTGCTGGCGCTGGCCGTCTACCTCGCGGCGATGGTGGTGTTCACCGCGCGGCCCACGGTGCGCAACCTGCTCTACCTCGTGATGGCGCTCGCGCAGGCGGGCAACCTGCTCATCATCGCGTCGGCCTCGACCTTCGATCTGGTCGTGCCGGCCGGCTTCGCCTCGCTGGAGCTGCACGCGCGCACGGTGCTGGACCTCGTGACCGCGGCCGCCGTGCTTCATTCGGCCTGCGTGCATCCGCGCCGCCTGCCGGGCGCGCAGTGGGTGGCTCTGGCGGGCTGGACGCTGGTGGCGTTCATCACCTGGCTGCTGGTGCGCGACGCGCTCGTCGACGCATGGTGGTGGACTCAGGCCGGCTGCATCGGGCTCGGGCTCGGCGCGCTCGCGCTGCTGAGCTGGTCGTACCACATCCGCCCGCACCCCTTCGCGATCGTGCTGCGACGCTTCGGCGCGGTGAGCGTGTCGGCGATGGCGCTGCTGACCATCGCCGTGGCTGCGGCGTCGACGAGCCCGCTGGTCCAACAGCAGATCGCCTCGGTGGGCGCCACGATCTGGGTCGTCTTCCTCTCGTGCCTGCTGCTGCTCGCGCCCTTCCTGTCGAGGTCCAAGCAGGTGCTGCGCGAGTTCGCGCTGCTGGCGGCAATCAGCACCATCGCAAGCTCGCTGGATTTGCTCTTCGTCGCCCTCTTCTCGCTGAGCCAGACGGCCTCGCTCGCGCTGTCCAGCTTCCTCGCCCTGGGCATCTACGCCGGCGCGCGGCAGACGCTGCTGAACCAGCTGCGCGGCAGCGGCATGGTCACGATGGAGCGTCTCTTCGAGCGGCTCTATCGCGTGGCCCGCGAGGTGGAGCAGCAGCCCCAGCGTTCCTGCGATGCACTGCTGAGCCTGCTGCGCGAGCTCTTCGAGCCGATGGAGGCCACGGTTGCGCCACACCCATCCACCCGCTCGCGGGTGGTCGGCGAGGGCTCGACCCTGCTCGTGCCCGTGCCGGACCTGCGCCGCGCCAGCGGCCAGAGCGAGCAGACGCTGATGCTGCGCTTCTCGCACCACGGGCGCCGGCTCTTCACCGCGGAGGACGCGCGGCTCACCGATCGCATCGTGGAGCAGCTGCGCCGCGCGGTGGCCTTCGACCGCGCGGTGGAGCGCGGCCGCACCGAAGAGCGCGCGCGCCTCGCGCAGGACCTGCACGACGACATCGGCGCGCGGCTGCTCACCCTCATGTACCAGGCGCAGGATCCGCAGCAGGAGGACTACATCCGCCACACCCTGCAGGACCTGAAGACCCTCACCCGCGGACTCGCCGCGCACAGCCATCGGCTCTCGCACGCGGCCGCGGAGTGGAAGGCCGACGTCCAGCAGCGGCTGCAGGTTGCCCACTGCGAGCTGTCATGGCAGGCCGGGTTCGATCAGGACGTGCCGCTGTCGGTCGGCCAGTGGTCCGCCCTCACGCGCGTGCTGCGCGAGCTCGTGAGCAACGCGATCGCCCACTCGGGCGCGACCCGGGTGGAGATCGCGCTGCACCTGGACGCGGACTGCCTGAGCCTTTCGGTGCGGGACAACGGCTGCGGGCGCAACCCGCAGAACTGGGCTCAGGGGCTGGGCCTGGGCGGCGTGCGCAAGCGCGTGCGCCAGCTCGGCGGCGAGGTCATCTGGCGCGAGGACATCCCCTCGGGCATCGAGTGCCGGGTGCGCTTTCCGCGCTGGTCGCAGCGCGCCTGATTCAGGGTCGTGCCGCGCCGTGGCGGGGCAGCACCTGCGTCACGCCCGGCGTCCGCTCCGCCGCGGCGGCGTCGCTGCGGTGGTGCACCACGCGCTGCGGGAACGGGATCTCGATGCCCTCGGCGTCGAGCACCGCCAGCAGCGCCAGGTTCACCTCCGAGCGCAGGTTGGACTGGCCGTTGATCGGGTCCGGATTCCAGTACCAGACGGTGAGCTCCAGGCCGTCGGGGGCGAAGTTGGTCAGGTGCACCGCGGGCGCGTGGTCCTTGTCCTTCATCACGCGCTCGACCGAGTTCAGCGCCTCCAGCATCTTCGGGCGCAGGCCGAGCACGTCGGTGCCGTAGGGCACCAGCAGCACGGTGGAGGCCATGAGACTCGCGTCGGCGAGCGACGCGTTCTCCACGCGCTGCGTGATGAGCACCTCGTTGGGGACGATGGACTCGCGCCCGGTGTTGGAGCGGATGACGGTGTAGCGCGTGTTGATGTCGGTGATGCGGCCTTCGAAGTTGTCGACCTTCACCAGGTCGCCGATGCGCACCGAGCGCTCGGCGAGGATGACGAAGCCGCTGACGTAGTTGCTCGCGAGCTTCTGCAGACCGAAGCCCAGGCCTACGCCGAGCGCGCCGCCGAGCACGCTCAATGCGGTGAGGTCGATGCCCGCGGCCGACAGTGACAGCAGCACGCCCACGAGCAGCAGGATCGCGCGCGCCGCATTCGCGGCCATCTTGCGCACCGACAGGTTCTCGGTCTGCCCCTTGAGCAGCCGCGTCTCGATGAGCGAGCTCAGCCACAGCACGAAGATCAGCACCGCCAGGGCGCTGAGTCCGCCCTCGATGGCGTTGCGCAGCGACAGATGCCCGCTGCCGACCTTCCAGGTGATGGCGTCGAGCTCCTCCAGGAACATGGGAAGGAGCCCGGTGATCCACAGCGCGCTGCCCACCCAGGCGATCCAGGAGATGGTGCGCTCCACGGTGACGATGAACTGCGAGCGCGGCAGCGCCACACGAAGCACGCGCGCGACGATGCGGATCACCGCCAGCGAAAAGAGGATGGGCACGCCGAGGCGGAACACCGGCAGCAGCAGATCCCCGGAGAAGGCGATCTGTCGCGCCAGCAGCGTGAACAGCAGGGCGAGCACCGGGAAGAGCGGACTGCTCAGCACCGGCTCGCCCTCGAGCGCTGCACCGGACGAGGCCGCGACGCGACGCATCAGCAGCGTCACGCCGAAGGCGAGCATCAGGCAGCCGACGAACACCGAGAGCTCGACGAGCACGAACGGGCGCATGAGCGCCGCGCCGACCCGCTCCAGCTCGTCCGGCGTGATGACATGCGACATGGGCGAATCGGGCACGGCGGGACTCATTGCGCGACACCTGCGAGCACGCGCAGATGACTGGCCACGCTGCGCGCCAGCGCGCCGAGGTTGTAGCCCCCTTCGAGACAGGACACGATGCGCCCGCCGGCATGGGCGTCGGCCACCTCCTTCACGCGCTCGGTGATCCAGGCGTAGTCGGACTCGACGAGCCCGAGCTGTGCCAGATCGTCGTCGCGATGCGCGTCGAAGCCCGCGGACACGAAGATCATCTGCGGGCGATGCGCTTCCAGGCGCGGCAGCCATTCGTCCTGCACGAGCTGGCGGATGCGCTCGCCGCGCGTGTAGGGCGGCACGGGCACGTTGATCATGTTGGTCCCGAGCGGACTCGTGCCGCACGAGGGGTAGAGCGGGTGCTGGAAGAAGCTCGCCATCAGCACGCGCTCGTCGTTGGCGATGATGTCCTCGGTGCCGTTGCCGTGATGCACGTCGAAGTCGACGATCGCCACGCGCTCGAGCCCGCGCACGTCGAGCGCGTGGCGCGCGGCCACCGCCACGTTGTTGAAGAAGCAAAAGCCCATCGCCTCGCGGCGCGTGGCGTGATGACCGGGCGGGCGCACCGCGCAGAACGCGTTGTCGACCTCGCCGTCGATCACCGCGTCGGTCGCCGCGACGGCGGCGCCCGCGGCGTGCAGCGCGGCGTTCCAGGTGCCGGGCCCGGCGATCGTGTCGGGGTCCAGCGCGCGCGGGATGTGCATGAACTCGATCTGCTCCATGAAGCCGCGCAGGTTCGCCACGTAGAGCGCGTCGTGCGCGAGGACGAGATCGCTGTGCTTGACTTGCGGCGCCTCACGGTGCACGAGCAGCGCGTCCAGGCCGGTCGCGATGAGGTGGTCCTGGATTGCATCCAGACGCTGCGGGCATTCGGGATGACCTGCCCCCATGTCGTGGGATCGGCAGGCAGCGTGGGTGTAGTAGGCGGTGGCCATGCTGGATCGGCGATTTCTTTTTCCGCTAAGGTGCGCGGCATGACCATGCACTCGAAGCTCCAACAACTCGCGGACCAGATTAGCACGATCATCGTCGGGAAGAGTCCGCAGATCGGCGACTGCATCGCCTGCCTCCTGGCCGGCGGCCACCTCCTCATCGAAGACGTTCCGGGCGTCGGCAAGACGACCCTGGCCCACGCGCTCGCGGTCTCCCTGGGGCTGCGCTTCTCGCGGGTGCAATTCACCGCCGACCTCATGCCCTCCGACCTCGTCGGCGTGAGCGTCTATGAGCGCGGCAAGGAAGCCTTCATCTTCCATCCGGGGCCCGTCTTTGCGCAGGTCCTGCTCGCCGATGAGATCAATCGCGCCGGGCCGAAGACCCAGAGCGCGCTGCTCGAGGCGATGGAGGAGCACCAGGTCAGCGTCGAGGGCGAGACGCGCGCCCTGCCCTCGCCCTTCTTCGTGATCGCCACGCAGAACCCGACCGACCAGCTCGGCACCTATCCGCTGCCCGAGAGCCAGCTCGACCGATTCCTGATGCGCATCACGCTGGGCTACCCCGACCACGCCAGCGAACGCTCGCTGCTGGCCGGCCACGACCGGCGCGAGGCGATCCACGCGCTGCGCCCGGTGATGACGCCGGCCGAGCTCGCCGAGGCCCAGCGCGCGGTGCTCGCGGTGCATGCGAGCGAGCCGCTGCTCGACTACTTGCAAGCCCTGATCGCAGCCACGCGCAACGGCGAATGGTTCGTGGAGGGCCTGAGCCCGCGCGCGGGCATCGCGGTGCTGCGCGCGGCCCGCGCCAATGCGCTCATGCAGCGGCGCGACTTCGTCTCGCCCGACGACGTGCAGGCGGTGCTCGTGCAGACCATTGCCCACCGCCTGGTGCCGGTGCCGGCCGCCGGTCGCGGCAGCGTGGAGCAGGTGCGCGCGATGATTGCGGGCGTCGCGCTGCCCTGATCCGTTCCGTCCTGCCAGCCCCGAGTGAACGAGATGCCTTCCGTCGTCCTGCCCGCCGACCCCGCCCCTGCGATCGCGCGCATGAGCCTGCTGCAACGCCGCTGGCAGGCCTGGTGGCTGGCGCGCCACCCGAGGAGCGACAGCGCCACGCTCACGCAGCGCAACATCTACATCCTCCCCACGCGCGCCGGCTGGGTCTTCGCCGGCACGATGCTGGTGCTGCTGGTGGCCTCGATCAACTACGCGCTGAGCCTGGGCTATCTGCTCACCTTCCTGCTCGCCGGCAGCGGCATCGTGTCCATGCATGTCACCCACAACACCCTGCGCGGCCTGGGCCTGCACCTGCGGCCGCCGCCCCCGGTGTTTGCTGGCGAGGCCGCCCCGATCGAGATCGCCCTCACGAGCAATGCGCGGCGCGCGCGCTTCGGGGTGGCGCTGCGGCTGGACCAGCCGGAAGCCGCCGCGCGCACCTGGAGCTGGGTGGACGTGCCGGCCGGCGCCCAGGTGGCCGCAAGGCTGCTCTTCGTCGCCCCTCGTCGCGGCCTCATCCCGCTGCCCACCGTGGTGGTCGAGTCGCGCTTCCCGCTCGGCCTGTTCCGTGCCTGGAGCCTGTGGCGCCCGGCCACGCCGCTGCTGGCCTATCCCGCCCCGCAGCCCCACGCGCCCGTGCTTCCGGCCGCGCGCGCGAGCTCGGGCGACGGCAGCGCCCGCGCGAGCCACGGCGAGGACTTCGACGGCATCCGCAGCTACCGGCGCGGCGACCCGATCAAGCGCGTGGTCTGGAAGAAGGCGGCCCGCGCGATGGAGACCGGCGGCGAACTTGTCAGCCGCGACAGCAGCGCAAGCGCCGTGCAGCAGCTCTGGCTGGACTGGGCGCAGGCCGGCGCCGGCGGAACCGAGGCGCGGCTGTCGCGCCTGACCGCCTGGGTGCTCGCCGCCGATCGCGCCGGCGTCGCCTGGGGGCTGCGGCTGCCCGACGTGGAGATCGCGCCGCAGCGCGGCGAATCGCATCGGCACCTTGCACTGGAGACGATGGCGCTGTGGCCGTGATCTCTCCCACCCTCTCTTCCGTGCGCACCGCGTGGCCGGGCTGGAACCGGCTGCCGCGCGACACGCGCGACACCTTCTTCCTGCTGGCGGTCATCGCCTGGACGGTGCTGCCGCACGTGCCGCACCTGCCGCTGTGGAGCGTCCTGCTGAGCGCGGGCGTGCTCGCGTGGCGTGCCTGGCTGGCGCTGAGATCGGCCCCGCTGCCCGGACGCGCGACGGTCATCACGGTGCTCGTGGGCGCCCTCGCGCTCACCTGGTGGTCGCACCGCACCCTGCTGGGCAAGGACGCAGGGGTGACCCTGCTGGTGACGCTCGTCGCCCTGAAGACGCTGGAGCTGCGCGCGCGCCGCGACGCCTTCGTCATCTTCTTCCTGGGCTTCTTCCTCGTCCTCACGCACTTCCTGTACTCGCAGGCCATGCTCACCGCCGCGACGATGCTCGTGTCGGTCTGGGGCCTCCTGACCGCGCTCGTGCTGGCGCACATGCCGGTGGGCCAGCCCAGCCTTGGGCTCGCGGCGCGGCTGGCGGCACGCTTTGCGCTGCTGGGCGCGCCGATCATGGCGCTGCTGTTCGTGCTGTTTCCGCGCGTGTCGCCGCTTTGGGGCGTGCCCAACGACGCGGCCTCGCGCACCGGCCTGTCCTCTTCGATGCAGATGGGCCAGATCGCGGAGCTTGCGATCGACGACAGCGTGGCCATGCGGCTGCGCTTCGTCTCCGGTTCTCCCCCGCCGGCGCACGAGCTCTATTTCCGCGGCCCGGTGCTGACGGCCTTCGACGGCGAGACCTGGCGCGTGAGCTCGCTCACGCCGCCGGGCGAAGGCGCGAACCCGAGGCTCTCCGCACGCGTGCAAGGCGCGCCCGTCGACTACGAACTCACGATCGAGCCCTTGCGCATCAACAGCCTGCCGGTGCTGGACTACACGCCCGAGCTGCCGCGCATCGAGGGGCAACGGGTGCGCCAGCGCGAGGACGGCCAATGGGCCTCGGACCGGCCGGTGTTCGAGCGCCAGCGCATCGTCGCGCGCGCCTATACGCACTTCACGCTCGGCCCCGTGGCGCCGGACGCACGTCCGACGGACGCGCTCGAGCTTCCGCCCGGGCGCAATCCGCGCATGCTCGTGTGGGCGACGCAGCTTCGCGCCGACCCGCGCTACGCGAATGCCGATGCGCGAACGCTCGCGCAGCTTCTGCTGCGGCACATCGCCACGCAGGGCTACAGCTACACGCTCACGCCAGGCACATACGGGCGCGACGGCATCGACGAGTTCTGGTTCGACGGCAAGCGCGGCTTCTGCGAGCACTTCGCCTCGGCCTTCGTCGTCGCGATGCGTGCGCTCAACGTTCCCGCGCGCGTGGTCACCGGCTACCAGGGCGCGGAGCTGAACCCGGTGGACGGCAGCTATGTCGTGCGCCAGAGCTTCGCCCACGCGTGGGCCGAATACTGGGCGAGCGGCGTGGGCTGGGTGCGCGTCGACCCGACCGCCGCCGTCGCGCCGGATCGCATCGACCGCAGCCGCCCGCTGGCGCGCCCGCAGGGCTTCGTGGCGAGCGCCCTGGACACCATGAGCCCCGACCTGTGGCGCGGCCTGCGCAACCTGCTGGACGCAGCCGACAACGCCTGGAACCAGCGCGTGCTGAACTACAGCCGCGGCACGCAGCTCGACCTGCTGCGCTGGCTGGGCTTCGACGCTCCCGGGCTCGAAGACCTCGTCACGCTGCTCGGAGTCTGCGTGATCGCCTTTGCGCTCGGCGGCGCGGCGTGGGCGGCCTGGGAGCGCCGGCGCATGCCGCCGTGGCTGCGCGCCTGGGAAGGCATCCGCCACGGAGCGCACGCCCGCGGGCTACGCACCGCCGCCCACTGGACGCCGCGCACGCTCGCCCGGCACCTGCAGGACAGCGTGGGGACCGAGGCATCGGCGGCCGTTCAGGCGCTGCTCGAATTCGAAGCTCTGCGCTATGCGCGCACCGCCGCACCGATGCGCCGAAGCGATCTGCGCCGGCTGGCCTCCCGATGCAGGCGCGAGCTCGATGCACTGCCTGCGCGCGCCTTCCATGCCGGCTCGCGCGAACCCCTCACCGCCTGAGTTCGCTCATGAACCGCCTTGTCACGATGGCCGTCACGGCCGCCATCCTCACCTTCGGCCTCGCCGCGTACGCCGAGGCCGCGAAGCATTCCAAGAAGCGCGTGGCCGCGGTGCGCTCCGACGACGAGGCCGATACCTACCAGTACGGCGAGCGCGAGGACGTGCTGCGACTGGCCGACGACATCGCGCAGCGCCAGGGCATCGACCCCGAATGGGTGCGCACCACGCTCGCGCAGGCGCGCTTCCAGCCCAGCGTGGCGCGATTCATCATGCCCCCGCCGGCAGGGTCGGCGAAGAACTGGGCCGCGTACCGCGCGCGCTTCGTCGAGCCCACGCGAGTCAATGCGGGCGCGGCCTTCTGGCGCGCCAACGAGCGCTGGCTGCAGCAGGCACAGGACCTGTACGGGGTGCCGCCGGAAATCATCGTGGGGATCGTCGGCGTGGAGACGATCTTCGGTCGCCAGATGGGCGGCTACCGCGTGCTCGACGCGCTAGCCACTCTCTCGCTGGACTTCCCCAGCGGCCGCAAGGACCGCAGCCCGTTCTTCCGCGGCGAGCTCGAGCAGTTCCTCGTGCTCGCGCGCAGCGAAGGGATCGATCCGCTCACGCTCAAGGGCAGCTACGCCGGTGCGATGGGCATGCCGCAGTTCATGCCGAGCTCCTGGAACCGCTATGCGGTGGACTTCGACGGCGACGGCCGCGCGGACCTGCACAACAGCACGGCCGATGTCATCGGCTCGGTGGCCCACTTCCTGGCCGAGCACGGCTGGCAGCGCGGCATGCCCACGCACTTCCCCGTGGCGGCGCCCGTGGATGTGAGCGAGCGGGCCGCCCTGCTCGCCCCGGACATCCTCCCCAGCTTCGTCGCGCAGGAGTTCCTCGACCACGGCGCCTCGCTCGGCGCCGAGGGCCGACAGCATGCGGGCAAGCTGGCGCTCGTGGAGCTGCAGAACGGCGATGCCGCGCCGACCTACGTGGCGGGCACCGAGAACTTCTACGCCATCACCCGCTACAACTGGTCGAGCTACTACGCGCTGGCCGTCATCGAGCTGGGGCGGGCCGTGGCGGCCGTGATCGACTCGGGACGCTGAGCGATTCAGCGCGCGGCAGTTGCGGGCGCCGCGACCGTGAGCGCCTGCGTGCCCGGGCGCGCGACCGATTGCGTCACCGCCTCGAACACCATCGTCGTCGCCGACCCCGGGGGCGTGGATGCCGCGCGCACCGAGAACCCGGTCTGCTGGCGCGTGACGCCGCCGACATCGACAAAGCGCTCGCGCGTGGGCGACACGCTCGCGCCTCGCGCCTTCATCGCATCGACCACCGCGACGAAGCCCGCCCTCACCTTCGGGCCGTCGGCCTGGTGCACCCACACCGTGCAGCGTCCGTCGCTCGTCACCGCGAGTTGCAGCAGTTCGGCGGTCTCGGGCATGGCGTAGACGTCGCCGGGCGCGCCGCCGAGCAGCGTGTCGACGGCGTGCGGGTCGCTCGGCCGATAGGGCTGCAGGCCCAGGTTGAGCGCGGCGTCGACCGCGCCAGTGAAGTTGCCCATCGCGCTCGCGCAGGTGTCGCGGTAGAGCTCGATCGCCGACTGCGCGAGCTCGCGCGGATCGCGAACGAAGCGGGCGGGCTCGCCGGGTTGCGGCTGGGTCATGAGCGCGCCGGGCGGCGCGGTGAATACGGGCGCTCCGGCCTGGGCGTGCGCCAGCACCCCGGCGCCAGCCAACGCGGCGAGCAGGGCGAGGCGGGCTGCGACGAGATGCAGGGTCATGGGGGTCAGCCTGCCGCGTCGAGCTGCGGCAAGGTGGGTGGATTGGGATGCAGGCGCGCCATGGCGAGCGTGTCCACGAAGCGTCCGTCGCGCAGGGCATAGGCCCGCATCAGGCCCTCCTCTCGAAAGCCGAAGCGCTTGTAGAGCGAGATCGCCGCGACGTTGTCGGCGTACACGCCAAGCTCGATGCGAAGCACGTTGGCCCAGCCGTCGGCCCAGTGCAGCAGGGACTCGAGCAGCCGCGCGCCCACGCCGTGGCCCTGCCAGTCGTGCGCCACGGCGATGCCCAGGCCGCGCACATGCGAGCGCCGCGGCGAGGGATGCATGGGGACGAGGGCGGCCTGGGCGACGATGCGCTCGCCGTCCAGGGCCACCAGGAAGCAGCCGTTCGCGTCGCTGGTCTTCAGCCGCTCCTGCCAGCGCGACACCGGCGCGAAGGGAAGCTGCATCAGCCCGTCGTAGACGCCAGGCTGATTCATGAGGGCCGCCATGCCGGGTGCATCGGACGGCTCGACGGCGCGGATGAAGAGCCGGCTCGCGTCCAGCGCCGTGCCCATGGGCTCAGACCCGCTCGCCAACCCAGCCCGCCACCGAGGCAAGTGCCGGGCCGAGGCGCGAGGCGTCGGTGCCGCCCGCCATGGCGAGGTCCGGCTTGCCGCCGCCCTTGCCGCCCACCTGCTGCGCGACGAAGTTCACCAGCTCGCCCGCCTTCACGCGCGAGACGCTGTCGGCGGTGACGCCCGCGGCCAGCTGCACCTTGCCGCCGTCCACGCTCGCCAGAACGATGGCGGCGGACTTGAGCTTGTCCTTGAGCTTGTCCATGGTCTCGCGCAGGGTGCGGGCATCGGCGCCGTCCAGCGTCGCGGCCAGCACCTTCAGGCCCTTCACGTCGACCGCGCGCGCCAGCAGCTCGTCGCCCTGGGCGGATGCGAGCCTGCCCTTGAGCGCGGCGAGTTCGCGCTCGAGCGAGCGAACCTGATCGAGCACCGCGCTCACGCGGGCGGGGGCTTCCGCCGGCGTGACCTTGAGGCTTTGCGCGACGCCGTCGACGGTGGTCTCGAGCTGCTGCACGTAGGCCAGCGCGTTCTCGCCCGTCACCGCCTCGACGCGACGGATGCCCGCGGCCACGCCGCTCTCCGCCACGATCTTGAACAGGCCGATGTCGCCGGTGCGCTGGACGTGCGTGCCGCCACACAGCTCGCGGCTGGTGCCGATGTCGAGCACGCGCACGGTGTCGCCGTATTTCTCGCCGAACAGCATCATGGCCCCGAGCTTCTGCGCCTCGTCGATGGACATGGTGCGCGCGCTGGTGTCGGCATTGGCCAGGACCTCCGCATTCACGATGGCCTCGACGCGGCGGATCTGCTCCTGCGTCAGCGGCGCGTTGTGCGCGAAGTCGAAGCGCGTGCGCTCGGCGTTCACGAGCGAGCCCTTTTGCTGCACGTGCGCGCCCAGCACCTCGCGCAGCGCCTTGTGCATGAGGTGGGTGGCGCTGTGGTTGCGCACGGTGCGCGCGCGCTTGTCGGCATCGACGCGCGCGTTCAGCGCGTCGCCGACCTTCAGTGCGCCCTCGACCACCCGACCGTGGTGGCCGTAGACGTCGGCCTGGATCTTCTGCGTGTCTTCGACGAGGAAGCGGCTGGTGTTGTTGCGCAGCTCGCCGGTGTCGCCGACCTGGCCGCCGCTCTCGGCATAGAACGGCGTGTGGTCGAGCACGACGACGGCGTCATCGCCCGCGCTCAGCTGCTGCACGGCCGTGCCGTCGAGGTACAGCGCGACGACCTTCGCCGCGTCGTGCGTGAGGCCGGCATAGCCGTGGAACTCGGTGGGCACGCCCTGGTATTCGAGGCCCTGCGCCATCTTGAACTTGCCGGCGGCGCGCGCCTGCTCGCGCTGGCGGTTCATCGCGGCTTCGAAGCCGGCGGAATCGACCGTCACGCCGCGCTCGCGGCACACGTCGGCGGTGAGGTCGAGCGGGAAGCCGTAGGTGTCGTGCAGGCGGAAGGCGGTCTCGCCGTCGAGCACGCGAGCGCCCTCCTTGGGCAGCACGGCGAGGGCGGACTCGAGGATCTCCATGCCGTTGGCGATGGTCTGGAAGAAGCGCTCCTCTTCCTGCTTCAGCACGTCGGTGATGCGGGCCTGGTCGCGGCGCAGCTCGGGGTAGGCGTCGCCCATCTGCACGACCAGCTCGTTCACGAGCGAATAGAAGAAGGGCTTGCGCGCGCCGAGCTTGTAGCCATGGCGGATGCCGCGGCGGGCGATGCGGCGCAGCACATAGCCGCGGCCTTCGTTGCCGGGGATGACGCCGTCGGCCACCGTGAAGGCGCAGGCGCGGATGTGGTCGGCGATGACCTTCAGCGAGGGGCTGTCGGGGTCGACGCTCTTGGCGCCGGCGTGCTCCACCGCCTGCTTCGCCGCGGCCAGCAGCGCCACGAAGAGATCGATCTCGTAGTTGGAGTGCACGCCCTGCAGCACCGCGGTGACGCGCTCCAGGCCCATGCCGGTGTCCACGCTCGGCTTGGGCAGCTTGTGCATCACCCCCGCCTCGTCGCGGTTGAACTGCATGAAGACGTTGTTCCAGATCTCGATGTAGCGATCGCCGTCTTCGTCGGGGCTGCCGGGCGGCCCGCCTGCAATCTCGGGGCCGTGGTCGTAGAAGATCTCGGTGCACGGGCCGCAGGGGCCGGTGTCTCCCATCATCCAGAAGTTGTCGGACGCGTAGCGCGCGCCCTTGTTGTCGCCGATGCGCACGATGCGCTCGGCCGGCACGCCCACATCCTTGTGCCAGATGTCGTAGGCCTCGTCGTCCTCGGCATAGACGGTGACCCACAGCTTCTCGGGCGGCAGCTTGAACTTCTCGGTGAGCAGCTCCCAGGCATAGCGGATGGCGTCGCGCTTGAAGTAGTCGCCGAAGCTGAAGTTGCCCAGCATCTCGAAGAAGGTGTGGTGGCGCGCGGTGTAGCCCACGTTCTCGAGGTCGTTGTGCTTGCCGCCGGCGCGGATGCACTTCTGCGCGGTGGTGGCGCGCGTGTAGGGGCGCTTGTCGAAGCCCAGGAACACGTCCTTGAACTGGTTCATCCCGGCGTTCGTGAACAGCAGCGTCGGATCGTCGCCGGGAACGACCGGGCTGGAAGCCACGATCTGGTGCCCCTTGGACTCGAAGAACTTGAGGAAGGTCTGGCGAATATCGGCGGCTTTCATCCGGGGGCTCTCGGCTGGCGCACGAGCGCGGCGCAACAGGTGCGCAAAGGCTCAAGTGCTTGATTTCGCGAAGCTTTCGATTATAGGTGCGCCCCTTGCTGCGAAGCTCTGCGGATGCCCACGCCTGCGGCCCTGCGCGAGCGCGGCGCTTATGATTTTTCGAGAAGCCTTCCTTCAATGCGAATCACACACGAACCCCCGGAGACCGCGATGGACATGCCGACATCCCCGCTCAGCCAGCTCGCCGACGCGCAACTGCTCAAGACCGACTCGCTGATCGGCGGGCACTGGGTGAGCGCCAGCGCGCGCTTCGCGGTGCACGATCCGGCCACCGGCACGAAGCTCGCCGAGGTCGCGAAGCTCGGACGCGCCGAGGCGCTCGCCGCCGTCGAGGCCGCCGACAAGGCCTGGCCCGCCTGGCGCGCGAAGACCGCGAAGGAGCGCCACGCGATCCTCATGAAGTGGTTCGCGCTCATGAACCAGCACGCCGACGATCTCGCGCGGATCATGACCGCCGAGCAGGGCAAGCCGCTGGCCGAGGCGCGCGGCGAGGTCGTCTACGGCGCGAGCTTCATCGAATGGTTCGCGGAGGAAGGCCGCCGGTTCTTCTGCGAGACCACCCCCACCACCGACAACAACAAGCGCTTCGTCGTGATCAAGCAGCCAGTGGGCGTGTGCGCGGCGATCACGCCGTGGAACTTCCCGATCGCGATGATCACGCGCAAGGTCGCGCCGGCGCTGGCCGCGGGCTGCCCGGTGGTCATCAAGCCCGCCGAGCAGACCCCGCTGTGCGCCCTCGCCTGCGCCGAGCTCGCCGTGCGCGCCGGCCTGCCCGCGGGCGTGCTCAACGTGATCACCTCCGACGGCCCCGGCTCCATCGAGATCGGGACCGTGCTGTGCGAGAGCGACACGGTGCGCCACCTTTCCTTCACCGGCTCCACCGAGGTCGGCCGCATTCTCATGAAGCAGTGCGCGCCCACCATCAAGAAGCTCTCGCTCGAGCTCGGCGGCAACGCACCGTTCATCGTGTTCGACGATGCCGACCTCGACGCGGCGGTCGAAGGCGCGATGGTCAGCAAGTACCGCAACGCAGGACAGACCTGCGTGTGCGCGAACCGCATCTACGTGCAGGACGGCGTGTACGACGCCTTCGTCGAGAAGCTCGCCGCGAAGGCGCGTGCGCTCAGCGTGGGCAACGGCTTCGAGCCCGGCGTGGGCGTCGGGCCGCTGATCGACGACAGCGCGGTGACGAAGGTCGAGCAGCACGTGGCCGATGCGCTCGCCAAGGGCGCGCGCGCGTTGACGGGCGGCGCGCGTCTGCCCGACAAGGGCGCGCGCTTCTTCGCCCCCACCGTGTTGCGCGACGCGACGAGCGACATGCTGTGCGCACGCGAGGAAACCTTCGGGCCGGTGGCCCCGGTCATCCGATTCAAGGACGAGGCCGAGGTGGTCGCGGCAGCCAACGACACCGAGTTCGGTCTCGCGAGCTACTTCTACAGCCGCGACATCGGTCGCGTGTTCCGCGTGGGCGAGGCGCTCGAGTACGGCATGGTGGGCATCAACACCGGCCTCATCTCGGTGGCCGAGGTGCCCTTTGGCGGCGTGAAGCAGTCCGGCCTTGGTCGCGAGGGCTCGCGCCACGGCATCGAGGACTACGTCGAAACGAAATACCTGTGCCTGGGCGACATTCAGAAGTGATCTTTTCCCGGCTTCGCTTGCCGCGCACTACCGGATCGCCCCTCGAAAGCCGGCGGCAAGCCGCTGCGGCGAAAATGCCGGCTTTGCAAGAAACCAAGGTCCCCCCCGATGAGCTATGACTGGATGCCCGCGCCGCGCCACTGGGTGCTGCTCGTCTTTGTCGCATCTGCGCTGTACGTGCATCTGAGGGGCCGGGCTCGCTTCGGGCTGCTGCGCGCCATGACCGACTACACCGTCCTGCTCGCGCCCTACAACGCCTTGATGTACCTCTTCTCGCGCGTGAGCCCGCGTCCGTATGCGGACCCGGCGCACTTCCCCGAGCTCGAGGTCCTGCAGAAGCACTGGAAAGACATCCGCGAAGAGGCCCTGCGCCTGAACGAGGACGGGCGCATCCGCAGCGCCACCGGCTTCAACGACATCGGCTTCAACTCGTTCTTTCGCACCGGCTGGAAGCGCTTCTATCTGAAGTGGTATGGCGATGACCTGCCCTCCGCGACCTCGATGTGCCCGCGCACCACCGAGCTGCTTGCCGGCATCCCGAGCATCAAGGCGGCGATGTTCGCCTCACTGCCGCCGGGCAGCCGCCTCGTGCGTCACCGCGACCCGTACGCGGGCTCGCTGCGCTATCACCTCGGGCTGCACACGCCGAACGCGCCCGGCTGCTACATCGAGGTCGACGGCGAGCGCTATCACTGGAAGGACGGCGAGGCGGTGATGTTCGACGAGACCTTCATCCACCACGCCGAGAACACCACCGACCATCAGCGCGTCATCCTGTTCTGCGACGTGGAGCGCCCGCTGCACGGCCGGGTGCTTCGCGCGCTGAACCGCTGGTTCGGCAGCACCGTGATGAAGGCTGCAGCCACGCAGAACGAGGCGGGCGAGCCGGTGGGCGGCATCAACAAGGTCTTCCACTATGGCTACCTTGCGCGCACGCAGGCCAAGCGACTGAAGGCTTCGCACCGGCGCGTGTACTACGTGCTCAAGTGGGCGCTGATCGCGGGCGCCGTCTATTGGCTCTTCGTCTGAGCCGGTGCCGCGGTCCCTATAATCGCGGCCTCGCGCGGGTGTAGTTCAATGGCAGAACGGCAGCTTCCCAAGCTTCATACGAGGGTTCGATTCCCTTCACCCGCTCCAGATTCCCAACGGCCCCGCAAGGGGCCGTTTTCATTTCGGCACCGCACACCGAACGGCCAGACGGCATCGCGCCGTATCGATCCGTAAGCGCGAAAGGCGGCTCGCAAAGAGTCGCGTTACCGAAGCTCACACGCCCCCGCGAATCGGGTGTGCGCGTGACTGTTG
>Ga0105248_10003885_pt1 | contig 16517 bp, 14 predicted proteins | sample KBSS34metaG_FD_81524 | JGI IMG/M metagenome (GOLD analysis project Ga0105248, IMG submission 81524) | Switchgrass rhizosphere microbial communities from Kellogg Biological Station, Michigan, USA - KBS S3-4 metaG | ecosystem: Host-associated > Plants > Roots > Rhizosphere > Soil | place... | reverse complement strand
GTGGTAGAAGCCGGTTGCCGAGAAGGACAGTTGGCGAACCGGCTGCGCTTTCACCCCGATCTCATAGGCGGTCAGTTTTTCGGTCCGAAAGTCGCGGTTGCCGCTGAGCGCGACAAGGGTGCCCAACCGCTCCTGGACGTCTTCGTCGAATGGGGTCGGCGAGCGCACGGCGTGCGACACCGCAGCCCACAGCAAGGTCGATCCCCCCGGCTTGACCGCCAGCCGGATGTCGGGAAGCAGGCTGAAGCCGACATAGGGATCGTGTTCGGCCTTGATGCCGCCGGTCAGGCTCACGGTATCGCTGATCGCAAACGTGTCCTGAGCGAACAGATTGGCGAGGAACAGGTTGCGGCTGCCAGGTACGAAGAACAGGCTCGGCGTACCGTCGATGTCATAATGGGCGACCCGGGCGCCGCCGCCCCAGACGATCTGGTGCCGTGTCCCGATGTCGAAGCTGTGCTGGAGGTCGACGTCATAGGTGTCGACGAAGAACGACCCGTTGTTGGGGCGTGAATCGCGCTTGATCCGGTCATAAAACGCCTGCGCCTGCAAATGCTGCTCGGCCGCCATGTCTCGGTTCCAGCGCAGTACTAGGCTGCGTCCTGAAATGTGCTCCGAGGCGTCGCCGGGCATATCCTCGCGGCCGCCGAAAATGTCGCCCTGCAGGGTCACCGTGTCCTTAGTCGTTGGTGTCCAATCGAGCCGGAACCCACCACCCAGTCGGCGCCACCCGTCCTCGGCCGAGCCGCCGCCGGGCACATCGGCGGCGTCCTGATGCAGCCAGCGCGCGTAAGCGTGGTAGTTGAGCTTTTCGCCGGCCTGGCCGGCAAAGCGCAGACTTGCTGTTTGTTGTACTGTCCCACCCCGCACGGACGCCCGGACTCCTGACGTCGCCCCGGCAGAGCGGGTGATGATGTTGATCACGCCGTTCATGGCGTTGGCGCCCCACAAGGTCGCGCCGGGCCCGCTGATCACCTCGATCCGTTCGATGTCGTCGGGGATCAGGTCAGGCAGATCCCAGTACACGCCTGAGAACAGGGGTGTGTAGATCGTCCGCCCGTCGATCAACACCAGCAGCTTGTTCGAGAAGCTTTGCGCGTCGGGTGAGCCGTTCAGGCCCCGGGCCGTCACCACCCAATGCGCCGGGCTCTGCTGATAGACCTGCAAATTGGGCGCCAGCCGCAGCATTTCGGGGATCGTGACGGCGCCCGACCGGACGATTTGCTCGTGGTCGATCACGTACAGCGCGGCGGGTGCCGCGCTTAACGGCTCTTCGCGCTTCGACGCGGAGCGGACCTGGATGTTCGCCAACTGCTCAATGCTGAGGTTGGAGAGGTCGTCCTGATTCGGGGCCGCCACGGTGTCGGCCACCGCGGGGGACGCTAGACACAGGCACAGGCCACACGCGCCTGTCGCAACACTTAGCCGCATAAACGCACCCACTCCGACGCTCCGCCCCCGGCCGGTAGTCACCCACGCCTAATGCGGATACCTCTTCTGAAAAGTTAACCGATCGGGGTGCGAACGCGATGGAAACGAGTTGGTTTCAGCGGCGTGACGATCGTCCCATTACTGTTGCCTAAAATCCATTATTCTAAAGATGTTCGGCGAACTCGCGAAGGAGCTGGCGGTACAGGTCGCGCTTGAACGGCACGATCAGCTCGGGGAGTTGCTCGGGCGCAATCCATTTCCACTCACGGAATTCGGGATGCCTGGTCGCGATGTTGATGTCGCGGTCTTCACCGAGAAACCGGCACAGGTACCAGTCCTGATCCTGGCCGATCCATTTGCCACCCCACAGGCGGTCGCGAATGCTCGCCGGCAGATCGTATTTCAGGCGTTCGGGACATTCGGCGATCCGTTCGACCAGATGCGGCGCGATGCCGGTTTCTTCCTCAAGTTCGCGTCGCGCCGCAGCCCACGGCTTCTCACCCTGGTCGATCCCGCCCTGCGGCATCTGCCACGCCTCGTCGGTGTTATCGATCCGGGCCCCGACGAACACCTTGCCGTCGTGGTTGAGGAGCATCACGCCGACCCCGCGGCGGTAGCGATCATCGCCGGTCATAATGAACGCCTAGCGAAGGCCGCCGTCGCGGGCCAGCTTTACGACCGTGTCTTGAGGCTCGCATCCAGTGCCCGAAAGGCGTCTTCCAGGCCGTCGACGTTGGTCAGGTAGTTCGCTACTGCCGCACGGTGCCAGTTGAGCTCAGGCACGAGTTCGCGATGGGCGCGAAGTGCGGCTGCTACCTTGGCCGCCTCCGCCGGGTCGAGCTGTAACGGGCATTCGGGCGGCAGCACGACGATGTATTGAGCACCTTCGCGGGTCATGTTGTGATCGCCACAGGCGGCGCGAATTTGGTCCTGAATTGCCGACGGAATGACCTGGCGGACATGCTCGCGATAAGGGGTCGCCACAGCATTGAAGCCCACCGGCTCGTAGTCGGCAGTTAGCACGACGGCCAAGTTGCGGCGCACTCTTGGATCGTCGATGTCGCGCATCTGGTCGCCGCCGAACGTTAGAGCCCAGTTCTGCGCGTTGATCCCAATCCCGTAAATCTGGCTCGCCTGGTAGGCGGCGATGACAAATTGGTTGTCGGTAATCCGGCGATCACCTGCCCATCCTGCGAGCGCCTGATCGGCAAACGGTCGCACCGTCCTGTAATAGACCCGCGCGGATTCGAAGAATTCGAGTTGATTGCGAAGCTCCGGCCGAAGCTGGTCGAGCATTCGGTTGGTCGCCTGCTTCTCCAGGCGCGCCTGATTCCAGTTCGATACCTGTGTGCCGACGAAAACACCGAGGATGACGATCGCGAGCTCAATCGAGATCGCGGTCCAGTCCTGCACCCGCAGCTTCGCAATCGCTCGCTTGAAGATCATCGCGCCGCCCCCCGGGTGCCGCCTTGTGCATGGCAATGCCGACCAAGGAAAGTCCCCGCGAAGAAAGGTGGCGAAAGGGGGCGGGGCCGCCTAAAAGGACAGCAACTTAAAACTCGCGCGTTTGTGAAGGACTCGACCGTGGCGACCGCCACTCACCAACTCACCGAGAAGGAAGCGACCGCACACCCGCCGGCCGAAGCGGTCGTCGTCCGGTTCGCCGGCGACAGCGGCGACGGCATGCAATTGACCGGCGGACAGTTCACGCTGTCGACCGCGCTCGCCGGCAACGACCTGGCGACCTTTCCCGATTTCCCGGCGGAAATCCGCGCCCCGCAGGGCACGACCTTCGGCGTCTCCGCCTTCCAGATCAATTTCGGATCGACCGCGATCGAGACCGCGGGCGACCAGCCCGACGTGCTGATCGCGATGAACCCGGCGGCGCTGAAGGTGAACGCCGACCAGGTCCGCGAAGGCGGACTGATTATCGCCGACGAAGGCGAATTTTCGGCGCGCAACCTGGCCAAGGCGGGTTACGAGCAGAGCCCGCTCGAGGACGGCAGCCTGGCCAAATGGCAGGTCGTGCACTTCAACATTTCGCAGCTGACCTTGGACTCGGTGAAGCCGTTCGGGCTCGGCAACAAGGAGGCCCTGCGCTGCAAGAACATGTGGACGCTGGGCCTCGCGCTGTGGATGTTCGACCGCGACCGCCAGCCGATCGTCGACTGGCTCAAGGTCAAGTTCGCCAAGGCGCCCGAACTGGCGGAAGCCAATATCGCCGCGCTCAACGCCGGCCACGCCTATGGCGAGACGACCGAGATGGGCGCGCCGTTCAAGCAGCACCATATCGCCGCCGCGCCGGCCGAGCCCGGACTTTACCGCACGGTCACCGGCGCCGAGGCGCTCGCCCTGGGCCTCGTCGCGGGCTGCCAGCTGGCGGGCGTCGACATGTTCTTCGGCTCCTACCCGATCACTCCGGCGAGCCCGCTGCTCCACCATCTCGCGCGGCTCAAGGAGTTCGGGATCACGACCTTCCAGGCGGAGGACGAGATTGCGGCGATCTGCGCGGCAATCGGCGCAAGCTATGCCGGCCAGCTCGGGATCACCTCGTCGTCGGGCCCGGGGATCGCGCTCAAGACCGAAGCGCTGGGTCTCGCGGTCATGACCGAATTGCCGCTGATCGTGGTCAATTCGCAGCGCGGCGGGCCCTCGACCGGCCTGCCGACCAAGACCGAGCAATCCGACCTCTATCAGGCGGTTTATGGCCGCAACGCGGATTCGCCGGTGCCGGTGATTTCCGCGCGCTCGCCCGCCGACGCGTTCGACTGCGCGATCGAGGCGTGCCGGATCGCCACTCATTACATGACCCCGGTGATGCTGCTGACTGATGGCTACATCGCCAATGCCGCCGAGCCGTGGAAAGTCCCGGACATGAGCGGCTACGCGCCGTTCCCGGTCAGCTTTTTCGACACGCCGCCGGCCGAGGGCCAGCAGGTCATGCCCTATTCCCGCGGCGATCGGCTGGCGCGGCCGTGGATCAAGCCGGGTACGCCCGGGCTCGAGCATCGCATCGGCGGGATCGAGAAGCAGCCCGGCACCGGCAACATCGATTATTCGCCGGCTGCACACCAGGAGATGACCGACACCCGCTTTGCCAAGGTCGCCGGGATCGCCAATGACATCCCCGACCAGGACATTTGCCTCGGTCGCGAAGGGGCCGAGCTGGTCGTTGTCGGCTGGGGCTCCACTTTCGGCCCGATCCACCAGGCGGTGCGCCGCGCGCTCGCCCAAGGCAAGGATGTCGCGCACGTCCACGTCCGCCATATCTGGCCGATGCCGAAAAATATGTCTGTCCTATTGAGGGGCTTCAAACATATCGTCGTGCCGGAAATGAACATGGGCCAACTCAAGACCGTCCTTCGCGACCAGTTTCTGGTCGACGCCAAGTCGCTAACCAAGGTCTCCGGTCACCCCTTCCGCATTGCCGAGATCGAGGCGGCGATCGACGCCGCGCTCGGCACCGACTCGCGCGCGCGCGTTGAGGAGTGAACTTAGTGAACTTTCGCGAGTGTCAGCGATGAAACAGCTCAGCGTCTGGCCGATGATCCTGCTGCTGATCGCGGTGCTGTTCCTGGTTTATTGGTTGAGGCCCCACGGATGAACGAAATCTCCCCGATCCCGACCACCACTGCCAAGGACTGGGCGAGCGACCAGGAAGTGCGCTGGTGCCCCGGTTGCGGCGATTATGCGGTGCTCAAAGCCGTGCAGCGGACCATGCCCGACCTCGCCGTCGCCCGCGAAAAGACCGTATTCATCAGCGGCATCGGCTGCTCGAGCCGCTTTCCTTATTACATGGCGACCTACGGCTTCCACACCATCCACGGCCGTGCGCCGGCCTTCGCCACCGGGGTCAAGCTTGCCAATCCGGAATTGGACGTGTGGATCATCACCGGTGACGGTGACGCGCTCAGCATCGGCGGCAACCACACGATGCACATCCTGCGCCGTAACCTCGACTGCCAGATCCTGCTGTTCAACAATGAGATCTACGGGCTGACCAAGGGGCAGTATTCGCCGACGTCGCGCGTCGGCACGCGCAGCCCGTCGACCCCGTTCGGGTCGGTCGACCGGCCGGTGACGCCGTGCGCCTTTGCGCTGGGATCGGGCGCGCGGTTCGTCGCCCGCGGCATCGACGTCCACAAGAACCTGCCCGACGTACTGAAAGCCGCGCACGCTCACCGCGGCGCGAGCTTCGTCGAAATCTTCCAGAATTGCGTGGTCTACAACGACGACGTGTTCGCCAGCTTCACCGAGCGCGACGTCGCGGCCGAGAAGCAGCTGTGGCTCAAGGCCGGTGAGAAAATGCTGTTCGCCGGCGGGGCCAAGGGCATCGCGCTCGACCGCGAGCGGCTGGCGCTGAAGGTGGTCGATGCCGACGACCCGGACGTGATCGTCCACGATCCCAAGAACCGCTCGATCGCCCACATGCTGGTCGAAATGCCCGATGGCTTCCCGATGGCGCTCGGCGTGCTTTACGAGGACCCGGCGCCGACCTTCGAAACGGCGGTCCGGGAGCAAAACGCGGCCGCAGCCAAGGGCAAGCCGGCCGACCTCCAGGCACTGGTCTCCAAGGGCCAGACGTGGATGGTCGAAAAGGAACCGCGCGCAGAGTGATGCGCAGCTGCTGATTGGATAACCTGACTCACAGCTTGGTTGGCGCCTTGCTCGGGCGCATGGGGCTGAAGCGCCTGACGCCTTACGCCATGCCGGCGCTGATTATCGCCGCGAACCTGCCCGACATTGACAGCTTCGTCGCGCGGCCGTTGGGGCTCGAACCGATCGCAGAGCATCGCGGCTTCACGCACGGGCTTGGCGGGCTCGTTGTCATGCCCTTTTTGGCAGCAGCAATAATTCTTGGTTGGCAAAAGTTCAGACCGAGCAAAGAAGGTCCGATTCGTCGTGGCGGGCTGCTGATTTGCTGTTTCTTGGCAACCCTCAGCCATCCTTTGCTCGATTACATCACGTCCTACGGCACGCGATTGCTCGAGCCGCTTTCCCATCGATGGTTCTATGGCGATGCGATTTTCATCATGGACCCGTGGTTGTGGCTCATTCTGATTGTCGGCCTTGAGATGTCGTGGCGGGCCGAACGGCTCGGTCGCAACTGGACGCGCCCGGCGATATGGGCGTTTGCCGCGATGCTTGGCTACGTCGCGCTCAACTTTGCCATTTCGGCCCGTGCTGTCGCGGTTACACGGCCGCTGGTTGAGCGCGTCGCCCGGCCGGACATGATCGAAGCCGGTGAAGTCCCGCTGACCTTCTGGAAGCGGAAGATGGTGTGGCGCGGTGAGGGCATCGGCGGCACCGGGACGTACGATCCGCTCGACGGTCTCAACAAGGCCTGGCTCAACCCCACAGTGACGCCGCTCAACCTCGATGATCCGCGCCTTGCCGCAGCCATCAGGCGCGACAAGCGCGTCCGCGCCTTCCTGTTCTGGTCGCGCATGCCGATGGTCCACACGCAAGACGGGCGCGCGTATCTGACCGACCAGCGCTTCTTTGACTCCGGGCGCCCGGCGAGTTCCACATTCCTGATCCCGCTCGACATTGGGCGTCCGAGTTCATAACTCACCCGACATGAGCACGCGGGGCGAACATCTGGTCCGCGCGGACCGGCGCTTTGCGACCGGCGGGGGGATGCTTGCCCGTTTCGCCGCGCCGGCGTTCTCCAAGGTTCTCGACGAGATCGACCGGCGGCTTGATCATGGCGGCCTGGATGCGACCGTGCCCGGTGGTGGCCGCCACCGCATGGGCTTCCGCGCGCCAGGCCCGGCAGCAATTTTGCACATCGTGAGCTGGATGGCGCTTGTCCGGCTCGCCACGTCGGGCTCGGTCGGCTGGTACAAAGCCTGGACCCTGGGCGAATGGACGAGCCCCGATCCGGTGCCGATCTTCGAGCTGTTCTCGGCCAACGCGGTCAGCCTCGGCGACATCGGCCGGGCCAAGGGTATATTCCGTTGGATCAACCTCGCCGCGCACCGCCTGCGCGACAACGCGCCGCACAAGGCCCGCGAGAACATCCAGGCGCATTACGACCTGGGGAATGATTTTTATTCGGCGTGGCTCGACGAGACCATGACCTACTCGTGTGCACGCTTCGCGGCGGCCAAGGACAGCCTCGAGGCGGCCCAACTTAACAAGATTCACGCCCTGCTCGATCGCCTCGAACTGGAGCCCGGTCAGCGCCTGCTCGAGATCGGCTGTGGCTGGGGCAGCCTGGCGATCGAGGCGGCGAAGCGCGGCGCCAACGTTGTCGGCCTGACCCTGTCGAAGGAACAGAAGGCCTGGGCCGAGGACAGGATCGCCGCCGCCGGTCTGTCAGGCAAGGTCGAGATCCGCCTGCAGGATTATCGCGACACGGCAGAGAAGTTCGACGCCATCGCGTCGGTCGAGATGGTCGAGGCGGTTGGCGAGCGCTGGTGGGGCGCGTACCTCGACTGCATCGCCCGCAACCTCCCGCCGGGCGGGCGCGCCGCGCTGCAATATATCGCGATGAATCCTAGTCTGTTTGAGCGCTATGCGCGCAATCCGGATTTCATCCAGACCTATATCTTCCCCGGCGGGATGCTGCTTGATGAGCCGCGCTTCGAAGCGTTGGCGCGTGCACGCGGCCTCGATTGGCAGGGTCGCACCGCGTTCCGGCTCGACTATGCCGAGACCCTGAAGCGGTGGCGCGAGCGCTACGACGCGGCGGTCGCGCGCGGCGACCTCGATGGCTTCGGTGAGCCGTTTCACAATCTCTGGCGTTACTACCTCATGTATTGCGAGGGCGGCTTCCGTGGTGGCGCGATCGACGTTGCCCAGGTGACGATGGTCAAGTCTTGAAGGCGATCTATGACCGCCCGCGGGCGTTGAGCGACGGGCTGGCCGCGATCCGCGAGCAGTTTCAGTTGCCGGGTGACTTTTCGCCGGAAGTGGAAGCAGCGGCCAAAGCCGCCGCGAACCAGCCGTTATCCGATCACATCGATCGTACGAGCGTGCCGTTCGTCACGCTCGATCCGGTGAGCTCAACCGATCTCGATCAGGCGCTCGCGATCGAGCAGGCGGGGAGCGACCTCATTCTGCGTTATGCCATTGCCGACGTCGGCTGGTTCGTCCCCGATGGCGGGCCGGTCGATACCGAAGCGTGGCACCGCGGCCAGACCATCTACATGCCCGACAAGAAGATCAGCCTTTATCCGACGGTGCTGTGCGAAGGTGCGGCGAGCCTGCTGCCCGATGGTGACAAGCCGGCGATCCTGTTCGTCGTCCGTGTCGCGAGCGACGGCGCCGCGAGCCTCGACGGGGTCGAGCGCGCGATCGTCCGCAGCCGCGCCAAGCTCGGTTACGCGACCGTGCAGCCCGGGGATTTGCCAGCCGGTTTCGACGAGCTGTCGCGGCGGATCGCAGCGGCGGAGACTGCACGCGGGGCATCGCGCGTCGACCCGCCGCAGCAGCAGGTTGTCGAGCAGCCGGGTGGCGGATTCGCGCTCGAGTTCCGGCCAATGACCGCCGCTGAGCAGGACAATGCTTCGATGTCGCTCGCCGCGAACCTCGCGGTCGCCGACTCCCTCTATGCGCACGGGACCGGCCTGTTCCGGGTCATGCCCGAGCCCGACGATTGGTCGGTCCGGCGCTTGCGGCGCAGTGCCAAGGCGCTCGGGATCGACTGGTCGAAGAAAATGAGCCTCGAGGATCGGCAGCGAACCCTCGACGCCAATGATCCGAAGGACGCGGCGTTCATGCTCGCGATCCGCCGCGCCGGCAGTCATGCGAGCTATGCGCCGTTCCGCGCCGGCGAGAAGCCGTGGCATTCGGCCATGCATGCGACCTATGTCCATGCGACCGCGCCATTACGCCGTCTCGCCGACCGCTACGTGACGCTGGCGGCTTTGGCGGTCGCCAACGGACGCGCCGTTCCCGATGGCGTGAGTACCGCATTCGAGCGCCTGCCCGAGGTGATGAACAAGGCCGAGGCCAAGGCCGGACAGGTCGATAGTGCGGTTCTGGAACTGGCGGAGGCGGTGGTCCTGATGGGCCGGGTCGGCGAACACTTCAGCGGAGTTGTCACCGACATCGACAAAAAGCGGGGCGCGCGAATCCAACTCTGCGATCCGGCAGTGATCACTCGTGTGCCTGCCGAGGGTCTCGCCATTGATGCGAAGGTGTCACTGCGGCTCGACGAAGCCGATCCGGTGCGGCGACTGACGCGGTTCGCGCTGTCATGATTGCAAAACTCAGGCTTCGACGCGCATTTTCTCGCCAGTCGGAGCGTCGGAGAGCAGCCGCGTGAGTAGGGCTTCGGCCACCGCTTCGGGCGGCTTGACGCTGTCGGGTTCCTCGCCGGGGAAGGCGAGCGCGCGCATCCGCGTCCGGGTCGCGCCTGGATCGACGATATGGACCCGGATCCTGCCGGTGTGCGCGGTTTCGTCGGCATAGGCACCAAGCAAGGTTTCGAGCGCCGCCTTGGACGAGCCATAAGCGCCCCAGAAGGCGCGGGGGGCAGCACCCACCGACGAAGTCAGGGCGAAAACGTCCGCTCGTTCGGCCTTCTTGAGCAACGGATCGAACGCCGCGATCAGCGCCTGGTTGGCCAGCACGTTCAGGCTCAGAATCCGCGAATATTCCTTGGGGTCGATGTCCTGCACCGGCGAAAGCGAACCGAGCATTGCCGCATTGAGCACGATCACTTCAAGCGCCGGCCAGCGTTCGGCGACCGCGACCGCAAGCTTGCCAATCGATTCGCCGTCGGTGAGATCGAGCGGCGCGATGGTGGCTGAGCCGCCCGCCGCGTGAATGCGATCCTCGACCTCCTCCAGTGCTGAAGCGGTGCGGGCCGTCAGGATCACATGCGCGCCGGCGGCGGCCAAGGCTTCGGCGGTCGCGGCGCCGATCCCGCGGCTGGCGCCGGTGACCAAAGCGAGCTTGCCGGCGAGAGGTTGTTGGTTCGTCATACCGCGCGCCCTAGCGGCTCTTGTTGCGACCTTCACCCGCAAAAAGTCGGCGGTTGCTCGAAAAACGGTTTCGGCTGGCGAACAATCGTCCAACCCCGTCGTAATGGATTGGAAAACATCTGCCCGCTTGTTGTTCGGCCTGACCCTGGTCGCCATCGGTGCCGCCTGGCTGATCGCTGGCGGGTTCGCCCCGGTCTTGCGGCCCGTGCCCGACGGCGCGCCGGCGCGCGATCTCCTTGCCTACGGTTCTTCGCTGATTCTCTGCGCGTGCGGCGCCGGACTGCTGTGGAAACGTACCGCGACGCTCGCCGCGCTCGTGCTGTCCGCTTTCGTCGCGATCTGGACGCTGGCGTTCAAGTTCCCGTTCATCGTTCGCGCTCCGCTGGTCGAAGGGTCGTACCAGGCCAATGGCGAGAATTGGGTGCTGATCGCCGCAGCCTGGGTGCTTTACGCCGAGCTGTCGAAGGGGAGCAATTTCCTGTCGACCGCGCTCGGTGTGCGGCTCGCTTACTTGCTTTACGGCTTGGGGCTGATCGCCTTCGGCCTGTCGCATTTCTTCTATCTGGATTTGACCGCGCCGCTCGTCCCCGGCTGGCTGCCGGGATCTCCTGTCTTTTGGGCTTATGCGACGGGCACGATCTACGCGGTTTGCGGGGTCGCATTGGTTGTCGGGCTTGAGCCGCGGCTGGCGGCGCTCGGCGCCGCGTTGAATATCACCTTGATCACGGTGCTGGTATGGGTCCCGATCGTTGCTGCCGGCGGCCTTAGCGACATGCACCTGCAGGAAACGATCGTGTCCTGGGCGCTGACCGCGGCGGCACTCGTTCTTGCTAGCGGCTCGCCACCAGCGACAGCGGCGTACCTTTCTCCTTCTCGGAGACATCGGTCAGCACGGTCGGGTAGTCGCCGGTAAAGCAGGCGTCGCAGCGCTGCGGAGCGGCGTTGTCACGTTCATCGCCAAGCGCCCGGTAAAGCCCCTCGATCGAAATGAAGGCGAGGCTGTCGGCGTTGATGTAATCGCGCATCTGCTCGACGTTCATCTGTGCCGCGAGAAGCTTGGCCCGTTCGGGCGTGTCGACTCCGTAGAAGCAGCTGTGCCGGGTTGGCGGTGAGGCGATCCGCATGTGCACTTCGCGCGCGCCGGCGTCGCGCATCATCTGCACCAGCTTCACCGATGTAGTCCCGCGGACGATCGAATCGTCGACCAGCACGATGCGCTTGCCCGCGACCAAGGCGGAATTGGCGTTGTGCTTCAATTTGACCCCGAGGTGCCGGACTTCCTGCGTCGGCTGAATGAACGTCCGTCCAACATAGTGCGACCGGATGATGCCCAGCTCGAACGGGATTTGCGACGCCTGCGAGAAACCGAGCGCGGCGGGTACGCCGCTGTCCGGCACGGGGACGACATAGTCGGCCTCCACCGGCGCTTCGCGCGAGAGTTCAGCGCCGATCGCTTTCCTGACTTCGTAGACTGACTGGCCTTCAGCGATCGAATCCGGCCGTGAAAAATAGACATGCTCGAAGATGCACGGGCGCGGTTCCGCTTTCTCGAACGGCCGGAAGGAACGGATGCCGCTGTCGTTGACGATGACCAGCTCGCCCGGGTCGACATCGCGGATGAAGGTTGCGCCGATGACATCGAACGCGACCGTCTCCGACGCGAAGATCGTCGCTTCGCCCAGCTTACCCATCACCAGCGGGCGGATGCCAAGCGGATCGCGGCAGGCGATCAAACCCTCTTGCGTCAGGACGAGCAGCGAATAGGCGCCCTCGACCTGCTTCAGGGCGTCGGTCAGCCGGTCGAGCAAATTGGCGTGACTGGACGTCGCGACGAGGTGGATGATGACCTCGGTGTCGCCGGTCGACTGGAAGATCGAGCCACGGCGGTTGAGCGTCCGCCTCAGCTTCATGGCGTTCGAGAAGTTGCCGTTATGGGCGACCGCGAAGCCGCCCTCGGCGAGTTCGGCGAACAGCGGCTGGACGTTGCGCAACGCGGTCTCGCCCGTAGTTGCGTACCGAACATGACCGATTGCGGTCCGGCCCTTGAGCTCGCGCATGATGTCGTCGCGGTCGAAATTGCCGGCAACGTGGCCCATGGCCCGGTGCGAATGGAAGGTCTTGCCGTCGAAGCTGGTCAGCCCTGCCGCTTCCTGCCCCCGATGCTGCAGCGCGTGCAGCCCTAGTGCAACGAGGCTCGAGGCATTATCGGCGCCCCACACCCCGAATACGCCGCATTCCTCGCGCAGCTTGTCATCGTCGAACGGATTGGTCGTCAGCATCGTCTGGGTTCCCGGCTACCCGCGGTGTTGGCCACGTCGGCGTCATATAGGGCGGCGGTTCGGCTTTGTCGCCCCACCCCGAACAGGTCGCGAAGTCTCTACCCGATCACACGCGCCACAGCGCCGGATACTTTGCCTTCAGCGCAGACACCTTGGGGCGGTCGTTGATCAGAATATAGGGTTCGTACGGGTGCTTCCGCGCGTAGTCCTGGTGATAAGCCTCAGCTGGGTAGAAGCCGCCGCTCTCGATCCGCGTCGCGATCGGCGCCTTGAAAACATGGCGTTCCCCAAGCTTGGCGATGAACGCCTTTGCGACCTGCGCCTGCGCGGGATTTTGCGGGAAGATCGCGGATCGGTAGCTCGGACCCACATCCGGCCCCTGGCGATTGATTTGGGTCGGGTCGTGGGCGACCACGAAATAGATCTGAAGCAGCTGGGCATAGCTGATCCTGGCGGGGTCGTAGGTGATCCTGACGGCCTCGGCATGACCCGTGCGCTCGGTGCTGACTGCATCGTAATTGGCGCTCTTGGCGTCGCCACCGGCGAAACCAGAGACGACGTCGGTCACGCCTTTGACGTGCTCGAACACGCTCTCCATGCCCCAGAAACAGCCGCCGGCGAGCACCGCGGTTTCGGTTCGCGGGGCTGCGGCCGCGGGCGCTGCGGCAAGTAAGGTTGCGGTGGCGGCAATAAGCATTCGCTTCATGTGATGGGGTCCTTTTCGAACACCAATGTAGTGTCGCCGAACCGAGCTTAACAGCCGCTGGACGCTGCCTCCCCGCCGCAATAGGGGGAACTGACACGGAGGTAAGCGAAATGCCGATCTATACAGCGCCGGTCAAAGAGACGCGCTTCATCCTTGAAAATGTCCTCGACATCGGCCGCTATTCGAACCTCCCCGGCTTCGCCAACGCGACCCCGGATTTGATCGAAGCCATTCTGGGCGAGGCCGGCAAGTTCGCCGCCGAAGTGCTGCAGCCGCTCAACAAGGTCGGCGACGAAGTCGGCTGCAAGCGCAACGACGACGCCAGCGTCACGACCCCGCCGGGCTTCAAGGCGGCCTACGACCAGTTCGTCGCCGCCGGCTGGCCGACGCTGACCGGTCCCGAAGAATATGGCGGGCAGGGCCTGCCGCAGGTCGTCGGCACCGCGGTCACCGAATACATCCTCTCGGCCAACCACAGCTTCGAAATGTACCAGGGCCTGACCTCGGGCGCGATCGCTTCGCTGCTGACCAAGGGCTCGGACGAGCTCAAGCAGCGCTATGTTCCCAACATGATCACCGGCAAGTGGACGGGGACGATGAACCTGACCGAGCCCCATTGCGGCACCGACCTCGGCCTGTTGAAGACCCGCGCCGACCCCAATGCCGACGGCAGCTACGCGATCACCGGGACCAAGATCTTTATCTCGTCGGGCGAGCACGACCTCGCTGACAACATCATTCATCTTGTGCTCGCCAAGATTGCTGGCGCGCCGGACAACGTCAAAGGCATCTCGCTGTTCGTGGTGCCCAAGTACCTCGTCAATGACGACGGCTCGCTGGGTGAACGCAACCCGCTCAGCTGCGGGGCACTCGAAAAGAAGATGGGCATTCACGGCAACGCCACGTGCGTGATGAACTACGATGGTGCCAAGGGCTGGCTGGTCGGCGAGCCCGAGAAGGGACTCGCCGCCATGTTCATCATGATGAACGCGGCGCGCCTCGGCGTCGGGCTCCAGGGCCTTGCTCAAGGTGAGGTCGCCTATCAGAACGCCGTCGCTTACGCGAAAGAGCGCCGCCAGGGCCGCGCGCTCAAGGAATCCGAACGCGAAGCCGGCGCCAAGGCCGATTCAATCATCGTTCACCCCGACGTTCGCCGCATGTTGATGGAAGCGCGCGCGTGGAACGAGGCCGCGCGGGCTTTGGTGCTGTGGGGCGCGCTCCAGGTGGACCTTCTGCGCCGGTCACAGGATGAGACCGAGAAACAGCAGGCCGACGATCTGCTCGGGCTGCTGACTCCGGTGATCAAGGGCTATCTGACCGACAAGGGCTTCCAGGCGGCGGTCAACGCCCAGCAGGTGTTCGGCGGGCACGGCTATATCCGCGAGCATGGCATGGAACAGTTCGTGCGCGATGCCCGGATTGCCCAGATTTACGAAGGCACCAATGGCATCCAGGCGATGGACCTGGTCGGCCGCAAGCTGCCCAGGGAAGGCGGCCGCGCGGTTCGCTTGTTCTTCGAGACGGTCGGCCGCGACATCGCCGACGCCAAAGCGGCGGGCGATCCCGCGGGCGTGGCCGCCGCGCTCGAGCCGGCGCTCGCCGACCTTCAGGCCGCGACCATGTGGCTCGCCCAGAATGGCATGGCCGATCCCGACAATGCCGGGGCCGGGGCCTATGCCTACATGGACCTGATGGGCGTCGTGTCGCTCGGCTGGATGTGGCTGAAGATGGCCGCGGCCTCAGCGCGCGCGCTGGCCGACGGGGACGGCGCCAAGCCGTTCCACGAGGCGAAACTGACGACGGCTCAATTCTATGCCCAGAGCGAACTGCCGAACGCGATGTCGCTCCGGCGCAAGATCGAAGCCGGCGCCGAGATGCTGATGAAGATCCCGGCCGAAGCGTTCTGATCCCGCCTTAACGGCGCGGCTTAAGGAACTTCAGGGCATATTGGTCGGTGTGGCCCTGGATCTTTTTGTCGAAGATCGAGAGCGTGTGATCGTCGCCCGGGCGACGCAGGAACTTGCCCTCGGCGACCAGCTTGAACCCGACCGACGTCACTTCCTTGACTACTGCGTCACGGTTGATGCGGTGGACCTTGGCGATCTGTTCGTCGGTCATCCCCGCCGCGCCCTGGTGGTCGAGGATGAAGTAGGTACCGCCCGGCTTCAGCGCCTTGAACACCGCCCGGTCGAACGCGACCGTGTCGACCTTGCCATATTCGGCGATTTTCAGATCGTGGTAGTTCTGCGTGACCCAGGCGAGGTCGAGCGGCTTCGGGAAAGCGACCGTTCCGAACGGCCGGGCGTCCATCGTGACATTGGTGCACTTGGGGCACTCTTTGAACAGGTCCTGGTTCGCCTTGACCGCGCCTTTCCACCCCTGGTTCTCAAGTCCGTAGACGTGCCCGGTCGGGCCGACCACGCCGCTGATCATCCGCGTGAAATAACCGCCGCCGGGATAGAATTCTCCGACCGTCATGCCGGGCTTCACGCCGGAGAAGGCCAGCGTCTCGGTGGGTTTGCGCAACGGGTCCGCAGCCCGGCCCTCGGCTGGCCGCGCCGGGTCGGCGACTGCCTGGGCAATGATCCGTGAAAGATTTGGCGCGGCCTCCGCGGCGAGCGGCACGGCAGCGAGCAACGGCAGCAGCAAGGTCAGATGACGCATATGTGGCCCCCTTTGTCAGCCATCATATCTTGCCCGGGCGATTGCCTGAAAGCGCCGCATTTCTACCAACGCCGGGGCTGGTTCGACCGGTCCCACGATATGGAACAAGGTCAGCTGAAACGGGTTGGGCGCACTGCTTGCAGCGCAATTCCTTCCCCCCGAAGTGTCTGCGCTTGCGTAGCGCCCGGCAGGGGCGTTCATTCCTGCCGGGCTTACCGTCCCACCGGCGGTTGATGGAGGGGCTGGTCCGGGTCGGGATTGCGACCTTCTTCCAGGCGCCGGATATCGGCTTCGACTTCTTCCGCCAGCTTAATCAGTGCATCCGCGGTGCGACGGTCGAGGATCGCGCTGGCGAGGCGTCGACACTGCTCCGCGCGTTTGCGCATATTCTCGATCGTGGGGCCGTCGGGCTCAGTCACAACGCCCATAATTCACCCATGTTAAGGTCGTTCCACTTGTTACGCCGACGACGACCACTTCTACCCGTTCTTTCGCCGGTTC
>Ga0105248_10003882_pt1 | contig 16522 bp, 13 predicted proteins | sample KBSS34metaG_FD_81524 | JGI IMG/M metagenome (GOLD analysis project Ga0105248, IMG submission 81524) | Switchgrass rhizosphere microbial communities from Kellogg Biological Station, Michigan, USA - KBS S3-4 metaG | ecosystem: Host-associated > Plants > Roots > Rhizosphere > Soil | place... | reverse complement strand
GCCATATGCATCGAGATAGTCTGCCAAATCATCGGGGGAAAGAAGATATACGGCAGGCGAGTAACCCGCTTCAACACGAATTTCCAGCAGGCGCTCGATTACTTCAAGTGGTGCAAAGCAGCTAACAGGATCTCTGTATGTTGCCATGTTTCTAGCGCCTTTCTCTTTCAAGATTCGGACCCGGTCCAAATCAACCGCGTCCTTTTCTAACACTCAGTTTGATGTACGCAATCGGCTGAAAGTTTGTTCTTAGGTTAAGTATTCTTTGTTGGTTTGCTTCATTCAAAATTTTGACGCCCCAACACTAAAAAAAGTTCCCAAGAAAAATGAGTAGCGAACAACCAACCGCATCGACCACGTCAGTTCAGTCTCCACCACCAAACTTCATCAGCGTCCTGCGCGAGATGTTGCGAGCTTCCGATAAAGTCAGCGACTTGATCTTCAGTCCTGGCCGACCCCCGCAGATTGAACTTTCGGGAAAACTTGTCCCTGTCCGAATTAACGGGTTGGAAAAATTGCTTCCGGCCCACACTGCGGGCATTGCAAAGGTAATTATTGGAAATCAGCAGGCTGCAGCCGAGAGTCTGGAAAAAAACGGTTCCGCAGACCTGTCGTTCAGCGTTCCGGGTGAAGCTCGGTTCCGCGTGAACATTTTTAAGCAAAGAGGCTCGCACGCGATCGTCATGCGGCTGATTCCAATGAAACCGCCTCAGTTCAAGGATTACAATTTGCCGCAGCAGCTGACCGAGATTGCAGATATCAAGAACGGCATTGTCTTGGTAACTGGTCCCACGGGAAGCGGCAAGAGTTCAACGCTGGCGGCGATCATCGATCTTATAAATGAGACGCACGCTTACCATATCGTGACGATCGAGGATCCCATCGAGTTCTTGCACAATCACAAGAACTCTACGATTCATCAACGCGAGCTGCATTCCGACACACCCAGTTTTTCGATTGCTTTACGCGCAGCGTTACGACAGGCTCCCAAAGTGATCCTGGTCGGTGAGATGCGCGACAGGGAAACAATCGAAGTGGCCCTGGAAGCCGCAGAAACGGGTCACTTAGTGCTGTCGACACTCCATACAATCGACGCTTCTAAGACGGTCGATCGAATCATCGGTGTGTTTCCTAAGAACGAGGAGCGAGTTATAAGAACAAGAATCGCTCAATCGTTTCGGTTCATTATTTCGCAGCGCCTTATTCCGCGGGCTGACGGAAATGGCCGCATTGCGGCGATCGAGATATTGAAGTCGACGATGCGCACGCGCGACTACATCGAGAAGGGTGAATCAGAAGGAAAGTCACTGCTCGATGCGATGGAGCAAGGGGACCAGGAAGGTATGCAAACGTTTGATAGAGTAATCGAGAACTTCATCCGCGAGGGCATACTGACTTCAGAAGGCGCGTTGCCTTATGCGAGTAATCCGAACAATTTGCTTTTGAAGATAGCGGATTTGGGTGGAACTACAAAACGAGCTACACCCGCCTCTAAGGACGAGAATTCAATGCTCGATATGATTGAAAGGTAAATAAATAATCCTCCCCGGCTTGCTATCGTTGCGACAGTCAAGTAGGTTTTTTGTTATGTTTTCGAAGGTCCGCGGGCTTTGTTCCAGCCTAATTATTCTGCTGAGCATTTTCCTCTATTCCGATTCAATCTTAGCCATAAATTTCGACGATATCCGTATCGATGTACCGCCCGATGGTCGAGTGCATGTGGAAAATAGATTTGGTGACGTTAGCGCTGAGGTATGGGACAAGCCATTCGTTTCGGTGTCGGCTGTAGTTACAGGTCCTACGTCTTCAGGTTTGAAACGCTCGCCCATCCTTATAGACAATCGCGGAACATATCTTTCGATCTCAGCGGTTCGTTTACCGATCAATTCCAGTGCCGCCATCGATCTAACAATCAAGATTCCATTAAATGCAAATCTCGAAGTTAGTACAGCTAAAGGAAGAATTTCACTTCGCGGCTTGTCAGCAAGCGCGCTGCTCAAATCAGGCTCGGGAGATATCGACGCCTCCATCAACCAGCCATTGAATGTAAACCTGACCGCTCGTGCCACTCGCGGTGTGATTTCCTCGGGTTTTCCGTCAGGACCGGCACCCGACGATCACGTCTGGCAGGCCCGCCTGGGTCCAGGCTCCGAACGTCGCACCCTTGATGCACAGACTGAAACCGGTCGCATCAGGTTTTCTCCAATGAACAGCGATCAATTGGCCCTTCAGTCCTCTTCCTCTACTCAAGACTCAGCCGATCGCCAAAGACCCGAATTGGTTGGAGCGACCAGCGCCGGACGCTCCGCAGGCACTCCAGCTTTACCAAACGCACCTTCAGAACTTGATGAAGGAGACGTAATCCGAGTTGATTCGCAACTGGTTACACTGAACATGAGCGTCGTCGATCGCAATACCAGACGTGGCTTTCAGGGGCTTCGAAGTGAAGACTTTCAATTGTTCGAAGATGGGGAGCGGCAAAATATTCTGCAATTCGATTCGTCGTCAGCACCGTTTGACTTAGTTCTGCTAATGGACTTGTCCGGATCGACTAAAGATGTGATCAAGCTCATTCGCGCTGCTGCCTTGCGATTTGTTGATGCGGCGCGTCCGGCGGATAGAATCGCAGTAATAACTTTTGCCGGTGAAGCAAATCTTGTTTCGGGATTAACTGGTGATCGAGCGCTCTTACATGAGCGAATCAACACCATCGATACGGCGCGCGGAGATACGAAGCTCTACGACGCAACTGCGTTCGCAATGAGTGAAGTGACAAAGGACGGTAAGAAATCGCGACGAACTGCGATCATTCTGATGAGTGATGGCTTGGACGGGACAATCCCCGGCGTTAGTGGCCAACGTGGTTCGGTAATGCCGTATCAGGAAGTTCTTCGCACCATCGAAGAGTTCGACGGAGTTTTGTATACCCTCTGGTTGAACACCGAATACCAGGCATTTAGTCCACTAGACACTCAGCCCGAAGCCTTCGACGCGGGTCACGATAGAATGAAGGAAATGGCGGAAGCCGGTGGCGGGATTTTTTATGAAGTTGAACGTCTCACTGATCTAGCTGGTGCATACGAACAAGTAGTTGCTGATCTCGGAACGGTTTATAGTCTCGCTTATCGACCCTCGAACAAAACCCGCGACGGAAAGTGGCGAGCGATAAAGATTACGGTGAATCGATCAAACGCAGTCGCACGCGGCAAGCGCGGCTACTATGCAAACTAGGCGAGCAATTCAATTTCCAATTCCAATAGTCCTTACTCTCGCAAGTCTTCTTGTGTTGACGATTGCAGGTCTCGCGCGAGGGCAGGATCCCGTTGAAACGATTCGTATCGAGTCGGATCTCGTCGATCTGAAAGTAAGTGTGCTTGGTGCCTCGCCTTCAATGGCAGCGCCGCTGCTCGATCAGAAGGATTTCATCGTACTCGAAGACGGAAAACCACAGGACATCGCCTTCTTTGCCGCTGCCGACGCCCCCTTTGATTTAGTTCTATTGCTTGACCTGTCAGGTTCGAATTCGAAGAAGTTGAAGATGATCAGAAATTCCGCAAAGCGTTTCATCGACTCGGCGAGACCAGTCGATCGCATTGCTCTGGTGACTTTTACTGACAGGCCGTCACTCTATTCCTCTTTTACCCTCGACCGTAAGAAGCTCAAAAAGTGTATCGACGAAATGGACGAAGCGATAGGAGGGACCAATTTTTGGGACTCACTCAACTATGTGTTGGACGATATGGTCGGGCAGCGGAGTGGCGATCGCCGCAGCGCGATAGTCGTAATGACTGACGGGATTGACAACGCGTTACCGGATGTTCCGGGTCCTGGTTCTGACATTACCTTTGAGGCCCTCCTTCAAAACATCCGCAACTCCGAAAGTATCATTTTCCCGATCTATCTCGACACGGAAGAAGAAAACGTAAAACATTTTCATGTTCCACGTGCGGCTTACGCCATGGCTCGCGAGCAACTCGGACAAATCGCCATGTCATGCGGAACCCCAATGTACAGGGCTAACAAGTTGGAAGATCTAGAGAAAGTCTACGGTCAAGTTATTCGCGATCTGAGCACTGTCTACAGCATTGGTTACCGGCCTTCAAACAAAAATCTGGATGGAAAGTGGCGCGCCGTAGAGATCCAATTGCCACAGCGGCCAGATTTGTTCGCACGAACTAAGCGTGGTTATTACGCCAAACAGTGGTCTGACCCTAACTAAGCGAAACCGCCGAATTTTTGGAAGAGTCCGGTGGAAATGCTTGTAAATGCCGTGGGCAGGTCTATAATGCCTTTGAGTCTACCGGCCACATCCCAACTCGTATCGGAGGGGCTTTCCGTGAGAAAAATCATTAACCTCCCAGCTTTGTCCATTGCGTCCGCTTTTATCCTGGTGTGCTGCTCCGTCTCAATTTTCGGTCAGAACCGGGAGAAGTTTGTTATCTCTGCGAAGGCAGGCGGAATCAATGCAGTGACCGGTCAGGCCGCGATGCATGCCAAAGGTGAAACCGACTGGCAACAGCTGATGATCACCGACGATTTACAGGCTGGCGATCGGGTGCGTACAGCACCTGATGGTCGGGTCGAGATTCTCCTGAACCCGGGGTCTTACCTTCGTTTGGGCGGAGATTCAGAGGTGGAATTAGCCAATAACTCGCTGGCAAACTTAGAAGTACGTTTACTGCGGGGAACAGCGATTGTGGAGGCTAGCGGGTTCGAAGAATCCCAGATGATGATTAACATCAGCACCCCGCACGCCCGTCTAGCGATCGATCGCCAGGGACTCTACCGGCTGAATGTCGTCCCATCCGAAGCGACCGAGGTGATTGTCCGCAAAGGTCGCGTAATTCTTGGGGATTCGAATACAAAGATAAAGAGCGGCAATAAGGTGACTTTCAGCGCCACGTCAGTCTCGGTAGCAAAACTTACTGATGAAGAGAAGCGGTTGGAAAAGGAAGTTGCTATCGAACAATGGAGCAAGGATCGCGCTCAGATGCTCGCGAAGGCGAACAGTCGAATCAATGGTCGACTGCTTAATTCTGCATTTACCGGAGCCAATGACGAGTTCTTGTTCACAAGTTTCTTACGGTCAGGGCTGTGGTTCTATAACTCCCGAACCGCCTGCTACACCTATTTGCCCTATGGATACGGTTCATCGCCATACGGCATCTCCTATCAAACTACCGTCTACGGAGGCTTGAGCCATGGTGGCTACTACCCTGGGGCTGCTTATGGTGCGAATAGTAGACCAGCGCCTTCGAGTGGTGGCGGACTTAGCAATCCGATCTCTTCTGGCATGTCAAGCAGTTCCTCCGCGGCTCCCGTTCGATCGATGCCAGTGTCAGCTCCGCCCCGTGACATGGATAGCGGCAGTAGCAGCCCACGAGGTTTCCGCAGTGAAAGAACGGTCGAGCCAGGCCGACCCTAGTCTCAAGACCTTTCCGGGGAGCTACGTCGAGGCTCTTTCAGTAGCTCCTCAAGTTCCTGATTAATCATTGCCTTTATTTCGGGTGCCTTCAGGCCCGCCAGTACTAACTGTGTGAGTGCCGTCCGCAATTGGACCCGGTGCCGATCCTCTGGCTTGTCCTTCACTGTTTGTGAAATTACGACCGCTCCTGAACCATGCCTGACTCGGATGAGGCCCTCCTTCTGAAGCCGGCGGTAAGCGAATGCAACGGTGTTCAGGTTCACACCGAGGTCAGATGCTACCTGGCGGACCGGAGGTAAGAGGGTTCCTTCGGCGAGTTCGCCTCGCGCAATCAGTGTCTTTATCTCGTCAACCAGCTGTTGGTATAGAGGTCTCGAGTCTCGCTCATCTACAGTTACGTACATATTGTCTAGTGCATGTATACAATAAACAATTCAGGCCGTCTAGAATTATTTTGTGAGCTGGTTTGCGAGTTCGAAGGCTGAGCGAGTGACTGCGGAGATACCGAAGAGGGGTGTCACGGTATCTCCAACTATGAATAGATTTTGAATAGATGTCTCGTGCGGGTTTTCTAAGCCAGCAAAACGATGAGGCTCTTCCAGGCCCATCACCATTCCCAGCTTGCGGCGAGTTTGATCGTAGTAGGTTCGTGGACTTGCGGTTTCAATAACTTCGATCCCAGCGCCAAGCTCCGGGACAGCCGAATGTAACCTTGCCCAAACAGTTTCGAGCGTCTGTTGGTCCCTTTCCTCATAGTCTTCTTCGCTGGTTTGAAAAGAAAACCACGGACTAACGTCGGTCGCGACTTTGATTGTCGCTGGCCGCTTACCTTCTACACTCTGTTGGCCAAGTGAAAACGTAATTTCATCAGAGATGTTCACGTCGACAAAATCCTTCTCCAGCGCTACTAGAAAGTTTCGAGCGGGTAACCGGGCAGCGGCAGATTCTTCGACTGCGGCGTAGACAACGTACGCACCTCTAGTCTCGAGCTTCGCTAATTCAGTTTTGATAGTCGACGGAGTTCTGTTTAGTCCAACCAGCTTTCCGTAAGTATCCCAGATCGTCAGATTACTGATGATGGCGTGTCTAGCGAGCACTCGTTCGCCGCTCAGAAGATCAACACCGACAGCGGTTCCTTTGTCATCATAAGCGAGACGCAGTACGGGCGTATTAAGACGAACTACGCTGCCTGTCAGCCTGATCGCTTGCGCAAGCGCGTCAGCAAGAGCCGATATCCCTCCACCAATCGAATAGAGATCACTGCGCGGCAAGTTCAGTGCATTGCAAGCTTGAAGAAAAGGACAGCGGTCGATACTTGTATTCAGGAAGGCTTGGAGTTGCGCGTCGATGAAACGTTGAAATCGAGGCGAGGTGTCTGACGCAAAGCTGAGCGCCGTTCGCGTTTCCGCTGCTACGAGGTCGTCTGGCAACTGACTCTCAGGACGCAACCGTTTGAATGCTTTGCTGAGGAATCCACTTGAACGAACAGAAGAGGCCCTTAGAAAACTGGCTTGACTGATTTGGATTACTAACTGATAGAAATCAACTGCTGCTTGAGCGCAATCCGGGAATGCTTCACGCAACTGTTCATCGAAGGAGAGAGCTTCTTTCTTTAAGGTGATATCACTATCAAATCTGATTACATAGTCTGAGTCGATGAGCATCGCTTGAGGCCGTGTTGCTGGTAGTTCGGCAAAGATCTGATCGTAGATCTCACCGGCTCCCCACGAAGTATAAAGTCCCATCCCTGGCTCGAAGTCAAAACCAGAGAATTCAATGTTTGCGATGCAGCCGCCTGCGTGTGATTGTCTTTCGAGAAGACAAGTATTGACTCCGCGAGCCGATAACAAGGCCGCAGTCGTGAGACCACCAATGCCGCCGCCGACTACGACAACGTCGTACATAGCTTAGAAGACGTGACGCAGAAGCCAGCCGATGATCGCGGGTGCAGGCTGAACCTTCTCGGTTTTTTCAACAAATGGTTGCAGGATGAGGTAAAGAGACTGTAGTCCGTTGAAGACGAGATGAATGACAACCGATGGCAATAATCTGTCACTCAATGCACGAACAACCGTCAGCGTAATACTCAGGACGGCAATCACAGCGATGACGCCGAGATTGTTCTTGTATTGAAGGACGTGAACGCCGGCAAACATTACCGACACGATGGCAATTGCTCCGCCCATTCCGATGACGCGTTGAAGCGCCGGATACAACATGCCACGGTAAATAGTCTCTTCAACCAACGGTGCAGTTGCGACCGCAAGGAACGCCGTTGCGAGTCGTGCTTGAAACGAACTTTCTATTAGTCGATCCAGGTCCGTCTTGCCACCGCCCAGGAAACTCGTGATCAGGACGCCAATGCCTAACAACACCATTGCCAGAAATGCACAGATGGCAATGCCCTGCAACGGCGCAACTCCCGGCGGCCACGACAGCCGTAATGTTTGCCAGAATGGTTGTCGTCCCCACCTGGTCACAAGTGCCCATGCAAGAAGTAGCGTTAACGCGTGTGCCGGAATGACGCCAACGATCGACAGCAGTATGAACGTTTTGTCCTGGCCGAGTGCTTCTGGTGTTGGAGGACCAGAATGAACGAAGAGGTAGACAAAGTAGGGAAGGAGAATGATCAACGGAACGAGCAGCAAGAGAGCAATACTTCCCACCCATGCCGTGATCGCTTTACCCAGATCCCACCAGGCAGTGTCCTCTTTGGTGGGCATGGTAGGAGGAGGCGGAAAATTTGGTTCAGAATGAATTTCGGGCTCGAGGGCCGCTTGGTTTGGTAGTGGAGAAGGATCGCTTGTAATCACTGATCGAGTTTAGGTGAGTTGCTTTCGGATGGTCAACTAAGATGTAGACTTGTCCGATATGCTTTAGCTTGTCGGTATTTGCGTTTGATGATTCAGGTTCCCGACAAGCTAAAGCATGTCGGACATTACACCGCAGGGTAACTGGATTCAAACAGGGGAGAGCCAATTCGGGGGGCAGCGAGCATCAGGCCGATTATCGTCTTCGCGTCTTCAATCTCTCCATCAGAAATCATTTCCAATGCTTCCGTAAGAGTCATTCGGACAACTTCGATTACTTCGTCTTCATCAAGTCGCTGACTAGTCTCAGTAAGTTCAGTCGCGAGGTACACCCACATCTTCTCTTCACAAAAGCCAGGTGAAACAAAAAACTCGCTCAGCTTTTCCATCTTGCCGGCAACGACACCGAGTTCTTCCTCAAGTTCGCGGGCTGCGCCGACTTCCGGTTTTTCGCCTTCGTCCAAAGTACCTGCGGGTATTTCGAGTAAGTAGCGCACCGCCGGATGACGATATTGTTTGACGAGCGCCACGGTTCCGTCCGCGAACACAGGAACAATCACGGCGCTGCCAGGGTGACGGACCACATCTCTTTGGTAGATGAGTTCACCTTCTTGAATTGTATCGACAGTCACGTCAAACACACTGCCGTCGAACACCTGGCGACTATTGAGGACTCTAGGTAACTCTTGATCTCTGGTTGACATAGTGATTCTTTCAAACTTATGCGCTTACGCTCTCAGAACGATTGACAATCAAACTACGTGTTTCGCCGATTAGGTAAAGCGATCCGGTAATGCAAATCATGCCAGACGGTGCTGTGGTCTGTGTGGCGAGATTAATTGCCTCATCACTCGTCGGAGCGTTCTTAATCTGACCACGGTCAAATTTCTTTGCGATCTGGTTCAATCTTTCTACGGATGCAGCCCGGGGATTCTGAATAGATGTCAGAATGAGTTGGTCGGCCAGGGGAAATAGTACTTCGGCAATCTCCTCGATTCGTTTGTCGCGCATGGCTCCGAAGACCATCGTTAGCGGACGCGTGGCAAACTCTTCGAGAAAACTCTGAAGCGTTCGAGCGCCGGCGACATTGTGTGCGCCATCCAAGAGAAAAGCTGGCCCGGTACCGATTAGTTCCAAACGACCTGGATGTCGCGCAGCCTCAAGTCCCGTAACGATAGCGGATTGAGAAATACTGAATCGTTGTGTACTGAGAATCTCGGCTAACTGGATCGCCAACGCGGCGTTCTCGATCTGGTGTCGACCGCGAAGTCCAAGCCAAATCTTTTCATAACGCCCCGTCGTCGTCTCAAACGTTACCTGGCATCTACCGTCTGGAGATACTCGATCAACTTTGAAGTTGATACCGCTGAGTGAAGGCTCGACGCCCACTTGCTTACAACGTTCAAGTATTACAGCGAGAGCTTCAGGTTCCTGTGGCGCAACGGCCACCTTTATGCCAGGCCGAATGATCGCGGCCTTTTCGGCAGCAATCTCTGCGAGTGTGTTGCCAAGGTACTCTTCATGGTCAAAAGCTATTTGAGTTATTGCGCAAACCTGAGCACTGGCTGCTGTCGTGGAATCAAGTCTGCCGCCGAGGCCTGTTTCGAGGATGGCGAGTTCGATCTGAGCGTGACGAAACGAAACGAGTCCGATGGCGGTGACCTGTTCGAAGAACGTCGGAAGAGACTCAATCTGTCTGTGCTTTAAGAGTAGCTCTGCAGCCGCGCGAACTTCGGTTGCGTGTTGCGCAAACTCTTTACCCGATATTTCAATGCCGGCAATCTCGATTCGTTCTGTAATCGAGTGAAGATGAGGTGAAGTGTAAAGTCCCGACTTAATCCCTGCACTCAGGCAAATGGAGTTGAGAAAGGTTGCAGTTGAACCCTTTCCATTTGTTCCAGCGATTTGGACGGCGGGGAATGATCGCTCTGGATTGGCTAGCTCACGCAGGAGTAATTCGGTATTACGGAGCCCAAGCTTAATGGTCAGCGTCTCATGTCCGAGGCTGAGAAGATATTCAACTGCTTCCTCGAAATGCATTTCGTGCATCAGGGTCAGTGTTTACGTGTCGCCAGAAACAGACACGAGCTTCTGCTGGGCCTGGTGTGCAGTTGCTCCTGATTCTGTAAACGGGAGATTGAAAACTATTTTCTAGAAATGGCGCGACGTCGTGCCCGCTCGATGTCTGACTCACCGTGTATTTCGGGGTTCATCATGAAGTTGAGCAGCTTGGTGATGTGCGCGCGCAGTTCACGGCGATCAACGATATCGTCGATCATGCCATGTTCAAGGAGGAATTCGGATCTTTGAAAGTCCTTCGGCAGTTTCTGGCGGATCGTTTGTTCAATGACACGCGGACCGGCGAAACCGATCAGTGCTTTTGGTTCAGCAATGATCACGTCACCAAGCATTGCGAAACTTGCAGTGACTCCACCGGTGGTCGGATCAGTCAGGACTGAAATAAAAGGCAGACGAGCTTCGTCGAGTGCAGCAAGCGCAGCCGAGATCTTGGCCATCTGCATTAGCGACAGTGTGCCCTCCTGCATACGCGCACCACCCGAGGCAGAAAAGATGACGACGGCGCTGCGCTCCTTCATGGCCCGTTCAATTAATCGGGTTACCTTTTCACCAACTGCGGAGCCCATGGAGCCCCCTATGAAAAGCATATCCATCGCGCCGGCACATACCGGGTGATCGCCAACAGTTCCGCGCCCACTGATTATAGCTTCCGGGAGTCCCGATGATTCTTTCGCCAGCATTAGTCGTTCGGGATAAGGCTTACTATCAGCAAACTCGAGTGGGTCAATCGAGATAACCTCGTTATCGAGTTCCTCAAATTTGCTGTCGTCGAATAACAAAGCAAGACGTTCGCGTGCGCCAATGCGGAAGTGGTGACCGCAGTGTTTGCAGACCTGTAAACCGTCGTCGAGTTCACCTTTAAAGAGATGGGCTTCGCAGCCATCGCACTTGACGAAGACATTTTCCGTCTTCACCACGCGCTCGTCAGGCGGAACAGCCTCTATTCGCTTTGTCTTTTTGTTGAACCAGGCCATTTAGATGAGTTTCAGGTTAGCACATGAAGGAGGAATTAAGAATTTCGGATTTCGAATTTCGGATTGCGGATTTCCTGTCGTGAGCGAACTTTTTAATCATAAACTTGAATAAAAGCCGCAATTCTTGTTTACCCCCCCGCGAAATCCGCAATCCGAAATTCTTAGAACTCAATCCCTTGCTGTGCACGAATACCTGAGGTGAAGGGATGTTTTATTTCAGTCATCTCGGTCACAAGGTCTGCTGCTTCGATCAACTCAGCTGGAGCATCCCGTCCCGTAACTACGATATGTAATGCGGGTTGAGAGGCACGAGCTGCCTTCAGTTCCTCGACAATCTCTTCGACAGGTAGCCACTTGTAACTCAACACGTAAACAAGTTCATCGAAGACGAGCATGTCGTAGTCTCCCGACCTCAACTTTTCAACGCACATCTCCCAAGTGTCGCGGGCGGTCTTAAGATCCTGTTGTGGATTTTTTGTATCCCACGTGAAACCGTCACCCATCGTATGGACTTCGATGCCAAGCTTCTCCGCGGAGTCATGTTCTCCATAACGATCGCTACGTGACTTCATGAACTGAATCATGCAGCACTTCAAGCCTCTTCCGGCAGCCCGCATCATGAGTCCAAGTGCACAGGTCGTTTTTCCTTTGCCGTTACCGGTGTGAACCATCAACAGACCTCGCGTCTGTTCCTGATAATCCTCGCGGCGCCACTTGTATTTCTTTTCCTTGCTCGACATAAAGAAATGTCCGATATGCTTCAGCTTGTCGGGAAACATCTCCGATAAGCTTTAGCCTTTCGTGCCACAACTCAACAATGCGACTACAAGCTGAAATTACCGGCTAAAACTTATCGGACACTGTGGGCGACAGGCTAAAGCATATCGGACATTGGTTCCCGACAAGCTGAAGCATATCGGACATCGAACTAAACGGACATGACGTCGGGATCTTTGAGCGCATCTTCGGTGATGTCTTTCGACCCGTTGGCACGCTTAACTGCATCCAGTAAAAGAGCAATGATCTCCGATTCCACCTCTTCCCAGTTTCCTCTCAAGGTGCAACCTGCCGCGTTGCGATGACCACCGCCTCCGAACTTTTCTGCAACCTTTGCGACGTTCACTTCGCCTTTGGAACGAAGACTCGTGCGGTAGATGCCCGTTTCGCATTCCTTCAACATTGCCACTGCTTCTACTTCTTCCACAGTGAGCGGGTAGTTCACAAAACCGTCGGCGTCTTCGTCAGATGCGTGTGTTTGCTGCTGCATCTCGAGCGACTGACGCATACACGCAACGCGGCCGGTTTCATCGCGTCGTGCCGTGGACAACACCGCACCCATCAACTCGATTCGGCTCCAGGGGTAACTGGCGAACACTGCTTCCGCAGTCTTGGCCGGTTTTACCCCGGTACGAACCAGTTCGGATGCGACCTTGAATGTTCGTTCAGTAGTGTTTGAGTAGTGAAACGAACCGGTGTCGGTGATCAGTGCTGTGTAGACACACTCGGCGATCTCTTTTGTGACTCTAACCCCGGTTGCCTTACACAGGTTGTAGATCATTTCACCAACTGCGGACGCAGTGGAATCTATCCAATTGATCGTTCCGAAGAGAGCGGTCGTGGAGTGATGATCTATATTGACCACTACCTGCTTCTCGAGATCGATCAGTCCCGGTCTTGTAATGTCGGAACATTCAATAACGAAGACCGCGTGGTAAGAAGGATCCACCGCAGGAAGCACGCGAACATCCTGGGCACCGGGAAGCTGTTGATATGCATGCGGAACAGGATCCCGCATGATGACTTCGACATCCTTATCAAGTGCTTTCAATAACCAATAGAGACCGAGTGACGAACCCAAACTATCGCCATCCGGACGAATATGCGAGGTGATCGCGAAACGTCGTTTCGATTCGATCAGCTCAACTACTTGACTAAGCATTTATTGTTGAGGCTGAAGAATTTCGGAATGCGGATTTCGGAATACGGATTTCGTCTACCGGAGAACACACCCTGGATCTCAAGTTCATTAAGACGAAATCCGCAATCCAAAATTCGAAATCCAAAATTCCTCAATCCTGATCCTTTCCTTTACTTTCCCATTCTTTTTCGATCTGCATTAGCAATTGATCGACGCGTTCGCCTTCTTCTTCGACTCGATCACGCACGAAATGTAGTTCTGGAGTTCGTGGAAGATTTAGTGATAATCCGAGTTGCTTGCGCACGTAAGGCGCGGCGTGTTTCAGAGCGGCGAGCGCGGACTTGTGTTCATCTTCGTTGCCGGCGATGGTGACATAGACTTTTGCATCGCGTTTGTCACCAGACAGGCGAACATCAGTTACGGTAACCATCGTTAGTCGTGGATCTTCGAGTTCGTACCCGACGATCTGGGCAATCTCCTCACGAATCGTGTCCGCAACCCTTTCAGTACGACGCATAAATCCTGCAAGCAGTGACAGGCGGCAGAAGCAGCTAATCAACTGCTTTCCGCCGTCGCACTTGCTTCCTATAGTTCAGTCGCTGCCACGCGCTCAACAACGTACGCCTCAATCTGGTCTCCAACTTTGACATCGTTGAAATTTTCCAAACTGATGCCGCATTCAAAACCTTCGCGAACTTCCGACACGTCATCCTTGAACCGGCGCAACGATGCGATGTTGCCTTCCCAGCTAACAACGCCGTCCCGGATCAAACGCGCACGGGCATTGCGACGTACGAGACCATCAATGACCATGCAGCCAGCGACAGTTCCGGCCTTCGGTACGCGAAACACGTCGCGGACGTCGGCCTTGCCAAGGATTTTCTCCTTCTCGATAGCTTCCAGCATGCCGATCATCGCAGCGCGGATTTCCTCTTCAACCTTGTAGATGATCGAGTGAAGACGAATATCAACTGATTCCTGTTTCGCAACGTCAGCTGCGCGTGCTTCAGGGCGAACGTTGAAACCAATGATGACTACTGCTGACGAAGACGAACCCGCCTGTGTCGCAGACCCGAGTAGAACGTCGGATTCGGTGATTGCGCCAACTCCTGATCGAATCACTTTCACCTTGACGCGATCTGTCGAAAGCTTTTGTAGCGTAGATTTCAAAACTTCTACGGAACCCTGCACGTCCGCCTTGATGATCACCAGCAGTTCTTTGACTTCGCTTTCACCCAGCGCTTCGATACCACGTTTGGTTGTTTGCAGTAGTGTCGCCTGTCGGCTCAGCATCTGACGATGTTGTGATATTGACTGGGCTTTCGAGATGTCTGAAACAACCTGGAAGCTTTCACCGGCTTGCGGTACACCTTGCAATCCTAAAACTTCAACCGGCGTTGCTGGCCCAGCTTCTGTAATTGGTTCGCCGCGATCGTTGAACATCGCTCGGACCTTGCCCGAGATCTGACCGACGATGAAAGGCTCGTGGACCTTCAGAGTTCCCTGTTGAACTAAAACAGTGGCTACGGCCCCACGACCGCGATCCAGTTTCGCTTCAAGAACAACACCTGAAGCCAAACGAGTAGGACTCGCGCGAAGATTGAGAATGTCTGACGTCAGCAAAATCGTTTCAAGCAGCGTATCGAGGTTTTCTCGTTTCTTAGCAGAAACTTGAACCATCTCAGTCTCACCGCCCCACTCGAGAGGCGACAGGCCTTGTTGAGAAAGCTCTTGTCGAACTCGATCGGGATTTGCATCCGGCTTGTCGATCTTGTTGATAGCAACAATGATTGGCACGTTAGCCGCTCGCGAGTGCTCGATAGCTTCAATCGTCTGCGGCATCACGCCGTCATCAGCTGCGACGACCAACACCACGATGTCGGTGGCCTTAGCACCACGAGCGCGCATCATTGTGAACGCCTCGTGACCAGGCGTATCAAGAAACACTACGCGGCGAGTTTCACCGGGATTGTCAGGACTGGGAACCTGAACGCTGTAGGCGCCGATGTGTTGAGTGATACCGCCAGCTTCACCAGCAGCAACATCTGTTGTTCGAATCCCATCGAGTAGAGACGTCTTACCGTGGTCGACGTGGCCCATCACTGTAACGACTGGAGCCCTGGGTAACTCAACGTCGTCGGAGTCTGTCGCAATCAATTCCTCGAACTCTTCCTCGGCAACCATTTCCTCAAACGGCACAAAAGAAACGTCGTAACCGAATCGCTTACCAAGATCGGACGCAACGTCGTCCATCAGGGGTTGATTGATAGTTGCAAAGACACCGCGCTGCAGCAGCAACGTGACGACGTCCTTCGGTTTGATACCAAGCTTTTCCGCAAATTCCTTTACGGTCGAACCTTCGATCAATCGAACTGATTTGAGTTCACCGGTCTGCGGCATTTCAAGCCTGCCGGCAATTCGGTCCTCGAGCGACAGCGCTCGTGGTGGTGGAATGAAATCACCTTTATCAAACCGTCCTGCTTTACCTTCAATCTTTCGCCCGCCTCGCGGACTACTCCGTCGGGAGCGACGTCGGCCTGCATCTGGTGGCGGAATGTAAGTGGTCTGAGGCGTCGCTGTTTCACCCGGCGTTCCCAGGCGCTCCGCGCGAGGCAGTGAAGGTCTCTCTCTGACTCTGGCTCTGTCGGCTTTGTCCCTGGTGGGAGCAACGACTGGAGGCGGAGGCGGAATAGGAGCAGGCGCACGCTCTCCAGGTCGAATGCCGGCGTTTAATGCAGCAGCGGTTGGGCGTAACACACGCACCTGACGTGATGGTGCTAATGGCATGGTTCGGACTTCAGGGGTGTCTGCTGCAGCAGCGGGCTCAGCAACGATTTCCTCCGGCTCTTCAAACTCTACTTCTTCTATCGGTTCATCAACCTCGGCCTCGGCGACGATTTCGGCTGGTTTCTCCGCGCGAGCCGCCGGAGTCAACTTCTTAACCAGCCTCGCGGGTGTCGGCGCCTTTGGAACGACCGGCTCCGGTGCAACAGTCTCTGGTGCAGGCTCGGGAGCGGCAGCGATCGGTTCTAATGGCTCATCAGCTTCAACCTCAGGCTCAGGTGACGCGGGTGACGGCTCGGCCGGCATCGCTGCGCGTTTGACGACCTTCACGGCGCGCTTAACGGCTGTTTCTTTCTTCGGAAAGTACTTATTCCGAATCTTCTCTGCCAACTCTTTGGAGACTGAATTTGAGGGCACACTCACATCGACACCTTCGCGGCGAACTTCTTCAATCAATCGCTTTGTGTCGAGCTTTAGCTCTTTGGCGAGATCGTAAATGCGAACTTTCGAGGAAACTGTCATGCAATCCTTC
>Ga0105248_10003881_pt1 | contig 16523 bp, 14 predicted proteins | sample KBSS34metaG_FD_81524 | JGI IMG/M metagenome (GOLD analysis project Ga0105248, IMG submission 81524) | Switchgrass rhizosphere microbial communities from Kellogg Biological Station, Michigan, USA - KBS S3-4 metaG | ecosystem: Host-associated > Plants > Roots > Rhizosphere > Soil | place... | reverse complement strand
GATGCCCTTCCAGCCGGCGATGGACGAACCGTCGAAAGCGTGGCCGCTTTCAAATTTGTCTTCGTCGAATGCCGATACCGGCACCGAAACGTGTTGTTCTTTGCCGCGCGTGTCGGTGAAACGAAGGTCGATGAAACTCACGTTATTGCTTGCAATAAAATCCATTACTTCGGAAATCATGTGTCTCCTTGGATACTTCGAAACTCCGCCTTTGACCGCCGTGTGAGCAACGCTAGACGGAGAGATTGCATCGAGCTTGGTGAGGCAGCGTCGTTAGAAATCGAGACTTGTGCGCTCCCCGTTGTTTGTTACGCGAAAGTCAACGAACTGCGCTTTGACCCTGCTAGGCCTCTGTGGACCAATCAAGTAGGGAAGTAGCATCCAAAAGGTGTGAACCCATCCAACACCAAGTCGGCGATCCGCCAACTTCGCAACAACTCAACCGGTCTTTCGACGCGACCGGAATCGCCTCGACTCACCCGCAGCAGTCTTTACCAAATCACGAACAGTCAACGGGCTGATAAAACCGAATCCACTACTAAATTGAACAACGCAGAAGACCGACGTTGCTACGCAGTTGATTTCTTGGTCGCTAGCCACGTAGCACGATGACAGAACACTAGCGCGGGCATTGTTATTCCATGTTTGGCGTAGTTAGCTATGACCGTTAGCGTGACGATCAAGCCTTAAATCGTCACAGCGAGCGCCAGGCAACGGTCATATAGCGTCACGCTTGCGGTATGCCATGACTTCGATGATGGTCTCTCCGCCCATTGAAACTTACCTTAGGCGCCTGTCACTTTTCCGTTCCGTAGTAGAGTAAAGCAGCAACCGGAAGCCCCAGCCCAATTGCAGAAGCCAGCGTCCACCCGCCTTCGGCGTAAGCCCATCCTCCAGCCGCTGAAGCAATCGCCCCTGCAATGTACCAAGTGGTCATGTAGATAGCATTGAGTCGGCCACGAACCTCTTGTCCAAGGGCAAAGATTGCACGTTGACCAGTCACGAGGGTCATCGTTATGCCGAAATCGATCAAGATCGCTGCGGCAACGAGGGACGCCAGCGCAATGGGCGACCCGGCCTTTCCGATATGAGTGGCTGCGAATGCCACAGCAACAGCCAGCATTCCAAGGCCCGTTGCCGGTCGGCTCCATCCCCGATCGGCCATTCTGCCTGCAATGGGAGCCGCTATCGCTCCAGTGACACCGACGAAGGCGAATAGTGCTACCCCAGCTTGAGACATTCTAAAAGTGGGCCCGGTGAGAACGAGCGGAACCACGGTCCAAAACAGCGTGAATGAAGCAAACTGGAAAGAGTGGTAGATCGCACGACGTCGCAAGATCGGTGTGGTTCGGATAAGCTTGAGCATCGACGCCAGCAGGCTTCCGTATTGCAAGTTTCCATGAGGAACTCTGGGTGGCAGCGCGATTCTCAACGCCAGAGCCAAAAGAAGCATCGCGATGGCGGAAACAATGAAAACCGCATGCCACGACCCACGGCTCGCCAAGACGCTAGCCAGGGGACGCGAAAGCATAATACCGAGCATTAGTCCACTCATTACGTTCCCCACCGTCCGCCCGCGCACCGCCTCCGGGGCGAGATGGGAAGCGTAGGGAATCAGAACCTGCGCGGATACGGCACTAAGTCCGATGAACAGCTCCGATATGAGGAACGCCCGTGCATGCGTCACCACCGCCGCACAGGCGAGAGAGACGACACCAACGCCGATCATGCTGATGGCAAGGCGCCGATTCTCGACGAGATCCGCCAGCGGCACGATGAATATCAAGCCAGCTGCGAATCCGAGCTGTGTTAGCGTAACCACCAGGCCGGCCGTTCCCCGCGACATGCCCAGGTCCCCGCTGATCATGCCAATCAACGGCTGTGCATAGTAGAGGTTTGCCATGATCAAGCCGCACGCTCCGGCCAGCAAAAAGGTTAGCCACGCCGGCATCCTGTTCGGCAAACGTGGGGCGGCGGTAAGCGTTGTATCAGTTGACATGTTTGTGTCCTGGATCAGATGAGCGGCCGGAGAGCGAGCATCGCCCGACCGGCCACGGATATTCAGTGGAAACTCTTCATGACCGCCTCAACAGCACCGAGTAGATCGCGTCTCGAACTGCCTGTCTTGCCTACCACTCGCATTCCTTGGAGGATGCAAACGATCATGTGACTGGCGCCCTTCCTGTCAACGCTTGGGGAGATGGAACCGTCGCGTTGCCCCTGTTCTAGGAAGGTGTTCACGTATGTCTCCCGCCGTCTAAGCAAGTCCGAAGCGCGCGCGGCAACCTCTGGTTCACTGGATGCCAGCTCCATGGCGCTGGCTATCATCAGGCATCCGCTTTTTCCAACGGAACCATGTGACAGATCGACATAGAAGAGCAATGCCGCGCGAAGCCTGTCTCGTCCTGATCGAGCCGGAGCCACAGCATCACGAAGCTGGGAATCGCGCATCGCGTTGTGACGATCGAGGGCCGCTAGAAAAATCCCACGCTTGTCCTTAAAGGCCTTATAGATGCTCCCAACGGTCAGGGTCATCGTCGCGGACAAATCCTCGATTGACGCGCCATGGAAGCCGCGCTCGCAAAATACACTAATCGCCTTATCCAGCGCGTCACCGACGTCAAACTCCCTCGGCCGGCCACGGACCCCTGGCTTAGCGACCCGATTTGACGTCTTGATTTCCATAACTCTTCTCCCGATTTGGAAACATACATTTCCAAAATAGATTAAGCTTTCCAACTGGACAACGTTGCTCGCTAATGTCCTCCCGGGTCCCAAGCAAGATGGAGTGCGGAGGGGATATGAAAGTCCCGCATAGGTCAACCCGTTACTCGAAGGCCCGGCTTCTCTAAAGCGCTTCAACGCGAGTGTATAGAAGGACGTGTGCTTTCGTAACGCGCCCTGCCAAGAATGGTGCGTTCTGGAAACGAGAACAAAGGTCGACACACTCAAGACCAAAGTCGTTGGAGACGCTTGAATACCGCCAGCGAATGATCACGTGAGGTGACCATAGGCGGTCATTTCGTTTCCTTTGTCGACCTCTACAGAACTCCCAAGGAGGATACGTCGCGCGAAAGACAGCCGGACGTGTTCTAATGCTTCGCAACCAGCAATGCGGGTTGTCGATGAACCCGTCAGGTGGTTCGAGGTTCTTCGCGCGCGGTTAGGTGTTGAGCGGCTCCTCCGAGAAGCGGCGCGCATTTGCGACTTGGCCTTGCAGGCGGCTCAGATTCAAGACGTCTTTAGCGATAGAACGGGCACCGCGAGTCTTGTGAATGGCCAAATCAGGCTGCCAATCGCGGAAATTGGCGGTTGGAAAATGCAAAGCTTGCCGAGGCGTCAACCCATACAGATCACGCTCCCGTCTTCAGGCGCTCTCGTAGATATTGAACGGTAAGGAACATTGATGCGTGTCGAACATCGCAAGACATTTGTCCTGATAGCAGGCGGCTGGTGCGGCGCGTGGGTATGGAGAGACGTCATTCCCAAGCTTAGAAGCCTGGGACACCACGTGAGCGCCCCAACGCTGTCTGGCCTTGGCGAGCGCCGGCACGTCGGAAATGCGACCGCCGATCTGAGCACACACGTAGAGGACGTAGTCGTTCACATGGAAATGGAGGACCTGCAGGATGTGACGCTAGTAGGATGGAGCTACGGTGGTATCGTCACGACCGGGGTACCGGCTAGCGCGCCCGAGCGGATTCGATCGATGATCTATCTCGATGCCTTTGTACCCGAGAACGGCAAGGCGTGGATCGACTATGCGCTTCCGCAATCACGAAGTGCAATGGAGTCTTACAGGCAACGGGACGAGGCAATCCCTCCCCCGCCACTCTCGTACTTCAAAGTGACTGAGCCGACGCTGGTCGACTTCATCACCCCCAGACTCGTGCATCATCCGTGGAGAACCCTCTTTGAACCGGTGAGCATGTCCCAGCAGACGCCAGACCTTCCTGTTGCCTATATACGCTGTCTGCGCCACGACCAGGCTGCACTAGCAGAGGCATTCGAGCGTACCGGAAAGACAGGGGCGATCACATTGAGCATTGACGCTGATCATTTTTGTCCATTGACGGCGCCCGAAGAGACTGCACGCGTTCTCGCGCAACTCGCTTCAGATCGGTAAGTCAGCGCGCGTGATCGTTGATAGCGAATTTGGTCACCGACGAAAAGTCCCTGAGAAGCTGTTCTTTGATCTTTTGCCACCCTGCGTCGCCGACGCAGCGCCTCGGTCTTCGCAAGCGACACGGAGCCGGGCGGCCCAATAGCCGGAGATGTCCAGGCCACCCGGTTCGTCGCGGGGGGACATCTTGCACCGACTTATCAAGAACGAAAGGAATATTGAAGCATGACTACAACAAAGGAAGACACGAGCCGAGTCACTTCGCCGGATCCGCTAAGCGAGGGTGACCACGTGGTGAATCTCAACGGCGTAGATATCCACTACTGCGTGGATGGCAACGGTCCGCTCCTCTTTCTCGTCTCGCCCGGCTGGGGAATAGGATCGGGCTATATGCAGCAAGGCTTCAAGTTCCTGCAGAAGAGGTTCCGCCTTGTCTTCGTTGACACTCGCGGAAGCGGCCTTTCCGGGCGCCCTACCGACAGCGCGCAGATGAGCAGCGACAACATGGCCAACGATCTCGAGGCGCTGCGAGAGCATCTACGTCTTGCCACGATTCAACTCCTGGGTCATTCGAACTCAGGAGCCATCGCGCTGTCCTACGCGACGCGTTACCCGAAAAAGGTCGCCAAACTGGTGCTCATCGACAGCCAGCTACTCGGCTTCAGCGCGGGCGGCGATACGCAGACATTTCTGGAAGCACGAGCAGATGATCGACGATTCAAGGCTGCGGTGCGAGCCGCGATCAGTTACTTCTCCGGTAACACGAAGCCCTTCGCAAACGATGGAGACCTCTCCGCTTTCGTCGCCGAAGTTCTTCCGCTCTACCTTTACCGCCCCGAGAGAAAGCTTGCGTTGGCCCAAGAGCACCTTTTGGTCGGGCAGATCTCGTTGTACGCTTTCGAGGCACAGAATTCAGCCGACAGAACTTCTGGCAGCAACCAGACAACACTGCTCGGCCGGGTGGTCGCACCCGTACTGATCACGGTCGGAAGGCACGACTGGATCTGCCCCGTTTCGGTCTCGGAGCGCATACATGCGGGAATTCCCCACTCGCGACTGGTAACGTTCGAGGAAAGCGGGCATATGCCGTGGCTCGAAGAGCCCGAGAAATTCTCGCTAGAGTTGATACAGTTCCTGGAAAGCTAGCGCATCAGCATCGGCATCGGTTGTCTAGCACATAGCCGAGCACCCGACAGGCCTCATCGATCTTCAGTGGACGCTACCAAGCGATATCCCTTTCCGGGAACCGTATCGATCATGTCCGCGCAGTTGACCGTCCTTAGCTTCCTTCTTAGCTTGCAAACGTGAACATCGACCGTCGCGACGTCTAAAGACGTTTCCTTGCCCCACGCTTTCCAAAGGACGTCCTCCCGCGAGAAAACCTTGCAAGGATGGGCCAGGAACAAGTGCAGGAGCTGAAATTCGCCGTGGGTCAGTCGAAGCGAAACATCACCGGCAGCCGTTCGTCGAAAGGCGCGCTTTGTGACGGGAGCAATCGTCAGACCGCTTACCGAAATCTCTTCGACCGGAGGAAAGGCGGAATAGGGTCGCAGCGTGGCCCTGACGCGCGCGCGAAGTTCACTTGATGAGACCGGCTTCCTTAGATAGTCGTCCGCTCCTGCCTCCAGTGCGCTTACACAGGCTGCTTCGCTGGCAAGTTCGCTGACCAGCAGGACAGGCAGGCGTCGACCGCTAGTCGATGTCCGCAACCTGTGCAGGAACGATATGCCTGAATCTGCCGTTAGATCACAGTCCAGGATGACGGCATCCGGTCTATCGATCACAATCATTCGGTCCGCCTCGTCCAACGTGGAAGCGTACTTGCATCGATACGATTCCGGATCGAAGCGTGTGCGTACCGCCATTAGAACGTCGATGTCATTTGCTACGGTCAGTATCTTGGCAGGCATGGCTTTCGTCGATTACTTGTCGTTCTTAAAGCCAGCATGATAGGCCTGCCAAAGCCAACCAACGCAAAGAAGACTATCGTCAAATAAGTCGAATTCCGAACTTAAGATACCTAAAGCGGCTGACGTCAGCTGCTAAGAAATATTGGATTGGCCTAAGCCGACATCTAACAGAGGCCGGATTGATACCTAATCGGCTGTTCCGACGCGTACGGAAGTTTCCCATCAGGTCAGGTGTCGGATGAAGCGATTGCACGCCTATGCGTTGCGTGACTCCACTTCCTTCGCCATACCTAAAGGACAGGCAATCAACTGCGGAATAAAGCGTACCGCGAAGCTGTTCTGCAGGAGGTCGTCGTTCCATAGGCATGGCCCGCTCGCTTCCAAGCCCGAGGCGGGAAGCCGTCAACAAGATCTACCGGTCATCTCACATAATTCCATGCTTCATTCCATCAACGCACAAGCCGCCTCGTACGCGTGGCACTCACTACCTTCCGTTATGTTGATATCAACAACTCATGCGAAGCGAGTTCTCTTCGGACTGGCTCTAGCCGGTGCCGCCGCCACCGCCTTTGCACAGAGCGACCCCTTACCATCGTGGAATGAGGGGCCCGCAAAGGCGGCCATCGCGAGCTTTGTTGCAAAGGTTACGTCCCCTGGAAGCAAGGACTTCGTTGCTCCTGACGAGCGCGTAGCCGTGTTTGACAACGACGGAACGTTGATGGTCGAGCAACCCTCCAGCGCAAACATCAACCTGGCATTTTCATTCGACCGCATTCGCGCGCTGGCACCGGCCAATCCTGCGTGGCAAAGCACGCAACCATTCAAGGCTGTCCTCGATGACGACAAGGATCAGCTAACCCACCTTAGCCAAGGTGATGTTGCGAAGCTGTATCTCGCAGCCTACACCGGTATGGACGAAAGTTCCTTTGCGCAAATCGCAGGTGCGTGGATGAGCACTGCACGCAATGCCCACTTCAAACGACGGTACGTCGATCTGGTCTATCAGCCGCAACTCGAGTTACTGACCTTCCTTCGAGCGCAGGGTTTCAAGACCTTTCTGGTTTCCGGAGGCGATGTGGACTTTCTGCGCGAATTCGCGCTGAAGAACTATGGCATCACGCCAGACCAGGTGATTGGCAGCACCGTGCAGTACGCTTACACGGCTGAGAACGGTAAGCCAACCATCCAGCGACTGGGCATGTTTGGCGTTATCAACAATGGATCGCAGAAAGCAATCAGCATTCAACTCCATATTGGACTCACGCCCATCCTGGCTTTCGGAAATGCCGACGGAGATGAGCCGATGCTGGCCATGACTGCGGCCAACAAGAAGCCGCATCTCGTCCTGATTCTGCACCACGATGATGGCGCGAGGGAGGTTGCCTACGACAGAGAGGAATCTGCGTCATTCGGGCGTCTGAACGCGCTGCTTGATGAAGCGGCCAGCCGCCATTGGCAAGTGGTCAGTATGAGACGTGACTTCAAGACGCTATTCCCCTCGACGCCCGCGTTCAAGTGAGGTCCATTGTCTACCTGATCACGATGCGGGCAATTGCGGGAGCCTGGAGCGCGTTGAACATGATTCGTCACGATCCCGCGGATCTCAAGATGCTCCACCGCGTGGAACTCATGCGGTACCGGAGGCGGGCTTGCGCCTTTTCTTCCGCTTCACTGCATCGTCGCCATTCGCGCCAAGCGCTGCCAGCACTGTTTTCATCGCCTGAAGCACTTCTTTGGAAAGCGCTGGATCCGCCTTGTGCACACCACGTGCCACGGCGACCGCGCCGATCAAAGCCGCCGTGATCGAGAGCGCCCGTTCCCGCGTAGACGCCTCGATAGTGCCTGGCCCCTGCGTGCGCTCAATCGCTTCTGCAATTTTTTCGAACCCTTGAGCAAACGGAGCGCTGATGCTGCTGTCCTGGCGTCCGATCTCGCTTGCGGAGGCTGCCATCGCGCACATATGTGCTGGATCGTCCCGCGTCGAGGTCGACAAGTAGTAGTCTAGAAAATCGTCGAGTGCCGGACCACCACCATCCCCCAACGACATGAGATGTTCGAAGCCAAGCTCTTGCCCGTACGCCAATGCCTCGGCCGCAAGCGCCTGCTTGGTTGGAAACTGCGCATATAGCGCGCCATGCGTAAGTCCAGCTTGCTTGCAGATTTCCGCGACGCCTACACCGTCTATGCCGTGTTCCCGGAACAGCCTGCTCGCGGTTCGAATCAGGTTCGATCGGTTTTCCGCCGCTTTTTCCTTGGTCACTTTCATTACGGAAATCTCCTGACGAAATCTTCAACGCATATGATTGTACCGGCATCCTCCTATAATGGTTACGGTCACAATCAACGCGCTTCGCTGCCGAACCTGGAGCGCGCTACATGGGGATCATTTCACAACAGGCGCATTCGCCTCGTAACTTTGCCTGACGTGCGACAGAGCAAATCCTGAGCGTTCTATGTTCCGGTAAGAAGGCCCCGCTATTTCACCAGCCGCAGGGGCGCCAGTCTGCACGGCAAACGTCCGTGCGCCCAGCGCGGTGCCATCGGCAAGACGTCGCGCGATGAGTCCGCCTTGCGCGCCGTTGCCGCGGTATCGTGGCGTCGTCGCGGCCACTCCGAGCCACGCCGCACTACCGATGACGTACATTGCGGCACCGGCAACTGCCATGTCCTCGTCATACGCCAGATAGGTCAGCCAGTTTTCGCGACCCGCCAGGCGACTAAGCCATGACGAAAACGAAAGGGGTAATCCGTAGCCGGCCTCGATGACACGTCCAAACTGTGATGCGGCTTCACCGCCGACCTGCCTGATCTCCAGATCGCCATTGACAGTCGGCACCGGCGCGGCATCCGTCCGCCAAAACTGCGCCATGCCACCGCCGCGCTTGTGAAACCCTGCCTCACGAAGCGTTGCCTCGAGATGATCCGGTTCGCCAGCGCGCGTGTCGATTGCGCAAGTGGGATGACAGTTGTCTCCCAGCCAGGACATGGCCATACAAAGCGTATCTGGTGTAATCGACTCCTTCCCCCTGGGAAGAACGAATCGATTGAAGAGAGACGCACCGATGCCCTTCATCGCGAAACTCACGCCTGCCGGGGTTTCAATGTAGGCCAACCCGACCTTGGCCGAGAATTCGGCGGGCGCAGCCTTGTACATATCAAGCCAGGCGCGTGCTTCCAGTTCATCAAGCGCCGCGGCGTTAACCGCGATTGAGTCGCTTGTCTCCGTAGCTCCATTCATGCCCGGGCTCCTGCAATATCTATCTAATAACGTACCAGTGGCTTCGCGATCCTGGCATATTCCGCGCACCGTGACTGGACATATTGTCGGGCGCCCAGAGACCTGCGATCACTCGATCGCAGGCGGGTACAAATAGTCTGCATGCTCGCTCGAGAGACGCCGCTTGATCGCTTGCGTTCCTTCATCGGCAAAGACTTCTTCAAGACCGCCCTCCAGTGCATCGAGCGTTGCCGAGGCAACACGATCGGGACTGCTCTTCCTCATGTCGAATCCGTGGGTCATATCGGTATCGAGAAAGCCGACATGAAGCCCCAGTACTTGCGTTCCCTTTTCCCGCAGTTCTACCCGAAGCGCATTGGTGTAACTCCAGGCTGCAGACTTGCTCGCGGAATACGCGGCCAGCATCGGTCGCGAGAACCAGCTTGCATCCGACAACACGTTGACAATGGCACCGCTGCCGTTGGCGAGCAAGATGGGCGCGAACGCTTGGGTCGTGACGATTACGCCGTAGAAGTTGGTCTCGAAGATCTCGCGAGCGGCCCCAATGAGCGCGGAGTCAAGCGTGCTTTCCATTACCCGGGCGACGCCGGCATTGTTGATCAGCAGTGTCGTATCCGTGCATTGCGCGGCCGCGGCTGCCACGGATATGGGGTCGGTTACATCGATTCTGATTGGCACCACTCCCGGCACACTGACTTCTTCCGGACGACGCACGCCCGCATAGACCTTCCTCGCTCCACGGGCCAATAGTTCCTGGGTGAAAGCGAGTCCGAGGCCGCGATTCGCCCCGGTAACAAACACGACTGAGTCATCGATCTGCATGAATCCCCCTATGAAATGCACGTTTGGATGTCTGGAATGTGCATCGAAGCCACATCCGGTCCGCTACAGGCAATAGAACCAATCCCCTTGAAACATCCACGCGGTCGCCGCTCGCGCTCCGACAGCACTCGCGGACCGCGTAATCATTACGTACGCAATTATTGATGCACTCAATCATAACGACCGCAATCATTACCGTCAAGCTGCAATATCGGGGCCGCGCGGTGAGTCCCGATTGATCGACCAGGATGGTCGTAGAGCGAGACAAGTGCTCACGAGACGTAAGCCAGTTCGGTCATCATTCCCGTCTCCATGTGATAGAGGTTGTGACAGTGGAGCAGCCACCGACCTGCGTTATCCGCATCAAACGCCACCGTCACCTTGGATAGCGGAGGCACATGAACGGTGTCGCGCCGTGCGCCGGAGAATGATCTTCCGTTCAAGCTGACTACCTGAAAATGGTGTCCGTGCAAATGCATCGGATGGGACATCATTGTCAGGTTGTGGAACGTGATGGCCACGCGCTGTCCTGCGTGAACGCGAACGGCGTCGCGGTTCTCCCAGCGCTTGCCGTTGATCGTCCATGCATAAGGTTTCATGGACCCGCCCAGCATCAGCATGAACGTGGCGTCGACGGGGCGAGGTGCTAACGGCTGCAAGGCGGACAGCCTCAGCTCCTGATCAAAGGTCACGGGACCCGATTCCAGGGTGGCAAGGTTAGGGATCTTCTCCAACGTCGCATTGGAGGTGGCGAGCACGATCCCCGTCTGATTTCTTGATCCCTCGCGCAGCGCGAGGACCGGCCATGCCCCTCCGCTTGCGGGAAGATCGGCGAGAATGTCGATTCGTTGCGCCATTGCGAGACTAAAGCGTTTGCCTTGCAACGGCTGAACAGGGTTTCCGTCCACCGCGATCAATGTCCCATTCAACGCACCCAGGTCGATGTGAAAGTTGGTAGATGACGCACCGTTGATTATTCTCAATCGCACGCGCCCGCCTCTTTCCACCCGGACCACCTCTGGATCGCTGAGCGTGCGCGAATTCGCCAGATAGGCATCGAAGTCGACATCGTTCAAGTCCATTTTTGCGCCTGTGGCAGAACCGGACATGTCCATCTTCATGTGCATGTCGCCACCGGCCTCCATCGGCTTGGCGCCTTGCAATTCCATCCCGTGAGTGTCCGCATGAGCCGACATTGGTTGCGCCGCTCCGCCACCCGTCAACCTTTGCAGGACGAGAGCCGGGTCACCGAACATGAAGTCTTCCAGGAAGATCGTCACTTCCTGCGTGTCTGCCTTCACTTCGTCCTGCGTTCGCACGATCAACGGCGCGGCAAGCAGATTCTGATGCTGAAGACCCTGGTGGGAATGCATCCAGTGCGTGCCTGCGCGCGGCACGAAATCATAGGACCGGAGCTCTGAAGGCTGGACCAGCGGCACGCCAAACTCGGCGATGCCGTCTTGATCCGGCCGGGGCGTTTGACCATGCCAGTGCACAGTGGTCGGCTCGCTCAAATGGTTATCCAGATCGACGACAAAGCGTTCACCTGGGTCAAGAAAGATGCCGCGTGTGCCATCAGGCTGATGCAGCCCGAAAACGGTTGCCTCTTTGCCGTCAACCAGGATGGAACGGCGATCGACGATAAGACGCTGCGTCGCCGCCTTGGTCTCCCGGCCCTTCGAAGGCGAACCCGAAAACCATCCGGTGCAAGCGGACAGCCCCGAAATTCCAGCGATAGAAGCCGCAATGAAAGTGCGACGGGTCATCATATGAACATCTCCTTCATGAGAAACCTCTTCCAGAGGAACGAATGGTGTAGCTTAGGCCTGTGACTGGCCGCAGGCATCGCACGAAGCCAGATCGAGGAGGATCGGGCACTCCGGACGATCGTCTCCATGGCAGGTTTCGATCAGAGCCTCCAACGTTTCGCTCATTGCCGTCAGCTCATTGATTTTCTGATTCAGTGTCGCGATGTGCTCCGCCGCCAGTGCCTTCACCTCACCGCTTGCCCGTTCCCGATCCTGCCAGAGGGTAAGTAGCCTTCGGACCTCCTCCAGCGAGAATCCCAGGTTTCGCGCGCGCCTTATGAAAGCAAGCGTGTGAAGGTCGTCTTGCGTATAGATCCGATAACCGCTTTCGCTGCGACGTGCCGCCGCCAGCAAACCAATGGACTCGTAGTAGCGAATCATCTTTGCGCTCAGGCCCGTGCCTTTGGCTGCATGTCCAATATTCATTTTGCCTCTCCTTCAATTTCCCGGTTCATACCAAACTCACTCGATATCCTTCGGCTTCCACGACTTGAGCAGCAACGCATTGCTCACCACGCATACACTGGACAAGGCCATCGCAGCGCCGGCCAATACCGGATTGAGCAAACCAAACGCCGCCAGAGGAATACCGATCAGGTTGTAGATGAACGCCCAAAACAGGTTCTGCCGAATCTTGCCGTATGTCTTGCGGCTGATCTCCAACGCCGCAGGAATCAGACGCGGATCACCGCGCATCAGCGTGATGCCGGCAGCGTGCATCGCGACGTCAGTGCCGCCGCCCATCGCAATTCCGATGTCCGCTGCGGCGAGCGCAGGGGCGTCGTTGATACCGTCTCCCACCATTGCCACCACACCGGTCTTCTTCAACTCGATAACTTTCGCAGCCTTGTCTTCAGGGAGGACTTCCGCATATACATCATTGATTCCCAATGCCTGCGCAACGACGCGGGCGCTACCCCAGTTGTCACCTGTCAGAAGGTGGCTGCCGATACTGCGTGCCTTCAGCTTCTGGATCGCCTGCTGAGACCCCTCTTTCAGCGTATCGCCGAAAGCGAACAGACCGACAACGGCTGGTTGCGTGCCTCGCTCGATCAGCCACGACAAAGTGCGACCCTCGGCTTCCCAGGCGCGCGCCGAATCCGCCAGGACTCCCGCGGCCAGACCGCTTTCGTCCAGCAGCCGGCGATTGCCGAGTGCGAGATCGCGACCCCGTACTTTGCCTGCGATGCCGCGACCGGCAAGCGAGCGGCTGTCCGCGAGTTCCGGCAGAGTCAGCTTGTGCTCGCTGCACGCGTTCAGGACGGCTTTTGCGAGCGGATGTTCGCTGCCACGCTGCAACGCCCCTGCCAGTTGCAGCAGTTCATCTTCATTGCCATTGACCGCGCTGAGATGAGCGATACGTGGGGCTCCCGACGTCAAAGTGCCAGTCTTGTCAAAAACGACAGACGTGACTTCATGGGCTCGCTCGAGAGACTCGGCATCCTTGATCAAAATGCCGAACTTCGCCGCCACGCCCGTGCCGGCCATGATCGCCGTTGGCGTTGCAAGGCCCAGAGCACAAGGACACGCGATCACGAGCAAAGCCACAGCATTGATCACTGCGGTCTCAAGCGAAGCGCCCGCGAGCAACCAGCCTGCAAGGGTAATAACAGCCAGCAGAAGAACCGTTGGAACGAAGATCTGGCTGACTTTGTCCACCAGCTTCTGAATTGGCGCCTTGGCTGCTTGCGCATCCTCCACCATGCGGATGATCCTTGCGAGCACCGTCTCGGCACCGAGCGCGCGGGTCTTGACCACGAGCCGACCTTCACCGTTGATCGCTCCGCCTGTGACCGTGTCGCCCGGCTGCTTTGGTACAGGCAAGCTCTCGCCGCTGATCAGCGCTTCATCGGCGTGACTACGGCCCTCGACCACTGCGCCGTCGACCGGAAAGCGCTCTCCCGGCTTGACGATGACAATGTCATCGACATGCAGCTCGCTGATCGCAACCTCGCGCTCTTCGCCGTCGATCCACTGAATCGCACGTTCGGGACGCAGCGCCTCGAGGGCGCGAATCGCGCTGGCGGTCTGGCGTTTCGCGCGGCTCTCGAGGTATTTACCCAGGAGGACCAGCGCAATCACGACCGCGGATGCCTCGAAGTAGAGGTGCGGCATGCTTCCCGGTGCCGCGGAAGCCCAGCCATAGACACTCAGCCCGTAACCGGCGCTGGTACCCAAAGCTACCAGCAGATCCATATTTCCGGCGCGAGCACGCACCGCCTTCCATGCCGCGACATAGAATCGGGCGCCGAGGATGAATTGCACCGGCGTAGCCAGCGCGAACTGGGCCCACGTGGGCAGCATCCAGTGCAAGCCGAACGGTTGAAGCACCATCGGCACGACGAGCGGTATCGACAAGGCGATCGCCAACAGCAGCGACCAGCGTTCGCGGGTCAGGTGCTGCGAACGGATGTCGGCGGCAGCCTCGGCATCCCTTACCGGACTTGCGGTGTAGCCCGCCTTTGCAACGGCGGCGATGAGCGTTGCGAAATCGACCGTCCCGATCGTTTCAATATGTGCTCGCTCGTTGGCAAGGTTGACGCTCACGCTCTTCACCAGAGGTACCTTGCCGAGTGCGCGCTCCACACGACCCACGCAGGACGCGCACGTCATGCCGCTAATCTCAAGTTCGACGCGCGCATTGGGAACAGCGTAGCCAGCTGCGTCGACGGCCTCGATCAATGCTGGAAGGCTCTCGGCCGGCGCCAGTAACCGCACCTGTTCAGTTGCGAAATTGACGTTGACGTTGGACGCCCCGCTGACCTGGCTCAAGGCGCGCTCGACGCGGCCCGCGCAGCTGGCGCAGGTCATCCCGGAGATCGGCAGATCGAAGGTGACTGATTCAGACATGGCTGGCCTCCCCGGAGTCAGCGTCCTTGGCAGGGTACACCGTGTAGCCGGCTTCCTCGACGGCAGCCGTCAGCGCGCCGTGATCTATCGCGTCGACTGCTTCGACATAGGCATGCGATGCGGCAAGATCGACCGATACCGCTCTCACGGAGGGAACATCGCGCAGCGCCTCTTCGACATGACGCGCACAGGAGGCGCATTTCATTCCCTCGATCACAAGCTCTACGTGGGTGGGCCGCATAGCTTCCGCTACAACCTCCGCACCCACCGCAGAGCGCGAGACGGGTTCCGCACTCCGTCTATCAGGGGCGGCGCTGCCGTCGACACCCTGAATCTCCCGGCCCGCAAACATCCCGTCGATCGAATTGTCAAAGCTGTCATACGTCATACTTAAATACAGTGAATCGAAGTTAGAAAGCTCGGAATTAGACATGGAAACTCTCCTTGAGTGGTATGTCTTCGAGGATCAGCCTTTCCATTGTTGGAATGTCAAGCGCCATCCAATGCCTTTCTCTAAAGCGAGCGTCGTAACCTCCGGACCATTTCCTTTCCCGAACTTGTTGATAACCGAATTCACTCTCTAAGCTTTTCAGAGTCGGAGTCCCTGCTGGCGCGCCTTAGCGACTACCGGCACCTGCGTGCGACAGCGTGCGAGGTACGTGCAACTCACGGTAATACCCCGCGAAATAGAAATGACTATTCTCGTGATGAGAACAGTCCCGGGTTCAAACGCCGCTCATGACCGCGCAACCGCCGTGTTTGCCTGGATCACCTAGAAATGCGCGATCGAACACGCATCCTTTAAAAAAAGGTTTAGTGCCTGCGCTGCGGGAGACTCCTCGTGATTCATGTTTCTCACAATTCCCAATTCCATCGGCGGCACGACATCAGTGATTGGCCGCGTTTCGATCTTCCGCCCATCCAACGTCCAAGGTCGAAATACGAGGTCGGCCAGAATCGTGACGCCAAGTCCGAGCCCGACAAAGCTCCGAACAGCCTCCATCGACTCCGTTTCCAGCAGCACATTCGGGGCCCTATGTTGCTTCCTCCAATAGCGCGACGCCGATTCACCTGATTCGTCAACCGTCAATTTCACGAGCGGATACTCTGATATCTCCTTTAGCGAGACTTCAGATGCCAGGCAAAGGGGGTGATCCGTCGAAGTCCATAGCTGGCGGCTGGATCGAACCAGCGTATCTATGACCAACCCCTCCTTCCGCGACAGATTGGAGCTAACCGCGATGACGACGTCGATGTCGTTATCGACCCGGTGTAACCTGTCTTCCAGGGCCGGACGGATCATCTCGACAAGCTTCAACTCGATCTTGGGGTGAGTTCTCCGAAATCGGGCGAGATACGGCGCAAGGAAATACCCCATGACTGTGCCAGTCGCTGCGATCCGGACGGTGCCTGAGATATCGTACGTGTGCATCGTTGGTGCACGGGTCGCATCCCGCAGGGTGCTCAGCACCGCTTGAGCATGTTCGAGAAAGTGGCGACCCTCCGCTGTGAGCGCGACCCCATGCGGCCTGCGCTCGAACAGTTTTACCCCCAGCATGGATTCCAGTCGGCCTATCGTCGTCGTTATTGCAGTCTGCGATACGTGAACCGCGTGAGCCGCAAGCGAAAATTGTCCCGATTGTGCAGCGGCGAGGAAATAGCGGAGATGTCGGGTAGAGATGTCTCTCGTAGTCATTTGCCTTTCTAAGATACACGAGTCACCGCGAAAGCGACTTTTGAGTACAAGGTGCCTTCACCGGCAGAACAGTTCT